>JABLTS010006343.1_pt1 | contig 325967 bp, 354 predicted proteins | sample 7160081 | NCBI WGS metagenome assembly JABLTS01 (sample SAMN14651231, study PRJNA627086) | human gut metagenome | isolation source: feces | host: Homo sapiens | reverse complement strand
ATAGTTATTATATTGAACAACCATATAATGGTATATATCAAATAAGTGGAGATGAATACAATTCGATAGAGAAACTTGTTAGATAAATTACAATTTTATAGTAATAAAAATCTCCGAAAGATTACACTTTCAGAGATTTTTTATATTTATTTTATAATGGCATCATTTGCAGTAAATCCTTCAAGAGAATTTTCTTTTACTTGAATACAAATGTAAGAAATTGCATTGTTTTTGTTAGCAAAAAATTGTCTTTCTGCTACTGGAGATATTCTTACCCAATCACCAGTAACTAAATTAACTTCTTCGTTGTCAATAATAGCTTTGCCAGAACCACTTATAACATAATAAATTTCTTCATTTTGTTTATGAGAATGAATAAAAGGTACACTTTCTCCTGCTCCAATAGTGTTGATGCTAATTTCAGCACCTGTTAAACCTAATTTTTCGTGTAATTCAACTCTAGGTGCACTTTCTGAACTTACTTTCATAAAATTTGACATTTTAAATTTCTCCTTAAATATTAGTATAATGAATTTATATCAAAGTACATACAAAAAAACAAGTACGCACTTTAAAGTAACTACTTGTCAAATTAATAATATATGATACAATATTAGTAAATTAGTAAGGAGTATCAAAATGAGAAATATAAATGAATTACCAGAATGTCCTGTTGCAACTACAATATCTTTAGTAGGGAATAAGTGGAAATTATTGATAATAAGAAATTTAACAAAAAGAACATGGAGATTTAATGAGTTGCAAAAGTCATTGAACGGAATATCACAAAAAGTATTAACAGATAGTTTAAGGCAATTAGAAAGTGATGGTATTATTTTTAGAAAGGATTATCATACGAATCCACCAAAAGTTGAATATGGAATGACTGATTTAGGATTAGAATTAAGTAAAATGTTAGATATAATGGCTTCATTTGGTGAATTTTACAAATCAAAATTATAATAAATTTAAGGAGAAAGAAAATTGCAATGTATTAAAGATACTATAAAAAATATAAATATAGTAATTGGATGTAATATAGGATGTTCGTATTGCTATGCAAGAATGAATAATAATAGATTTCATACAATTGATGATTTTAATAAACCTGTATTTTTTGAAAATAAATTGAAAATGCTTGATAATAAAAGGCATACGGCATATTTACTAACTGGACAAAGTGATTTATCAGGTTGGAATGAAGAATGGAAAGATAAAGTTTTTTCTAAAATGAAAGAAAATGAAAACACGCAATACATTTTTTTAACTAAAAGACCTGAAAATATTAAATTAAAAGAAACTCCTGATAATGGTTGGTTTGGTGTAACAGTTACTTCTTCAAAAGAAAAGACAAGAATTGATTATTTAAGAAATAATATCAAAGCAAAGCATTACCATATTACTTTTGAGCCTATGTTTGATGATGTAGGAAAATTAGATTTAAGTAATATTTCTTGGATTGTAATAGGTACTGAAACAGGTAATAGAAAAGGGAAAATATCATCAAAAAGAGAATGGGTATTTAACATTTACAATCAAGCAAAAGAGAAAAATATACCTGTATTTATGAAAGAAGATTTATTAGGAATTTTAAAAGAAGATGAGTTTGTTCAAGAATTTCCTAAAGAATTTGGAGGAATAGAATGATAGATTTAAAAAAAGTTGTAATTAAAGAAAAGAAAGTTGATACAATTCTTACAAAATCAAACTTGCCAATAGCAGGATATTCAATAAATCCTTATGTTGGTTGCCCTTTTGGTTGTGAATATTGTTATGCTACATTTATGAAAAGATTTACAGGACATAAAGAAGATTGGGGAATGTTTTTAGATGTTAAGATGTGGGATAAAATAAAAAATCCTGAAAAATATAAAGGTAAAACAATGATAGTAGGATCTGTAACAGATGGATATAATTATTTTGAAGCAAAATATAAAAGAACAAGAGCATTTTTAGAAGAAATGCAAGGAAGTGAAATAAATTTAATTATAACAACAAAATCTAATTTAGTTACAAGAGATATTGACTTGATAAAAACATATCCTAATCCATTGGTTGCTTGGTCAATAAATACATTAGATGAAGAATTTAAGAAAGATATGGATTCAGCACCAACAATAAAATCAAGAATTGAAGCAATGAAACAAGTTCACGATGCAGGAATAAGAACAACTTGTTTTATTTCTCCAATATTTCCTGGTATTACTGATGTATTTACTATAATAGAAAAAATAAAAGACTTTTGCGACTATATATGGCTTGAAAACTTGAATTTAAGAGGTACATTTAAGCCTACTATAATAAATTATATAAAAGAAAAATACCCTGAATTAAATGATTTGTATAATAAGATTTATACTAAAAAAGATATGTCTTATTGGGAAGGGTTAGATAAAAAAGTACAAGAGTATGCAGATAAAAATGGATTTATGTATGTTATAGATGAAGAACCATTTTTAAAAAATCCTACTGGAAAACCTATAATAATAAACTATTTTTATCACGAAAAAATAAGACAATTATCAAAGAATAAATAGTAATTTTTAAATAAATATTCAAAAATACAAATTACAATAAGTTGGGTAGATAACCAGTTGAAATTATCTACCTTTTATTATATAATCGTAACAAGAATTAGTAAGTTATTGTTTAGATTAGTTTGAAATACAACTAATCTATTTTTATATAACTATTTAGAAAAAAATCTAAATAGTTATTGACATTAGAGTTACAAAATAGTATAATCTATTTAGATATATATCGAAATACTATAAGTGAGGTGATTATTTTGGGAATGTCGGAAACATTAAAAGCAATTAGTGATCCTGTAAGAAGAGAGATATTAGAACTATTAAAAGATGGTAGAAAAACAGCAGGAGAAATATCAAGTAGCTTTAATTTAACAGGAGCAACCGTATCATATCATTTATCAAATTTAAAGAAAGCGAATTTAATAACTGAAACAAAGCAAAAGAACTTTATATTTTATGAATTAAATAGTTCCGTATTTGAAGATGTTTTAGTTTGGATTTATAAGTTGGGAGGAAATAAGAATGGAAAAGAAAAATAAAAGAACATTAATTTTAAGTGTAATTATATGTTTATTACCAATGGTATTAGGTATTGCTTTTTATAATAGGCTACCAGAACAAATGCCAATTCATTTTACGATAAATGATGTACCAGATAATTATGCACAAAAAAATTTTGCATTATTTGGAATACCAGTTATTATGGCTATTGTGCAAGCAATATGTATAATATGTACAACAAAAGTTAATAAATTAAAAAATAGTGAAAAACCTAGAATTGTAAAAATAATGGAATGGTTTATTCCAATTATTACAGTATTAGTATATATCATTATGATAGAAGTTCCGTTAGGTAGTGATGTTTATGTTGGAAAAAGTGTATGTTTGATATTAGGAATATTATTTACGATTATTGGAAACTATATGCCTAAAATGAATTATGAAACAGGAAAAAAACTTTTTCATCCAACTCCTAAAACTGAAAAATCATTTAGAAAAATGAGTAGAATTATGGGATATGGTTTTCTAGGTATGGGTATTATATTACTAATATTGATTATATGGGTATAACAATAAATTACAAGTTATAGTTAGTTTTGAAAAATAAAAATAAGAGAGAAATGTATAATTTTAGTTTCTCTCTTATTTTATTTTTTTATAAGATCTTTTAAGTTATTAAAGTCTACATCTAAAATGTTAAGTATAATGATTAATTCAAAATCTTTTAAAATTACCTTGCCATTTATAATTTTATATAAATGCCATCTATCAATATTAATTCCATTTAATTGTAGTTTTCTACATAAATCTTCTTTAGTCATATTTTTTTCTCGAAGAATTCTTTCAATAAACTCTCCCGAAACATTTGATTTTCCTTCATACTTTCTCACAACAAAATCTCCTAAATATTACAATTATATTGATTTTATTACAAATTTTATGTTATAATGTGGTTAAGTTGACCAAAAATATTTTTGACATAGTATAAAAAAATATACATATTTAGTAAAAATATGTGTATATGGTTGAAAACTAAATTGTTTAAAAGAATTTTATAGAAAGAGGTGGCATGAAGATGATGTCCTTTCAATTGTTGGAACATTGGAATACTATGACAAATGAAGAAATTTATAAAGAAACATTAATAATTTTTATTCTTATGATAATATTAGTATTAATTGCATACATAAGTGATAATTTGAAGAAAAAATATGAAGATAAAATATCAAAATCAAATAATAAAATTTTGAAATTTATTTTTAAATATGTATTATAACCATAAAAATAAATGAAGATTGTGAGGAAAAGAAAATGAGTATTGAGCAAATTATAAATAAGGCAAAAAAAATAAGAGGAGAAAATAGTTTAGAAATTTTAAAAGATGAAAAAGAAATACTAGAAAAACTTAATGAAATTGAAGAAAATACTACTAATGAAAATAAGGAATTTAATGAAAAAATATTAATAGAGATTGAATCATATTTAAAAATAAAAGAAAATACTCAAATGCAAATTGAAGATTACAAATTTTTGAAAGCAATTGCAGAAGAATTAAGAAAACAAGAAGTAAGAAGAACAGATATAAGTATGCCACCATTATTTGTGATAAAAAATAGCCAAGGACAAGAAATGTTCTTTATAACACGAAAAGCATTAAATGAATATATTGAATGTAATAAAAAAAGTTTATCAGAAAATAAAACTATAATAGAAATTCCAAGTAACAATAGTTACGAACTAGAAAAGTTAATAGAAATTATAAAAAGAAATTTTTAATAAAAATGTTAAAATGTGGTAAAAAATGTTGCTTTATGTTATAATTTAAGAAAAAAGAAAAGGAATATAGTTATGGGATTTAAAGAAGAAAATGAAATTACAGTAAGAGTACAATGTTCTGAAGATGAGCTAAAAAAAATATTAGCAAAAGATAAATTTATCTTAAATAATGAATATTATGCAAAAGATATTTTTATGATACCCAAAGATATAGATATATTTAAAGTCACAACAAGAGAGAGTTTAAGCAGAGCAATTATATTAAGGGAATTTCAAGGGATTTCAAGTAACAAACATAAAATGAAAATTACTTTTAAACATAAGAAAATTAATGAAAAAGGAGAAATTCTGCAACAGGATGCTATAAATTGTGAAGTGTTAAATATTCAAGATGCGAAAAATATATTTGATTGCATAGGATATAAGGAAATCATGACCATAAAAGAAAAACACTTCTCATATTACAAAGGAAACTTTAAAATTATAGTAAAAATACTGTCTGAAAATAATATCTTAATTGAGGCAGAAACTAACAAGGAATATAGGACAGTAGAAAAATTAAAGAAAGAGATAAATAATACAAACATTCCATTTGATAATTCCAATTATTTTGTAAAAAAAGCAGAAGAAGAATTAGAAAAAATAAAGAACGGAGAATTTTAATGAGTGAATATTGGGATGTTTATGATAAATTTAGAAATAGAACAAATAAGACAATACAAAGAGATAGTGATGAACGACTAAAAAACGGAGAATATCACATTGTTGTTACTGGAATTGTTGAAAATTCTAATAAACAAATTTTAATAACTAGAAGAAATAAAAATAAAAAGTTATATCCAGGATTATGGGAATGCACAGGAGGCTCTGCAAAAGCAGGAGAAAGTTCCATAGATGCTACAATAAGAGAAATAAAAGAAGAAATTGGAATTGACTTTACACAAGAAGAAGGAAAATTTTTAGGGACAATACAGCAAAAAAATTATTTTAGGGATGTATGGAAATTTAAAAGAGATATAGCAAAAAAAGATATTTGTTATAATGATGGAGAAGTAATTGAGTCAAAATGGATTTCACTAGATGAATATGTTTGTTTATATAATAAAGGAGAAATAGCACCATCAGGCGATTTTGTTATAAAAATGTTAAAAGAAAAAGAATTGGAGGAAGAAAGATAATGGGAATTCAAAAATCTAATTTAAATGAGCAGATTATAAAGGATTTGATAAATAAAAATTATGGCATAGAAATAATGAAAATTGAAAAAATAAATAGAGGAACAGCAAATATATTTAAAATCAAATCCAATGACAAAGTATATATTTTAAAGGAATTTAGCCAAGGAAGAACAGAAGAATCAGTAATAAAAGAAACTAATATAATTAACTTTTTAAAAGGAAGAGGAATAAATGTTCCTGTTTATATAAAATCAAGACAAAATAGTTTTTATATTAAGTTTGAAAATAGAATAATAATTTTACAAGAGTGTATAGATGGATATACAATGGAAAATAATACAGGTGATTATCAAAAGACAATTGAGAGTGCAAAAATATTAGGAAAAATGACAAAAGAATTGAAGGATTACGAAGGTTTAGAGGAAGATGGAATAATAGAAAAATGGTTTTCAAAAGAAAGTTTAGAAAATGGAATAATAAAAATGGAAGATTTAATAAATAAATTAAATCTAGATAATCCATATAGAGAAAAATTTGAAAAAGATTTACAAGACAAAATAAATATGTCAAAGGATTTGCTAAACAATTTTGATTTTGAAATAATTAAAAAGATGACAATAATGAATAGCCATGGAGATTATAGTGTTCAACAATTAATTTATAATGACAATAGTAAGACAACTGTAATTGATTTTGAAACAGCAAAAAAACTACCAATAATTTGGGAAGTATTGAGATCATATAGTTATATTGATGAAGAAGCAAAAAATGGAGAGTTAAATATAGATACATTAGTTGAATATGTTAAAGAATTTGCAAAATATGTGCAATTAAATGAGTATGATTTAAAATATGCAGCACAATTATATTTAATTCAAATTGTAAGTAGCCCATTTGGTTATAAGCAATATAATGATGATTACGAAAAAAAAGGATTACTAGAATTTGCATTGTTTAGAACTAATTTGTGTAGATATTTATATAACAATTCAAAAGAAATAAGTACAAGATTACAGAAAGAAGTTAATGGTTATACTAAAGTATAATAAAGTAAACCACAAAGGATACAAATAAATAGCTTGTAGAGTTTTTTATTTGTATCTTTTTTTAGAAAGAGGACTATAAATGAAAAAATATGATTTACATATACATTCAAAATTTTCAGATGGTGATTATTCTGTAGAAGAAATTGTATCAAAAGTAAGACTGTGTGGAATAGATATATTTTCAATTACAGACCATGATAATATAGAAAGCATAAAAGCAATGGAAAATGTAGATAAAAGAGGATTAGTATATATTCCTGGTGTTGAAATATCTTGTGAAAAAAATGATTATAAAATGCATATATTAGGTTATAACATTGATGTTAATAATACGGAATTAGTACAATTACTTCAGAATATGAAAATGAGAAAAAATTTAAGAAATTTAGAGATAATACAACAGTTGAAAGAAAAATTTGGAATTATTATATCGAAAGATGAAACTGAAAAACTATTAACAGCTAAAAATTTTGTTGGACAAACTACGATAGCAAGATTGTTGACTAAAGGGGGAATTATTCCAAATACTCAATATGCATTTGACCATTATTTTAAATATATGGACTTAAAGACACCTGCAACTGCACCTTTAGAACAAGCAATTAATACAATACATTTGGCAGGAGGATATGCTGTTTTGGCACATCCAATTTCATTAGAAAGAACATATGGAGTTAATATAGAGGATATATTTGGAATGTTTAAAAATGCTGGAATAGATGGAATAGAAATATTTAATTCTAAACATACATTAAGTGATATAAAGAGATATTTAAAGTTAGCCAAAAGAGAAAATATACTTATAAGTGGTGGCTCAGACTTTCATGGGGAGATAATGAAACCTAATGTTAAATTAGGTGGATTATCAAAAGATGGAACTGAAAAGGAACATCATTATAAAATGACAATATTATCTAAATGCATAGAAAAGAACAGAATTAAAGATGTTTATGATGGAGATGAAATTGAAATATGAAAAATATAGAATGCAATTTGCCTGATATTAATTTTAATATTAAGGTAGATGATAAAAATTATGAAAAGGTTATAAAGAAAATTAACGAATCAATAATAACCTTTGAAAAAAATACAGAAAAAACAATAACAATTGAATATATAGTAGATTCAAAAAAGTTTTTTGAAATGCTAAATTTAATAAATGATAGTATAGGTATTGTTTATGATAGTTTTAAAAACCAAAAACATAAAGAAGTAAAACTAAATAATGAGTATTATTATTTAGTTGATACACAAGAATACATAGGAAATAAAATTGATGAGAAAAATTACAAAATAATAGTAAAAGAAAATACAGAAACTTCAGCAAATTGGATTGTTAGAATAATAAGAGAATTATATTTAAGAGAGAAAGAAGATAAAGGATATTTCTTTATGCATGGTACTGCACTAGAAATACATAATAAAGGAATTATGATATTAGGGACAAGTGGAAGTGGAAAAACAACTTTAGCAGTTAAATTATTAGAATTGAATGAAATAAAAGGATTTCTTTCAAATGATAGAGTGTTTGTAAATGAAAATTTACAAATGGATTATTTTCCACAAGCTGTTACTTATGCGATGGGAACGGTAAAAAATAATAATAGATTAAATCAGTATTTTATAGATAATAAAATACTAGAAAGAAGAAAAAAACTTAATTATGAAGAAGCTGAAAATAACATTGATTGTAATACTCCATTAACTGATGTTGCAAAAGTTTTTGATTATACAGAAATGAAAGCAAGAACAAAACTTGATTATATAATATATCCAAGATTTGATATAAATACAAAAGAATTAGAAGTTTTAGAAATGTCAGAAGTTGAAAAAGAAAAATTGTTAGAAATAACTAATTTTACACCAAATGATACAGAATCTTTACGAAAGCCTTGGATAAGAAAAAGAAAAACAAATGAAAAAATAATTTTAGATTGCAAAAGTAGATTAAATGAAAAAATAATGAAAGAGGTGAAAATAAAAAAAATAAAATATGGTGTAAATACTAAGGTGGAAGAAATTTTAAAAATGTTAGAGGAGGAATAAAATATGAGATTGGCAGTAGTTGCAGATGAAATAGGTACATCTATTGAAGAACAAATAGATAGTTTAAAAAAAGCAAATATTTCAAATATTGAATTAAGAAAAATTGATGATAAGTATTTGTGGGAATTTTCAAAAGAGGAATTAATAAATTTTAAGAAAATTTTGGATAGAGAAAATATAAAAGTTATAACATTAGATAGTCCAGTTGGAAAGAAGCCGATACCATATGAAAGAAAAATGGAATTATTTGATATTTATTTAGATATTTGTGACATATTTGAGAGTGAGTATATAAGAATATTTTCTAATTTAGGTAGAAATATTGATGAAAACGAAATAAAAGAAAATTTAAAGAGATTATGCGAAAAGGCTGAAAAAAGAAATATAAAATTGCTAATGGAAAATGAAAGAAAAACTTATGCTGAAAGTCCTGTTGATTGTTTTAATCTAATGCAAGAAGAAAAAAACATAAATATAATATTTGATTTATCAAATGCCTTTCTTGAGGGATATAATGTGTTTGAAGAATATGAAAAATCAAAAAATAGAATAACTTATATACATTTGAGAGATTTTGATAATAAGACAAATAAATATGCTCATTTAGGACAAGGTGATATAGGAATTGAAAAATTTATGAAAATTATAAAAAGAGACAACTTTGATGGTGTTATTTCAATTGAAACACATTTACCAATGAATGAGAGTGGAGAGACTAAACAGGAATTATTTTTGAAATCTATAAATTTATTTTATAGTATTTTAGAAAAATTAAAAATAAAAATTTAATAATATGAGGAGATATAGTTTAAAATGAAAAAAGTTTATTATGATATAGCTGATAATTTTGTAAAGGATTTAGAAAAAAATTCGAATAAAAGTATTGAAATAAATGAGAAAGAAAATAAGATAAAAATAGAAAATGAAATTATTAAATATGAAGAAAAAGATATTGGAGTTAGAAGTTTTTCTGTTCCATATTTTGTTAAAAACCAAACAATTATTAATTATGATGGAAATGATGAAGAATTAATAAATAAAATAGAAGATATTTGTACTGCATATACAGATAAAGAAATAGAAGCAATAGAAGAAACAATGCCAATTTTAAAAAAATATTCAGAAGAAAGAAAGAAAAATCTTGAAGGAGTAGCAATTATATGGAGAGATCATTTCTTAGAAGAAAATGTTGGATTGTTAACTTCAATGGTAAGAATGGGAGTAAAACCAGAAGATGTACTTGCAATAGATAAAGGAGATAGTACAAAACATAGACAAGAAATTACGGCAACATTTAAAAAATTAGGATATCAAGTTGATGTCTTGGATAATACAGCAGTTGCAAATGATATTCTTATAGAAGATGGAAAAAGGCTAATAAGAGAATTTATTGACAAAAGAAAAGATAAAAAAATTGTTATTTTAGATGATGGGGCAATAGTATCAAGAATATTAACATTGCACAATTATGAAAATGTCGAGGCATTTGTTGAATTAACTGTAACTGGGTTAAAAAGAATAGGTGAATTAAAGGAAAATGAATTGCCTTATCCAGTATTAAATGTTGCAAAATCAAAATTAAAAAGATTTATTACATATAAGGAAATAGCAAATACAATTTTCACACGAAGTATTGAATTATTAGCAGGTGAAAAATTAGTTGGAAGAACTGTAATACAATTAGGATATGGTGATTTGGGAGAAGTTTTAGCAGATAGATACAGCCAATATGGTGCAAGAGTTATAGTAATCGAACCAGATGTAATGAAATGCATAGAGGCAGCAGAAAAGGGATTTACAACATTTAGAACATTAGAAGAAGCAGTAAAATACGATAAACCATTTCTTATTGTGGGGGCAAGTGGATATAATAGTATTAGTAAAGAAGTTATAGAACAACTAGAAGATGGAACATTTATTACATCAGGAGCAACAGCAGACCTTAATATATTTAAAGAATATGAAAAAGAAGGATATAAATATAAAGCAATTCCAAAATATGGTACACAATATGAAATTAATGGCAAAAAGATAACTGTATTAGGAAATGGTAGGTCAGTAAATCTATTTGATTCTGAAGCTATTCCAAATAGATCAAATGATATATTTAAAGCGAGTCAATTGGTTGTTACAGATAAAATAATAAATGGAAAAGATGATTTAAGAAATCAAGTAGAATTAGATATAGTAGATAAATGGATTGATGAATCAAATATTCTTGAAGAATATTATAATCTTTATTTCAAGAGAAAGTAGGAAAAATTATGGAAGATATGCATATGCATTTAAAAAAAGGTGTAACAGATATATCAATTATGCAAAAGTATGTGGAGAAATGTAAGGAGATGAAATTAAATAGAGTTTTATTTTTAGATCATGGAAATAGGATGTCTCCAAAACATACCCCTGTTTTAAATGAAACCAAAGTTATTGATAAATTTTTTGAAAACATAAAAATTGTAAAAGAAAATAATCCTGATATAGAAATTAATGCAGGTATAGAAAGTGATTTTTCGTATGATGAAGAATTTAAAGAAAAAGAAATTAAAATATTAAAAAGTTATCCATTCGATTATATTATAGGCTCAGTACATGGAATGGAAAAAGTAAATTACATAAATTATCTACAAGCAAATATAGATATGATAAAAACTTATCCAATTAATATTGTAGGGCATTTAAAATTAAGAAAAGAGTATGAACAATATAAAGAAAAAATTGAAGAAATAGTAAAATTAGCAACTGAAAAAAATTTGATGTTTGATATTAATACAAGTGATCGTTCTAGATGGAATATACAACAATTAGAATATATGTTGAATTTATTTAAAAAATATGGAACAAGATATACAGTAGGAAGTGATGCACATAGCATTGATGAAATAGGCTATCATATTAAAGAAGAATATATAAAAATTAATAAAATATTAAATCAAACCGAAAAAGATATTGAATACACTGTGGTTTCAAGAGGAACTGAAAAAGCAGGTAGCAAAGGTTATATAGGTATAACAAAAATAGAAAATAATAAAAGACTATTGGTATTAGCAAAACATTTTGACAAATATATTGATACATATAAAGATTCATTTGAAATTTCAGCTAAATATTCTATTGAGAATATAGCAATATCAAGATTTGAATTAATGGGAGCAATAACAATAAAACCTATATTAAATATAATAAAAGATAATATTTTAATAATAGGACTAGGGAATATAGGTTTTACAGCAATGTTGTATTTATTAGAAAATAATTATAAAAATATATCAATAATAACAAATAAAATTGAAAAATATCAGACAGAAGCAATTAATAGATTAAATAAGGAATATAACTCAAATATAAAATTTGTTGATAACTATGATTTTGATTATGATACATATATAGAAGCAACAGGATGCAGTGAAGTTATTAAGAGTATAGTTGAAACAGCACCTAATTTATCTAAAATTATTTTATTAGGTGTTCCAAGAGAAGAAAAATATTTAATTAATCCATTAGATATTAATAGGAAAAATTTGATGTTTATAGGTGGTCATGAATTAAATGGACATACTATAGAAGAAAGAAGAAAAATTTTTGAAGAATTATTGAAAATAAATAGTAAAAAAGATCTGATATCATTTGTTAATGTATACCATGTCCAAGAGGATATTATAGAAAAAATATTAGAGCATAAGGAAAATTTTATAGAGGTAATAAAATATGATTTATAAAATAAAAGATGAATATTTAGAAGTAATAAACTATTGTAATGAATATGATGAATATATTTTTAAAAGATTCAGTCAATTTGAGATTGTTACCAATAAAGAAATCAATAATTATTTGAGATTTAATGAAACATCAGTTGAAATAAATATAAATGGTGATTATAAAATATTAAAAAATAGAATAGTAAAAACAGATATATATCCTATTATTAATAATGTAATTGCATATATAATAAATGACAAAAGTAATATGTTTGTACATTCATTGGTAGTTAGTAAAGAAAACGATGGAATATTAATTATTGGAGAATTTGGACAAGGAAAATCAACATTTGCAAAAGAGTTTGTAAATAATGGATATGAAATCAATTCAACAGATCAAACATGGCTAAAGTTTAAAGGAAATGATTTGTATCAAGAATTAGGCTCAAGTTTTGATATAGAAAATGGAAAAATAAAAACTTTGGAAACAAAACAATATAAAAAAGAAATAAAAATTAATAAAATAATTAGAATAGTAGGCTTATGCGATGAAGGAAAAACACAAATAGATATTAATAATAACAAATACTATATAGTAAAAAATATAGCACCTTTTTGTTATTGGAGCTATATGATGCCTTTATTTACAGATAATGTAGAACTATACAATACAAATACTTTTGTGAAAAGTTTTTTGAGTAAAATTGATGAAAGTAAAATATTTAATTTTGAAGTCAGGGGAGATAAAAGAAAAATAATAAAAAAATTAGAGGAGATATAGGAATGATTGAAAAAACAACTTTTTCTAAAAAAGAATTACAAACGGAACTGAACAAAAAGTATGGAATAAAGGTTGAAAAAATAGAAAAAATAAATAAAGGAACAGCAAATATATTTAAAATTATATCAAATAATGAAAAATTTATAGTAAAAGAATTTCAGTCAAAATATTCAAAAGAAAATGTTTTAAAAGAAATAAATTCAATAGAATATTTAAGAAAAAATTCACAAGTTCCATTGCCAATATATTTAAAAAACAATAACAATGAATCATATTTTGTACATAAAGGAAAAGTGATAGTGATTCAAAAATTTGTAGAAGGACAAGTTTTTGAAAAAAACAAAGGAAAACATGAACAAATATTGGAATCAGCAAGATATTTAGGGTTAATTATAGAAGGATTTAAAAATTATAAGATAGATGATAATGTTAACATACTAGATTGGTATTCAAACGAAGAATTTGAAAAAGCAAATAAAAAATATGATGAAATATTATCTAAATTGGATAATTCAAAAATTTCAGAAAAAATAAAAATGGATATTATTTTTAAAAAAGAATTATTAGTTAAATTAAGCAAAACTATAAATGCAGAAGATATAAAGAATATAACTCATAAAGTATCACATGGTGATTATAGTAGTTTACAATTTATTTATGATAATGAGGATAAAATAAGAGTTATATTAGATTTTATTAAAACAAAAAGATTACCAATTGTTTGGGAGATTGCTAGATCTTATAGCTATATAGATAAAGATGCTAAAGATGGAAAAATAGATGTTGATAATTTAGTTGAATATACAAAAAAAGTAGCAGAATTTACTGAATTAAATGAATATGATTTTAAATATTTACCATATGTATATTTGATACAATTAGCAAGAAGTACATTTGGATATAGTGAATATTTTAAAAATATAGAAAATAAAGATGAATATTTGGAGTTTGCTTTTTATAGGACTAATATTTGTAGAGATTTATATAAAAAAGCAGATGAAATATCAAAAAAGTTATTAGAGTAAAAAAGGAGTAAAAAATGAAAGATATAATTATTGTAGGAACAGGAAAAGCAGGTTTTTTGCATTATTATTCATATAAAAAGTTTGAAAAAATAGGAAGAATTTATTTTGTAGATATTGATGGTAAAATAAAAAATGAAAATATAAAAGATTCAAAAGTATATTCTAGTATAGAAAGCACAATAAAAAAAGAAAAACTAGATGTTAACAATATTATTGTTGATATATGTACTCCTAAAAGTGTATTTTTAGATATTATAATGGAATGTAAACAATTAAATATTAGAGATATATTGGTCGAAAAACCATTTATTGTAAATAAGGAGTTTTTTGAAGAAAATGACGATTTAAATATCGCAATGGTGCATAATTATGAGTATTCAAAAATTGTTATGAAAATTAAAGAATATATAGTTCAAAAAGAATTAAAACCAGTTATTATTTATACAAATTTTTCTAAAAACAGGACAGAAGAAAGCTTCAATGGTAGGGGAATGTACAAAAAAGTCACAAGAAATATAGAACATGATATACCACATCAAGTATATATTTCACAGTTTCTGCTAGATAATCCTAAAGATACTCAAGTGCTACTTGAAGAAGAAAAAGCCATGGAAAGAGGAAATAGAATACTAGAAAAACATGGCTATAGTAAAATTTTTACAAAGAAAAATGATGTTTATGTAATTCATGAGAGTGATTTTGCAACGAATACCAAAATTAGGGAAGTAATTGTTATATGTGAAAATAACATTGTTATTAAAGGAGAATTTTTGTTTTATGATAAAGATTTGAATAAATTAAAAGATGGAAATGTTTCTATTATTCAAAACAATAAAGTAATACATAGTGAAAAAATTGATTTTGATGATAATATGTATGAGTGTTTATTAGATATATATAAATACTTTAATACAGATGTAATATCACAAAAATATAAAGATGAAATAAAAGACTTTTCAAATGAAATGAATTTATATTTATAAAATTGGAGGAACTTATTTAATATGAAAAATGTTTTAATAATAGGAGTAGCAAGAGCGGGAAAAACAACATTAGGGAATATGATTAAAGATGAATTTAATCAGTATAATATAATTCATGCAGATTCAATTATATGGGGAATAATAAGAGGAACAGGTAGAGAGGAATATTATACTAAAAACATAAAAGCAAGAAAAGAATTAGTACATAGTGATAAATTTCAAAGGATTATATTAGAAATTTATAAATCTTCCATAAAGCAAGATACTAAAAATTATGGAACTATTCTTGAAAGTGGACAACTAGAGCCTAAATATGCAAAAGAACTACTTGACATGGGAAATTTAATTTGTGTTTGTTTAGGACATGGAGATCTTGACAAACAAGGAATTATGCAATTGTGTAGAGAATATGATACAGAAAAAGATTGGACATATGGAATATCAGATGAGAATTTATCAACAAATGCTGACAAATGGAATGAGAAGAATCAATTATTAAAGAAAGAATGCCCTAAATATGGGATAGAGTATATAGATACATCTAAAAATAGAAAACAAGTATTAAATCAAATATTGAAAAGAATAGATGAGAGAGTTGATATAAAGGAAAGTGAAGAATGTGAACGATAAAATAAAAGTGTATTTAATTACTGGAGTTGCAGGATTTATTGGAGCAAATCTTGCAAAAAGAATATTAAATTTGAAAAATGAAAAGATACATATAATAGGTATTGATAATTTAAATGATTATTATGATGTAAAATTAAAAGAATATAGACTATCAGAATTACAAAAATTTGATAAATTTGAATTTATTAAATGTGATATAGCGAATAAAGAAAAAATAGGACAGATATTTGAAAAATATAAGCCAGATATTGTTGTAAATTTGGCAGCACAGGCAGGAGTTAGATATAGTATAACTAATCCTGATGAATATATACAATCAAATATTATAGGATTTTATAATATATTAGAATGTTGCAGAAAATATGAAATAGAACATTTAGTATATGCATCAAGTTCATCTGTTTATGGAGTAAATAAAAAAATACCGTATTCTACAGATGATAAAACAGATATGCCTGTATCATTATATGCAGCAACAAAAAAGTCTAATGAACTTTTAGCATATAGCTATTCAAAATTATATAATATTCCAACAACAGGTTTGAGATTTTTTACAGTATATGGACCAGCAGGTAGACCTGATATGGCATATTTTAAATTCACAAATAAACTATTAAATGGTGAAAAAATTCAAATATATAATTATGGAAAATGTGAACGAGATTTTACTTACATAGATGATATAGTAGAAGGAATAATAAGAACAATAAATAAGATTCCAATAAAAAAGAACGGAGAAGATGGATTACCAATACCTCCATATAAAATATATAATATTGGAAAAGGTCAACCTGAAAATTTATTGGATTTTATTAATATATTACAAGAAGAATTAATTGAGGCAAAAGTTTTACCCCAAAATTATGATTTTGAAATTCATAAGGAATTAGTGGCGATGCAACCCGGGGATGTACCTATAACTTATGCAGATACAAAGCAAATGGAAGATGATATGAATTTTAAACCAAGTACATCATTAAGAGAAGGATTAAAAAAATTTGCTAAATGGTATAAAGATTATTATATGCAATAGAGGTGAATAATATGAAAATTGCAATAGCAGGAGTAGGATATGTTGGATTATCTTTGGCTACATTGTTAAGTCAATATAATGAAGTTGTGGCATTAGATATTATAGAAGATAAAGTGGATAAAATAAATAGTAAAATAAGTCCTATTGAAGATAAATATATAGAAAAATATCTAAGAACGAAGAAATTAAATTTAAGAGCAACATTAGATTATAAAGATGCTTTTTGTAACGCAGATTTCATTATAATTTGTATGCCAACAAATTATGATGAAAAAAATAATTTTTTTGATACTTCTCTGGTAGAAGAAATTATAGAAAAAATAAAAAATATGAAAATATCAACAACAATAATAATTAAATCTACTGTTCCAGTGGGATTTACAGAAAAAATGAAAAGAAAGCATAACATGAATAATATTATATTTTCACCAGAGTTCTTAAGAGAAGGAAAAGCATTATATGATAATTTATACCCATCTAGAATTATTTTGGGAGATAAAAATGAACAAGCGAAAAAGTTTGCAGAGTTATTGAAAAAAGCTTCATTAAAAAAAGATGTAGCAATAAAATTTATGAAATCAACAGAAGCAGAAGCTGTAAAATTATTTTCTAATACATACTTGGCATTAAGAATTGCATATTTTAATGAATTAGATACATATGCAGAAATAAAAGGCTTGAATACAAAAAATTTAATAGAAGGTGTATGCATGGATCAAAGAATAGGGGATTTTTACAATAATCCATCTTTTGGATATGGTGGATATTGTTTACCTAAAGATACCAAGCAACTAAAAGCTAATTACAAAGATGTACCTGAAAATCTTATTACTGCGATTGTGAATAGTAATGCTACAAGAAAACAACATATTGTAAAAGAAATATTAAGCAAAGAGCCTAAAATTATTGGCATATATAAATTATCAATGAAAAAAGATTCAGACAATTTTAGGACAAGTGCTATATTTGACATAATAGATATGCTTATAGAAAAGAACAAAAACATAATAATATATGAGCCACAATATGAAAATGAAAATTATAAAAATTGTAAAATAGTAAGGGATATAAAATCATTTAAAGAAAATAGTTCGATTATAATTGCCAATAGAATAGAAGATGAATTAGCTGATGTAATGGATAAGGTTTATACAAGAGATATTTATTTTAGAGATTGATTTTTTAGATATAGAATCGAGGTTTTGATATGAACACAATAGTTTATTTAATTAGGCACTCGGAAAAATTAGATATGCAATATATTGATAGATACTATGATGATGAGAATTATCAAATAACTAGAGAAAAAAGAATACTAAGTGCAGAAGGAGAAAGAAAGGCAAACATATTAAGTAAACAAAAGGAATTTGATAAAGTAGATGTGATATATTCAAGTAGTTATGTTAGGACAATACAAACTGCAAAGTATTTAGCAGAAAGGTTGGATAAAAAAATTCATGTTAATAGAAATTTAAATGAGAGAAAATATGGGAATCCTAAATATGCAGAAGATATAACTTTGAAACAATATTATGATGAAAAAATCAAAAATGTAGAGGGAGAAAGCAGAAAAGAAGTTACTGACAGAATGTATAAAACTTTTATGCATATAATTAATGAAAATAAAGGTAAGACAATTGCAATTTTTTCTCATGGTGCTTCTATAATATTTTTACTTATGAAATGGTGCGAACTGATAAATATTGATAACGAAAAAAGAAAGTGTTTAAAATTTAAAGATAAAGTAATTATTAATAAACAAATTGAAGCACCAGAAGTTTTTAAAATAATAATTAATGAGAAACAAAATATTAATGATATAGAAAATCTGATGTTTAAATATTAATTTATAATATATTAAAGAGCCAACTTTAAAGTGGCTCTTTTCTTAAGTATTTAAAAATTTGTTTAAGATATTTTTAAGTTCTTCATATTTTATTGGCTTTTCTAAATAATCATCAAAACCAATAGTATTTACAAAGTATTCTCTTGCATCATGTGATATAGTATGAATAATAACTGGGGTTTTAAAACCGTTAATGTTTTTTAATTTATGTAATAATTCAGGACCAGTATAGCCTTTTTGATAAATATTGTTTGTAAAAATAATATCATATGTACAACCATTTTTTATCCTGTCATATATATCAATACCTGTAGTAACAATATCTGCCGAAATTCCAAAATTCATTAACATTGTACGAGTTAATTTAGAAGAAAAATTATCATAATTACCAATTAAGGCTTTTTTACCTTCAAATTTTCCGTTATATTCTTCTGGAATTTCAGAGAATTTAAAAGGATTTGACTTTAAAGATTCAAATTCTTTTTCTTCTAATATTTGTGCTGAATTTTTTAGCCTTGTAATTTCATTATTAAGAAAAGAAATCTTACTTTCCTTTTGTGAAATAGTGTTATTTAGTTTAGCTAATTTATTATTATAGGTATTTATCTTATAAAATAATATGATTATAAGCACAAAAAATACAATACTAAGACCAATAAAAAAATACAACATTTTTTATGAATTCCTTTCTATAAATTTTAATAAAAATACTGGGATTTTTAAAGTATTTTATTATAGAAAAATGTTTGGGCTATATACTTCATTGTGAATATTGCTACAAAATTATACCATACTAAAAAGAATGGTATTAGAAAGTGTGGTGATATATAATGAAGTTAATAGATATTTTTCGCAAAAATGTAAAGTATTATAGATTTATGCAAGACTACTCACAAGAAAAGTTAGGAGAGTTGTCTGGTTTAAGTACACATTATATATCAGATATTGAACAAGGAAAATACAGTCCATCAATTCCTACTATTGAAAATATAGCAAAAGCACTTGATGTAGATCCTTATTTGCTTTTTATTGCCAATCCAAAAGCAAATAAACTAGAGCCAAGAGTCGATATTCATCGAAAAAAGTAATTGCTATAAGTATATAGTAATACTTTTTTACAAATAATCAATACAATCGACAAAACTTGTCAAAAATCGCCACTTTTTTATTACTATTCAGTATTATACCATAAAAACACTAAATGGGACAAATAAGTTACATATTTTTTATCTAATTTATGGAAAAATAAGTTTGTTAAGAGGTGTTTTAAATGGAGAATAACGAAAAGTTAAAGGCATTATTATCAAAAGATTATATGCCTATTATATACAAAAATATAAAAAAGTATAGAAAAGAAAGTGGAATGTCATTAATGGAAGTAGCAGAAATATTGGATATGTCCCACGATTATTTAAGAAGAATTGAATCACTAAATGATGAAGTAAAAACATGCTCATTAAAATTGTTGATTAAATTTAGTATTTTATTTGATAAAAAGTTAGATGACTTTTTAAAAGAGGAAGAGTAGGTTAGCGTAGTGCTAATCTTTTTTGTTTTATAAAAAGCAATATATTAAGGGAATAAAGGAGAAAAGAGACTGGTTAAAACTTTACAAAATTTACATAATATGTTATAATTTAAGAGTGATACTGTAAAGGAGATATATTAAGTTGAGTAATGAAATAACAGTTAAATTAAAATGTACTGTAGAAGAAATATGCAAAATATTAGAAAGCAAAGGATTTCAATTTGTAGAAAGATATTTACTGGACGATATTTATTATATACCGAATACAATTAATATAAAGAATATGTCAGAACGAGATATATTAAGTAAAGCAATAATTTTACGAAATGTTGAAGGATACATTCCAAACAAATATAGAGAAAGTAAACTAACATATAAGAAAAAAGAAATTGATCAAGAAGGAAATATAGTAAAACAAAGTAAAGTTGATTGTAAAATTATAGATTCAAATGATGGAAAAAAATTTTTAGAAGCAATTGATTATAAAGCAATTATGCAAATTAAGGAAATGGATTATCTTTATAAGAAAAATGAGTTGCAAATATGTATAAAAGATGTACTAAATGGTGATAAGCTAATTGAGATTGAAGAAAATGAACAATTAGATACAATAGATAAAATAAAACAAGAGTTGGAAAGATTAAATTTTCCAGTAGATACAAATGATTATTTTATAAAAAAAGCTGAAATAGAATTAAAAAAGATTTTATAGGAGCGTGATTGTATGTCAAATATAAACTTGAATTTGTATAAAATTTTTTGCAAAGTTGCACAGTCAAAAAGCTATTCAGAAGCAGCAGAAAAATTAGATTTATCAGTTTCTAATGTTAGTACACAAATTGCAAATTTAGAGGAACAATTAAATTTAAAACTATTTAATAGGGAAAACAAAGGAGTAACTCTAACAGAAGATGGCAAAGAATTATATGAAATAGTAAATAAATCAATATCAGGATTTGATTTTGCAGAAAAATTAGCAAAGAATAAGAATGATATCTCAAGTGGCTGCATAAAAATAGGATGCCCATCACATTTTACAAATTATTTACTAATGGAAAAAATAGAAAAAGTTAAGAAAGATTACCCAGATCTTAATATAAAAATAATATGTGAAGTTGATATAAATAAGATGATGAGTTTATTACAAAATCATGAGATTGATTTTGCGATAATAGATACAGAGATTGAAAATAGCAATATTGAAATAGAAGAACTATTAAAAATTAATAATATATTTGTTTCAAAAGCACCACTAAAAATTGCAGATATAAAAGAGATTGAAAAATTAAATTGTATTTTAAACCTTGAAAATACAAAAGCAACAAAACGATTAAAGGAACTTTTAAAAGAATATAATGTTAATATTAATGCTGATATAATGTGTGATGCAACTGAAGTAAGAGTTGAAGCAGTTAAGAAAAATATGGGAATTGCATATGTTATAAAAGAGGCTGTAAAAAACGAATTAAATAATAAAGAATTATATGAAGTTGAAATGCCGATAGAATTGCCTAGCCTAAAATTAAACTTAATTTATCTAAAAGGTGAATTGACAAAGATAGATAAAAAATTCATTAAAGAATATTTAAAAAATATATAAAGTAAAAAATGTCCTAGAAATAGGATGTTTTTTGCTTTCAATGATATTTAAGGGATGTTAAAATATTAGGAATAGTTTTCCAATTGCTTTTCATATATAATATAAATGTGTAAAAAGAGATTTTATATATGAAAAGAGGATGTATATGATTAAGAAAAAAGTTTGTTGGAAAATAACAACTAAATGTAATCAAGGATGTAAATATTGTTTTGGATTTAACAATATACCAAATCTATCTTTTGAAGAAAATGAAAGAGTATTAAATCATTTAATTGCAAGTGGGATAAACCATATTACTTGGACTGGTGGAGAAGCGGTATTATATCCAAGAGTAAATGAATTAATGAGAGAATCAAAAGAAAGAGGATTATATAATAAATTAGTAACGAACGGAATTTATTTATCAAAGAACGATAACGAATATGTAGAAGATATTTTAAATACACTTGATGAAATCAATTTATCTATTGACTCAATTGAAAATGATATCAATTTAGCATTAGGTAAAGAAAATAATCATTTAGATATTATAAAAAATCTTTTAGAAAAAACTAAAAATAAGAATATAAAAGTAAGAATAAACACAGTTGTTAGCAAGCTTAATGTTGATAAATTAGATGAATTAGGAGAATTTTTAAATAACTATCAAATAGAAAAATGGAAATTTTTGAAGTTTATGCCTATTAGAGAAAGGGCAGAAAAAAATGAAAAACTATTTGAAATAGAAGAAAAAGAATTAGAAAATAGTGTAAAAAGATTAAGAAAATTTGAGAATATCAAAACTGTAGAATATAAAAAACAAAGTGAATTTGAAAAAAGTATAGTAATTGTTCCAAATGCAGATATAATTCAAACGCAAAAAGGAAAGGATCATTATTTTGGAAATGTTTTAAAAGAAGAAATAATAGATTTTGATAAAATATATTCAAATGGAAAAATTAGAACATTAATTGCACATAATGATATAAATGTAACAAACAAGATAGTTGATGCAATAAAAAAACTTGATTTTGTTGATATAGTTGGTACAGCAAAAGATGGAACAGAAACATATCATAAAATTGTAGATTTAAAACCAGAAATGATATTTACAAAATATGCTATGGATAATATGAACGGATTAGATCTTGTAAAATCATCAAAAGAAAAATTAGAAAATAATATTCCTATATTCAATATGATAATAGATAATAAGGTACAAGAAAATGAAATAGATGAGATGTATGATATTATAGGAAGAAAGTTAAATTCAGTAATATCAAGTTCAGATAACATAAGTAATAGTGTAGTGGATATTATTAATCAATATAATGATTATAAAAATAATAAATAAAAAATAACAGATAAGTTTTTGATCATACTAAAACTTATCTGTTATTTTTTTGTGTTTTTCAAATAATATATGCTAATATCTAAAAATAATTTTGGGGTAACTTCTTCGCCTTTTGGAAAGAATTTATAAATTGCAAAAGGCAAATCTTCTTTATCTTTAAATTCATTTAAAGGCTTTAATGCAGTTCTAAAAGAAGAACGAAATACCTTCACCGGTTGTTCCAAGTTCCTTGCCAACTGTATTAAATAAAGTGTTTAAATTGCCAAGTAAATTAGGCGAATTACAACATTTAATTAATGTTTTTCTAACACGATTTGAAGGGCTACTTTCTAATGGAATATGTAACTTTAAAAATAGCCTATCAATTTTTCTTTCTAAAGTGTAATTAGACATTTCATATATAGCTTTTAAAATATTTTTATAATCTGTAGTTTTTAAAAATATATTATATATTTTAGACCAATTTGCAAGATTTAATAATTCAGTAGTAGAGTTATAAAGTAATATGGTATTACATTTGAATTGTTCAGTATCATCTAATGAAAGCTCATTGATTACATCACTATATTTTATATTTTTAAAACTGGTGTCTAATATAAAAATGTCAGGTCTAAAATCGTAATACTGTTTCAAAACAGAAACTTCATCACTAGTAATTTTAAAATCAATATTGTTATCTTGCGTAAGGTATTGGCAAAGTTGAGAATTTTGCTCAATATTTTGAATGACTGAAAGAATCTTTACCATGATAACTTCTCCTAACAATTTTATAAATCAACAATATTATATCACTAAAATTATGTAAACACAATACAAAATGGAAGATTTTTACAAATAAAACTAAAAATATAACTGATTATGAATAATTTTAACCATTTTTCGCCGTTTATTAGCCATCTATCGCCGTTTTTACAATGAAACAACATTAAAAAGTATAATCTCCAATAGGACAAATAGTCTTTAAGAGTTAGAAAAATAATACATTAGAAGAAATAATAAAGTACAAGAGATTTTTTATTAATTAAAGATTATTTGTTAGGAGTGATAAAAATATGTAAAAGTAAATTATAAAGAATAAGAAAAAATAATTTAATATTTGTTTTTCTTTCTCTTTTAGATATTTGTCCAATTTTTAGAAATTGGAGAGATAATAAATGGAAAGAAAAAATTATTTACAAGAAGAATTATCAAAAGAAGAAAAATCATATTTAAAAAAGTTGATTATAAATGTTAGAAAAAAATACATAAAAAATAATTATGAATATTTAAACAGTAAAGAAATCAATTTGGATATTTGTGAGGATATGGAAAGTAGCAGTTTATTTGATGCTGTTCTTAATAAATGTGTCGATGAGTTAAAGTCCGCTCTTGAATTCGAGAGACTTTTTTGTGATGAAAAATTATATAATGTAGCGAAAGCATTGTCTGGAAAAGAAAAGATGGTGCTTTTTGCTTTATATAAAGAAGAAAAAAGTATAAATCAAATAGCTAAAGAAATGAATGTAGAAAGAACAACAATATGGAGAATAAGAAATAAGGCACAAGAAAAGATTACAAAAAAATTACTAGGAGGAAAAAACAATGTTTAATAACTTTAATTTAGATGATGTAGAAATATTGAAAATTTTAGATGATTATAATCCACTAATTACAAGTATGAGTAAGCTAAGGAATGGAATTGATGAAGACTTAATGCAAGAAATAAAATATATGATTTATAAAACTTTAACAAAAAATAGAAAAAAATTATAAAAATGCAACATCGAATATAAAAAATAGGACTCCTAATATTAGAAGGAGGTAACAATATGGATGAAAAAGGAAATACAAATCAAGTTACAGAAGTAAAAGATTTAAAAGAAACAAAGACTTTTAGTAAAACAAAAGATGTAATAAGCAAAAATAATTCTAAAACCGAAATAGAACTTATTACTGCTTATGCACAGTTAGCATTCCATACATTAAAAAATAGCAATACAGACATAACAGCCAAGTCTATAAAAGAAGAAGTAACAATGTTTTATGAAAAATTTGGAAATACAGAAGTAAAAAGATTAGCTAGTATAATAATGAAAGAGAAAAAGGAGAAAAAATAAAATGCTAAAATATTTAATTTTTTCTATAATCTCTTTCAGTTTAGGAATATTTGCTAGAGAGATCATAGAAATATTAGAAAGAAATAAAAGATATAAAACTGTAAAAAAATTAAGTGAGCAAAATTTTAAAAAAGCAATGGAAGATTTAGAAATTAAATAGAGTTTTAATATAAGCTCTATTAGTTTCTTCATATTTAAAATCTGTTAGCAAAAAGTTGCAGGAGGGTACTATGAATGAGAAAATTTTAAAAATGTATTTTGAAGATAAAATGAAGCAAATAGAAATTGCGAAAGAATTAAATATTTCAAAATATAAAGTTTCAAGAGTAGTGACTAAAGATTTTAGATATAAATTAGAAAAAGAAAAAAGAAAAGAAATAAACAAAAAAAAGCATAATGCTCAAACTATGCAATATATTGCTAAAAAAAGAAAGCAAAGAAAAGATGGTGATATAGCGTATGCACAATTAAGACAAATGCATATACAAGCTAGTAGAGAATTATCAGGTGGTAGAAAAACAATAAATAATAGAGCTTTTAGAAAGTGGAATTCATCTATTTATAATTATAATAAAAATACTAAATCTTATCATTTAAAGAGTGGAATCATAACAGGGTATGATGTACCCAAGAAAATATTATGGGAATAAAAAAATACAGTAATATTTAAATGATTTCTTCAATATACATTAACAGAGGTGAAGAAATTGGACAAAATATTTGATAAGATCGAAACCAAAACAATAGAAAAATTTGAAAACAGTATTAAAGAAGAATTAAGTAAATATTTGATAAATTCAGCAAATAAACAGGGGTTAATTGATGACCAGATGAAAGATTATATACTTAGAAATATATAAGGGGGCTTTCAATATGGATTTATATACAATAAGAAGAGAATTGATGTCAGGAAAAACGATATATGATTTACCACTAAGAGTTACATATTATTCAAGAGTATCAACAGAAAAGGACGAGCAAAAAAACTCGTTAGATAACCAAGAGATATATTACAAAAATAAAATCTTAGATACACCAATGTGGACATTAGTTGATGGATATAGTGATAGAGGTATAACAGGTACTTCTACAAAAAAAAGAAAAGATTTTAATGAAATGATTTCTGATGGACTTAATGATATGTATGATTTAATATTGACAAAAGAAGTGTGTAGATTTGCAAGAAATACATTAGATACATTACAATTAACTAGAAGTTTATTGGCAAAGGGAAAGGGAGTTTATTTTGAACTGGACAATATAAATACATTAGAACAAGAGGGAGAATTAAGATTAACAATAATGGCATCATTAGCACAAGACGAAAGCAGACGAATCTCAGAAAGAGTAAAGTTTGGTTTTAAAAGATCAATAGAAAAAGGACGAGTGTTGGGAAATAATGCTATATGGGGTTATGAAAAAGATAATTGTAAATTAAAAATGAACGAAGATGAGGCAAAAATTGTAAAAAGAATTTATGAAATATATGCATCAGGTGATATTGGAATACGAAAAGTTGGAAAAAAACTTGAAGAAGAAGGAATATTAACAAAAAAAGGAGAAACATTTGCTTATTCTACAATAAAAAATATACTTACAAATCCGAAATATAAAGGCTTTTATTCTGGGAATAAGACAAGAGTTATAGATTTCATGACTAAACAAAGAGTAAATCTTGGAGAAGATGAAATTGTAGAATATAAAGCAACAGATGACGTTGTACCACAAATTGTTGATGAAAAAATTTGGGAAAAATGTAATGAAATCTTTAAAGAAAGAAGTGAAAGAGCTAAAAGCGAAACAACTGGTTATAATACAAAATATAAATATTCTGGAAAAATTTATTGCAAAAAAGATGGACAATGTTATTGGAGAACAATTAGTAGAGGAAGAGAATTTTGGCAATGTGCATTATATAAGAAAAAAGGTATAAGTGGATGTGCAAACAATGTTAATATATATACAGAAACATTAGATGAAGTATTAAAACGAATATTTAATGAAATGTTTATAAATAAAGAAAAATTTATAGAGAATTTATTAAATAAATGTAAAGAGTGCTTTGAAGACTGTTCTACTGAAATAGATATAACTTCACTACAAAATAAAATTGAAAGCTTGAAGAAAGAAAAGAAAAAATTGATAAAATTATATACTACAGAACTTATTGATGAAAAAGAATTTGAGGAAGAAAACAATATATATAACGAAAAAATATCAGCCTATGAAGAAGAAAAAAATAAACTTATAATGTCAAGAAATAAGGATGAAATAGATGATAAGATGCAAATAATAAAGAAAAGTTTTGAAAAGGATTTTGAATTTTTTCAAGGAATACCAGCACAATTAGTAGATGTAATTTTAGATAAAATAAAAGTAGAGAGACTGGATGATACAGGATTAGCAAATTTAGAAATAGTTTTAAAAGTTGGAATTACAATAGAATTATTATATAAAAAGAAAAAAATAATTAAGTACATAGATAAGCAAAAGATTGCTAGTTAAAAGCCCATAAGGGCTTTTTAATTTTGGAAATATCTTTCAAAATGTTGACAATAAATACAAACAGAGTTACAACACAAGCGATTAAAATAAGATTTTGGAGGTATTTCAATGGAATTATATGAAATTAGAAAAGCATTAATGTCAGGAAAAACAATATATGATTTACCTTTAAGGGTGACATATTATGCAAGAGTTTCTACAGGAAAGAATGAACAAAAAAATTCACTAATAAATCAGGATGATTATTACAAAAACAAAATTTTATCTATACCTAAATGGACATTAGTTCAAGGCTATAGTGACAGTGGAATAACAGGAACATCAATAAAGAAAAGAGAGGACTTTAATAATATGATACAGGATGGTATGGATGATAAATATGATCTGATTTTAACAAAAGAAGTATGTAGATTTGCAAGAAATACATTAGACACACTACAGTTTACTAGAAACTTATTAGCAAGAGGAAAAGGTATATATTTTGAATTAGATAATATTAATACTCTTGAACAAGAAGGAGAATTGAGATTAACACTTATGGCATCACTTGCACAGGATGAAAGTAGAAGAATTTCAGAAAGGGTAAAATTTGGATTTAATAGAGCAATAGAAAAAGGAAGAGTGCTTGGCAGTAATGTTATATGGGGATATGAAAAAGACAAGTGTAAATTGAAAAAAATCGATGAAGAAGCAGAAATTGTTTCGAGAATTTTTGAATTATATTCCACAGGAAATATTGGAATAAGGAGAATTGGAAAGAAACTAGCAGAAGAGGGAAAATTAACGAGAAAAGGAGATGTTTTTGCTTATTCTACAATAAAAAATATACTTACAAATCCAAAATATAAAGGATGTTATTGTGGTAAAAAAACAGAGGTGATAGATTTTATGAGTAAGGAAAGAATAGAAATTCCAAAAGAGGAATGGATTACCTATAAAGCTGAAGAGAATATTGTACCACAAATTGTAAATGACGATATATGGCAAAAATGCAATGAAATAATGGAAAAGAGAAGTAATAAGTATACTGGAACTGGAGATCGTTGGAATAATCAATACCAATATTCTAATTTATTGATATGTACTAATGATGGAAAAAAATTTTGGAGAAGAAAGCATAGACCAACAGCAAAAGAAGAATTTTGGATATGTTCTGAATATGCTAAGAATGGCTTAAAAAATTGTAATAATCATACATATATTGGAACTGAGGAATTAAATAGTATATTAAGTGAGGTTTTTTCTGAATTATTAGAAAAGAAATCAATGATACTTAAAGAAATGTTGAAAGCAAATTCTAGGTTAGACAAAAAGGATTTTAAATTAGAAAAAAATATAAAAATTTTAGAAAATGCAATAAATGAAAAGGAAAAGAATAAAGCTAATTTAATAAAATTATATACTATGAATAAAATTACTGATGATGAGTTTGAAAAAATCAAGAATGAATATCAAGACGAAATTATGGATTATAAAAGTCAATTAATACAATTAAAAGTAAATAGAGATGCAAATGAAACTGGAAAAAATCAACAAAAAATAAAGAAGTTTTTTGATTTTGATACATTTGAATTAACAAAAGAATTTATACATGAAAAAATCGATAGGATATATGTACAAGGAATTGAAAAAAATCATGTTAAGCTAAAAATAAATTTCCACCTCGGCTTGGAAATGAGCGAGGTGGATAAAAAAAGTATCTGTTTAGGTCTTATTATATGAATAGATGGTGCTGTTGCTTTTAATTTCACACCAAATCTAGAGCCTTGTTTAACCATTTCAGGTTCATCTAATATTAGTTCATCCATAGATGGTGTAACAATGCCATATCCTTTTGCTTTTACTTCTTCTAATGCATAGGCAATTTTATCATATTCTTTTTTAGTTTTTGCTAAATTAGTTATTGTAGAAAATAAATCCCCTTCATTTGAAATTTCTACACCAGAGATTTCTGTTAAAATTTTGTAAAATAGAGTTTCTTCTAAATTTATAGAAATATTAACACTACCAGTACCAAGTTTTACTTCATTTAATACTGTAGAAGATATAATTTCTGTCTTTTGTAATTTAGATATACTTGCATCTACTTGATTTAATATTTTTACATTTGTAAAAGCATCTTTTATTTCAGAATATAATTCTTTTTTTAGCCAATGATCATCACATAAGCCGTCAACCCACTTTGGAAAAACAATGTTTAGTCTTTCTATTGGAAATTCATATAACATTTTGCTAAATATAAAATTTATATCATCTATATTTAAGTTTGCACAATTAGTAGGAATTACAGGAACCTCATATTTACTTTCTAGTTTTTTTGCTAAACTTTTTGCAAAATCTGAATTACAGTCTTCAGAATTTAAAACTATTACAAAAGGTTTATTTAGTTCTTTTAATTCTTTAACGACTCTTTCTTCAGCTTCTATATAATCTTCTCTTGGAATATCTGTTATAGTACCATCTGTTGTAACTAAAATACCAATTGTAGAATGTTCTTGAATTACTTTTTTAGTACCAATTTCGGCAGCTTTTTCAAAAGGAATTTCATCCTCAGACCAGGGTGTTTTCACCATCCTTGGCATTTCATCTTCTAAATATCCAATTGCATTATTTACAAGATATCCAACACAATCTACCAATCTTGTTTTTAAAGAAATATTATTTCCAAGTTTAATTTCAACTGCTTCATTTGGAATGAATTTTGGCTCAGTAGTCATAATAGTACGACCCGCAGCACTTTGAGGTAGTTCGTCTCTTGCTCTTTCTTGTTTATATTCATTATCAATATTAGGAATAACTAATAAATCCATAAAGTTTTTTATAAAAGTAGACTTTCCTGTTCTTACTGGACCAACTACACCAACATAAATATCGCCATCTGTACGTTTTGCTATATCCTCATATAATTTTAAATTTTCATCCATGTAATAATTTACCCCCTTAAAAAATGTTTGTACAATGCTTTAATTAATGTATATTATGTTTTTTATTAGATATGCATAAAATTTAAATAAAAAATTGAAACTGGATATATTGTTATGTTAAAATTTTGATAGAAGCAAAAGAAAAGAGGGGATAATATGTTTTGTAATAAGTGTGGAAGTGAATTAAATGAAAATGGAGAATGTTTAAATTGTAAGAGAAAAGAAGAAAGTGAAAAATCTAAATTAGAAAATGAGATTAAGCCAAAAATAAAAAAGAAAAAAGTAAAGAAGAAAAAATCAGGATGTTTAATAGTTTTAATGCTAATAGTATTATTGTTTTTGGTCTTTAAAGTAGTGATACCTTTTGTGAAGAATAAATTAGAAGCAAATGACCAAAAAGAAATAGAAAAAATTCAGGAATTGACATCATCAGAAAAAATAAAAAAGGATTTTGAAGAAGGTAACATTTCAGAGGATAAATATGTACAGCAACTTGCATATGAAGAATTTGAAAAGTCAAAAATGGATAGTAAATATAAATCAAATAATAATGATAGAATGTTTAATAATGTTTTTGATATAGCTAAGAAGTATCAAAACAAATTAAGCAAAGAGACAGTAAGATACTTATATGAAAAAGCAAATTTATCTGAAATAGAATTTAGTTCTGATAGTCAAAAAGGAGATAATAATTATAAAGAATACGGAGCTGTATATGCAGGAAGTGCTGACATGAAGCAAACTATAACAAAAGTGAAGTTAAGTAAAAACAATAATTTTTTAATATGGTATACAGATAAAGGAAAGTCAAAAGTTAGCGACAAAGATGTTGAAAAATTATCTGATGAAATTGAAGATGTAGTAAAGAAAATTGAAGATGAATATAATATAAAATATCAATATTCAAGTTCAATGAATAGTGGTCAAGCATCATCAAGTACTAGAGGAGAAATGTGCATGATTTTGCAAAAAAATAATATAGATGATAATTATTTACAAAAAGCAATGAATATATATTTATATAATTCAGATAGTTTAGAAGAATCTGAAGCAACATTAGCATACTATGTTCAAGATTTAAGTTGGTTAACAACACTACTACTATCTTTTTCAGATACAGAATATGCAGGGGTGCCATATTTTCCGTATATAGTAATAAGACCATCAGAAGTAAAAAATTCTGAAAATTTAAAATTAATATATACACATGAATTGTTTCATCATTTCCAAAAATATTATTGCGGAGATGGTAAATATAAAGATGCTTCTTCAGGAGATTTTACTAGTGAAACAACAGCCAATTGGGTTAGCGCAAGTATAAATGATTCAAAAGATGAAAAGAACGTTTTTAGTGGATGGGCTACACATTATGTTTTAAATTCTAATAAAACAATAAATACGGAAAGTGGATATCAAAGTTTTACTTTTGCTAAAGTGTATGAAGAAATTGTAACAGACGGAAAAAAGAAGATGTTAGAATCAATGAAATATGAAGATGCACTGGGATTTTTAGTAAAAAGTGCAGGGGAGAAATTTCCAGAAGTGATGATGGAATTAGCAAAAAGAAATGTTACAAATGAGTACGAACATCAAACTTTTAAAGCATATAAACTTCCTAAAAACACAAAAAAATTATCAGAATCATATCAAAAAAATGAAGAAAATGTTTTAGGGTATGCAATGAATTACTATTATATAGAAAAAGCTAATTTTAAAAATAATACATATATAGATATAAGTAGTGAAAATAATTTGAACTATGTTATTATAGGAAGAAAAAATGTTGTTGGGATTAAAAGTAATAATTATAGTGAAATAAAAAGGGGAAGTTTAAGAAAAGACAGTCTTGAAATAGAAACACAGAAGTATTTTGAAGATTATGATCAGATTATTATTGCTATAATAAATCCAAATAAACCAAGTCTTAGGTATAATATAAATTGTATGAGAGAAAATTTCTTTAAGTTAGTTTCGGCCGATGATATGACAAACAGAGAAAAAAGAGAAGAGATTTATCAAAAAAATGATTATATAAAAATAAAAATAAAAGATATAAAGGAATTATTGAATTCAATAATAAATATTGGAGAAGCTGGAATACAAGATGGAGATAATGAAAGTGTAAGAAGTCAAATAAGTAATGCTATGGAAGAATTAAATAACGAAAATAATCAATTAGATAAATTTAATACTGTTAGAATATATGAACTTGACCTTGGAAAAATATCATTAACTGAAGATGTTAATGATAGAATAAAGAAAATGTATTCAGGTTTGACTTTTAAAGTGTTTGATAAAACTAATCCGCAAGGATTAAGAATATGTGTTGGAGTCAATATAGGTGCACTTTCTAAAAATAAATTTAATTTTTATTTAGTTTTTACAGATGATGTAGGAAATGCGAATGCATATTTAGTAGAAATTTTAGAAAATTAGAAAATTTTTACTTTGGGTTGACAATAAAAAAAAATCATAGTACAATAAAAATATGTTAATAAAAAACGAAGAATAAGACAAAGTAAAATAAAGGTTATCTACAGAGAGGATTAGTCAAAAGGCTGCAAGCTAATCTAGAAAAACATATTTGAAAAACTACCTTATTAGTTTCTAGAACAAAAAACTAGACGTATACTTTGCGTTAAAAAGTTTAATTAAGTAAAAAATAGGATGGAACCGTGTTTATATTAAAAGCACTCCTATAAATGCACAAATAAGTCATTTATAGGAGTGTCTTTTTGTGTTATTTAAAATTATAAAAAGTAAAAGGAGGAGTATAAAATGATTAAAATTGAACTGAAAGATGGTTCTATAAAAGAGATAGAATCAGGAAAAAGTATTTTTGAAATTGCAAAAAGTATAAGTGAAGGATTAGCAAGAGTTGCAACAGCTGGAAAAGTAAATGGAGAAGTAAAAGATTTAAGAACAATAATAAATGAAGATTGTAGATTAGAAATATTAACATTTGATAGTTGCATAGATGGTAAAAAAGCTTATTGGCATACAACATCACATATTATGGCACAAGCTATAAAAAGATTATTTCCAGAAGTAAAACTTGCAATTGGACCAGCAATAGATGAAGGTTTTTATTATGATTTTGATACAGAAAAACCTTTTACAGATGAAGATAAAGAAAAAATAGAACAAGAAATGAAAAAAATTATTAAAGAAGATTTAGCAATAGAAAGATTTTCTTTACCAAAAAAAGAAGCTTTAGAACTAATGAAAGATGAACCATATAAGCAAGAATTGATAAATGATTTAAAAGATGGTGAGGAAATTAGTTTCTATAAGCAAGGAGAATTTACAGATCTTTGTGCGGGACCACATTTAATGAGTACAGGGAAAGTTAAATCAATCAAAATTTTAAATTCATCTGGTGCATATTGGAGAGGTAGCGAAAAAAACAAAATGCTTCAAAGAATTTATGCAATATCTTTTCCAAAAGCAAGTTTGTTAGAAGAACATATGCATTTATTAGAAGAAGCAAAAGAACGTGATCATAGAAAAATAGGTAAAGAACTAAAATTATTTATGACACATAAACTAGTTGGTTCAGGGCTTCCAATGTATTTACCAAAAGGAGCAACAATAAGAAGAACATTAGAAAGATATATACAAGATAAAGAAATAGCTTTAGGATATAGCCATGTATATACACCATCACTTGCAAATGTTGAGTTATATAAGACAAGTGGGCATTGGGATCATTACAAAGATGATATGTTCCCAGCAATGAAGATGGATACAGAAGAAATGGTTTTAAGACCAATGAATTGTCCACATCATATGTTAATATATAAAAATGAATTACATTCTTATAAAGAATTACCTATAAAAATAGGCGAATTAGCACATGATTTTAGATATGAAAATAGTGGAGCTGTTTGTGGACTAGAAAGAGTACGTCAAATGTGTCAAAATGATGCACATTTATTTGTAAGACCAGATCAAATAAAAGAAGAAGTAGGAAGAGTTTTAAATTTAATTTTTGAAGTATACTTAAAAGACTTTGGATTCCCAAGAGAATCATTTTCATTTAGACTATCATTACGTGATAAAAATAATAAAGAAAAATACATAGATAATGATGCAATGTGGGAAACAGCAGAAAGTCAATTAAGAGATATCTTAAAAGAATTAAACATAGACTTCTATGAAGCAGAAGGAGAAGCGGCTTTTTATGGTCCAAAAATAGATATTCAAATTAAAACAGCTTTAAATCATGATGTTACTATTCCAACATGTCAACTAGACTTTGCATTGCCTGAAAGATTTGATTTGACATACATTGGTGAAGATGGAAAAGAGCATAGACCTGTTGTTATACATAGAGCAATACTAGGATCTTCAGATAGATTTATATCATTCTTAATTGAAGAAACAAAAGGGGCTTTTCCAACATGGCTTGCACCAGTACAAGTAAAATTATTACCAATATCAGATTCACAAGTAGAATATTGTCAAAAAATAAAATCAGAACTTATGAAAAATAAGGTACGTGTAGAATTAGATGACAGAAATGAAAAGATAGGATATAAGATTCGTGAAGCACAACTAGAAAAAGTTCCTTATATGTTAGTAATAGGTGATAAAGAAGTAGAAGCAAACACAGTTTCAGTTCGTTCAAGAAAAGAAGGAGATATAGGAGCTATTAAAGTAGAAGAATTTATATCTAAAATAAAATATGAAATTGAAAATTATGTGAAATAAAATAAGCTATAAAAAATAAGAAAAATAGTAATAAATTAATAGAAAATAATAAGCAAAAATATTGCTTATTATTTTTTTTATTGATATACTAATATAAAATATTTTAGGAGGTAATTATGCCTGGGGATGTAAAAGAACTGAAAAATAGTATAGATGATAAACTAAAATATATAGATCTAGATTTAAGTAATATACCAACTAATCTAAATCAAGAGAAAAAAATAAATTATAAGATTTTGAAAGAATTTGATGATGCAACATATAAAGTGTATAAATATATATCTGTTGATGAAATTGAAATATTTATTTGCAAGGCACCAAGACTTGCAAGTCTCAAAGAAAAATATAAATCAGCTACACATATATCAAAATATTTTGAGGATAAAAAACAAAGTGAATTATTAGAAGCATTATCTAACACTAATATAGAGGAAATACAGGAAATAGAGGAAGAACAAAAGATATTGAATAAAAAAATGCCATACAGTATAAAATATAAAAATGGTTATAAGTGGCAAATTTATTATTCAGAAAATGACAACAAATATTTTATGTTGGTTCCATTAAGTGAAAAAGATAATGCTGCTTTGTTTTATTTGATAAAAGAAAAAATTAGTTGTTTAAAAAATAATATAGATAAAAAAATTTATGTGCCAATATGTCATGAAGAATATTCTGAAGAACTGCTTAATAAAAAACAAATAGCAGATATAGAAAATTATTTATGGTTTTTTACTAAAAAATGGCCTGCTGTATATGAAGTTTATGACAAAGAAAATAATTTAGAAATACAAATTGTAGGAAAAACTAACATATATAGAGGAGTCGAAAGTGACTACAAATTAATATTAAACAATAAAAGTGAAGCTGATGAAAAATATAAATTAATGAAAGCTTTATTTATTATAGGATCTGATTTAAAATATCTTTATAAATTTGAAAGTAATATAGATGATGATGGTTTATTAAAATTTAGTTTCGATGAGCAAGAAATAGAATTTAAAGATATGGAAGCTTTTATAAAAGAACAAGTTAACAAACAAATAGATACTACAAAAGAACTTATAGAAAAAAATAAAGAATTCGAAGAAAAAATTAATAACTTAAAAGATGATTGCGAAAAGAAAAATCAAGAATATAGTAGCAAAGAAAAACAAATAGTTATGTTTTTGCAATGTAAAAAAACTTTTATTGGAAGATTTAAATATTTTTTCAAATCTAAAAAAAGTAAAAAGAAAATGAATATAAAAAGATTAGATGATATTCCTAAAATAATAGAATTTGCAGAAAATGAAGAAAATGAAGGCGAATTTAATTTCGAAATAAAAGATAGATATACAATAGAAGATTTACTTACTATTTGCCATATATTAGAAAAAAAAGATACAATATATAATAATAAAATATTAGAAATAAAATCACTAGAAGAGAAAATTAAAATTTTAGATAAAAAAATAGAAAATGCAGATTTATATATACAAGAGATAGAAGAACATAAACGTAGCATATTTGAATTTTGGAAATTTACCAATAAAGATGTTCCAAATGCTTTAACAGAAGCAGAAAAATTAGAACAAGAGCAGAAAAATAAAGCTAAAAAAGTGTTTAATTACCAAGAAGATTTAAAAGATTTTGGAAGAAAAATGGATGCTTTACAAAAAAAATTATTATCTAAAAATGAAGTTGATGCATTATATGTTATGAAAGATTATGTAGATATTATAAATATATTTTGTAAAAAAGAAATAGAAGAAGAAGACAATTTATATATTAGTACAGTACTAAAACAAGAAAAGTTGAAAAACGAAAAAGAAAGTAAAGAAAGAGAAGTTATATATTTTGATATATTTGGAAATATAGATAAAAAGCCAGAAGAAATAAAAAAAGAAGAAGACAAAAAAGAAAGAAAAGATAAATATCAAATACTTCATTTAGGGGAAAAAACTACAGTAAAAGATTTTAAAGAAAATATAAGCAAATTTAAAAAAATATTGGAAAAAGAATATGATAAAATAACAATTCCATATGATATTTCTTTATATTCTATATTAAACCAAAATACTATGTCAGACTGGTGTATAGCTAATATTAATCCAGATAATATAATAAAAAAAGAAGCAACAGAAAAAAGTATGGATATAATAAAATATAATCTTCCAGAGGGCTCACCACTACTTTTATACACAAATTGTATCATGTATAAGGGGAATAATATAGAAGAGGGAATAGAAGATAACTCAGAAACTTTATTATATTTGAGTCGATTTGATAGAGAGCTAACAGGAAAATTAAAAAGAAAAATTAGTTTTGCAAAAAACGAATATGAGAATGTAATTAAAACAATAAAGATCTATGAATATAGATTAAAACCAAAGGAGGAAAATGATGATAAATAGAGCGATTATTATTGTACTTGATGGATTTGGAGTAGGAGAGCTTCCAGATGCTAATGTATATGGTGATTGTGGAAGTAATACTTTAGAGGGAATTTATAACAACACATCTCTAAAATTACAAAATATGAGAAAATTAGGGCTTTATAATATTGATGGATTAAAAATAAATGAAAAAATAGATAAAACAACAGGATGTTATGGAAGACTTGCAGAAAAGGCATGTGGTAAAAATAGTCCTGTAGGACATTGGGAGATGTCTGGATATATAAAGAATCCAGGATTTACAACATATCCTAATGCTTTTCCAGAAGAAATGATAGAAGAATTTAAACAAAAAACTGGACTAAAGGGAATCCTTTGCAATGAAGTTGGTTCTGGAACAGAAATATTAAAAAGATTTGGTGAAGAACACATAAAAACTGGATATCCAATTGTGTATACTTCTGCAGATAGTGTTTTTCAAATAGCGGCACATGAAGAGATAATACCTGTAGAAAAATTATACGAAATATGTAAGATTGCAAGAAAAATGTTAGATAATCCAAAATATAATGTAGGAACAGTAATTGCAAGACCTTTTGTAGGAGAAAAAGCAGATAATTTTGTAAGAACATATAATAGAAAAGATTTTGAATCATCTACTTTTGGAAAAAACATGTTGGATGTAATAGAAAAGAATAATAAGTATGAAGTTATTGCAATTGGAAAGATAGAAGATTTGTTTTCAGGAAGGGGAATAACAAAAGCAATTCATACAGAAGGAAATGCAGATGGAATAAATAAAACTATAGAATGTATAAAAAAAGATTCGAAAGGATTAATTTTTACAAATTTAGTAGACTTTGATATGTTGTATGGACATAGAAATAATATAGAAGGATATGGAAAAGCTTTAGAATACTTTGATGGAAAATTACCAGATATGATAAATAGTATGAAAAATACAGATATGTTGATTATTACAGCTGATCATGGAAATGATCCAAGTACAAAAAGTACAGATCATTCAAGAGAATATGTTCCGGTATTGGTATATGGAAAAAATATAAAAGAAAATGTTAACTTAGGAACAAGAGAGACATATGCAGATATTTCAGCTACAATACTAGATATACTTGGGCTAGAAAAATTAGAAAATGGAACAAGTTTTAAAAATGAGATTTTACAAGATTAATAAATTATGAAATAGTTGTTTAAAGCTAGAAAAATTGTTGGATAATAATAAATAGTTTGTATTATTTATAAAATAAAAAATATAAGCAATAAATAAAAAAAGATGGAAACTTTAGAAATACAAAAATAGTATTTTATAGTTTTCATCTTTTTTTATATAAATTTATGTGTTTTTTATTTATATATTTAAACTACTAAAATATTTTTAATATAGCATTAGTAGAATTTGTTTCTTTATTTTTGATTGTTATTATATTAGAATCTTCTAATTTAGAATATAAACAATCAACAGTATCACCAGTTTTTATTTGCTTTTTATATAATATTTCAATGTTTCTAAAATCAAATGAATAAATATCTTCTGGTAATGTTTCATATGCTAAGTTTATATAATTTAAATTGTGCATATGACCATTTACATCTATATCATATTTTTTACAAGTATATGAATATTTATATTCAGAAACATTAGGCTCTTTTAATTTAGGCACTGTTAGTATATTAAAAACGCTTTTTTCTTCTGGTTCATACTTTCCGAATTACATTGTCTTCAATTTTAATAATGCTACCCATATTAATATCTATTAAAACCCACTTCGAAGTTGCAATAGCAAGTAAGTTATTATTACTATCATAAACTTCAAAATCACGATAAGAACAAATTTTATTAGCATTTCTTGCCCAAGTTTTTATTTTTAAAAATTCACCATATCTGCAATGATTAATTAATTTTAATTTCCAATTAATTAAAGCCCAAGTTAATTTAGTTTTATCAAAATCGTTAAGACCAAGTCCTACACTTGCAGAATGCATTTCTGCTACTTCTTCTAATATAGCTAATAATCCGACTAAAGTAATTTCACCGATTTTGATTAATATGATTTAATCCTACACGAAAATTTGATTCAAAGAACATATTTAAAAATTCTATTCCATAGAGTTTTGCATTATAGCATATATATCTGGATGAACTTTTTTTGTGTTAATAGGATGTAAATCTTTATTTACTAATGCATGCATAGTAGTTCCAGTACTTATAGGCTTTTCGTCAGGAAATCTATATACTTCATAAGAGAATTCTACTCTTGCAGGTGTTAATTTACTTATTCTAGTTTTTATTTCTAGAGTATCATCATAAAAAGCAGGCTTTATAAATTTGCAGTTTAAACTAACAAGTGGTGTTAGTACTCCGGCCTTTTCCATTTCTTTATAAGGTAGTCCAGCAGCTTTACAAAAATCTGTACGTGCAACCTCATACCAAACAGCATAAACAGAATGATGTACTATACCCATTTGATCTGTTTCTGCATATCTAACATTTAGTTTACTAGTTGAAATCATTATTATATTCCTCCTTTACAAGATAAAATTATATCACTAAATTTAAAAAAATAAAAGAAATTTAAGCTTTTTTTAAGTTTTAATTAATATGCTTGGAAAAAATATGAATTAATATAACAATCATGTCGAAAAAGGAAATACGAAAAAGCAAAAAAGTAGTAATAAAACTAACAAAATAGTGAAATACATGTTATAATTTATTCATGTTTAATTCTCATATATAGAAAGGATAAAAATATGGAATTAAAAGCAAATGAGAAAAAAAGTTTAGAAATAACTGTTGGAGAAAATACATATTGCAGATATGCAATAAAAACTCATTTTGTAAAATTAAATGAAGATTATATAGATATAATTAATAAATATGTTAAACCAGTATATGAAGAAGGAGACAAAATTAGTATAAGTGAGAAAATGATTGCATTATGTCAAAACAGAGTGGTATATAAAGATGAATTACATGTAGGATTTTGGGCAAAATTTTTGTCAAGATTTGCAAGTAAATCTACAGCTGGACAAGGAGTAAATAATACTTTAAAAATGGCATATTGTATACAAAAAACAGGATTATTAAAAACAATATATGCAGCTATTTGTTCTGCTATAGGTAAAATTTTTGGTAAAAAAGGAATATTTTATAAAATAGTAGGAAGAGATGTAGCTGGACTAGATGGTTTTTATTCAAATGTTTTTGAAGAATATGGAAATTATGGAATAGAAAATCCTGATAAACCATATGATGTATGTAGAGAAATTGAAGAAAAAACCAAAATACCATGTATGATAGTAGATGCAAATGATTTAGGTCAAGATTTATTAGGGTATTCACCAAAAATGAAACAAGAATTAACAGAGCAAGAAATGCTTGAAATAATAAAAGATAATCCAGCCGGGCAAGGAAAAGAATTAACACCAATTATACTAATAAGAAAAAAATATAATATAAAAATAAAAGAAAAAGTAGGATAGAAAAATGAATGTAGAAAAATATCTTGAAAAATGTGAAATTTGTCCACATAAGTGTAAAGTAAATAGATTAAATGGTAATATAGGAAGATGTAAAGCAACTGATAAAATAAAAATAGCATTAGTGTCATTACATCAATATGAGGAACCATGTATTAGTGGTGAAAGTGGTTCTGGAACTATTTTTTTTTCAAACTGTAATATGTCTTGTGAATATTGCCAAAACTATGAAATAAGTCAAAAAGGAAAAGGCTATGAAGTAACAATACAAGAACTTGCAAAAATAATGATTGAGCAGCAAGAAAAAGGAGCTCTAAATATTAATTTAGTAACACCTACAATGTATGCAATTCAAATAATTGAAGCAATAAAAATAGCTAAAAAGAATGGATTATATATACCTATTTTATATAATACAAATGGATATGAATGTGTAAAAACAATAAAAATGTTGAATGGATATGTTGATGTATATTTACCAGATTTAAAATATTATTCTGATGAAATTGCGAAAAAGTATTCTCATATAAATAATTATTTTAAAATTGCTACAGAAGCAATAAAAGAAATGATTAGTCAGGTTGGATATCCTGAATTTGATGATAATGGAATAATAAAAAAAGGTATAATAATAAGACATTTGATATTACCAAATTATATGCAAAATACTAAAAATATTTTAAAATGGATTAAACAAAATTTAGGAGATAATGTTTATATTAGTGTTATGGCACAATATTTTCCTACATATAATGCTAAAAATATAGAATTATTAAATAGGAAAATAACTAAAAAAGAATATAAAATAATAGAAAATTTTTTATATACATTAAATTTTAAAAATGGTTATATTCAAGAATTAGGAGAACATGAAGAAGAGTATGTTCCTGATTTTTAAGTAAGGGTTATATATAAGTAGATAAAAATATATATTTAAGGAAAATTTAAAAATGTAATTTTAACAAAATAGAATTAATACATAAAAACAAGATAAATAATAGATTAGAACTAATATTCGAATCAAAAATTAAAAGATAATTAAAAACTTAATACAAATAAAATATTACGAAAAATCATAAAAAAACTTGCGCAAAATGAACTCTTTTGATATATTAAAGAAAATTTGAATATATTAAAAGAGTTTTGGATTTTATATATTATAAAACTTTAAAAGTAGGGGGCAGTTTAATTATTTTTGGGAGGACTGCATATGGAAATAAATAATTTTAAAGATAATAATTTAAGTCAAAATATGGATGATAAAATATATTTAGCAAATATATCACATTTTTTAAAAGAGCTTTCAGAAAGGATAGAGAAGATGCAAGATGTTTTAATAATAGATAGGTTTGAAGGTGAATATGCTGTTTGTGAAAAAAGCAAAACAAAAGAAATGATTGATATAAAAATAGAAGATTTGCCAGAAGGTTCAAAAGAAGGAACAGTATTAAAATTAAAAAATGGCAAATATGAAATCGATTTAGAAGAACAAAAGAAAATAGAAGATAGAATAAAACAAAAAATGGATAGTTTATGGAATAATTAGGAAAAAATATTTTGGGGGCAAAAGATGAGAAAAGTTAAAGAAAATAATATTATAAAACTAATTATAACAATTGTTATTGGAATTATACTTTTAGTTTTAGGTGGAACAAATGGTCAAATAGGAAAGTTTGCAGAAAAAAGTACTTCTGCAGATGTAAATAAAGAGTCTTTGGATGGAATAACTATATCATATGGAGAAAATGTAATACAGAAAATTACAGATACAAGCAATCTTAAAGTATATTATTTTGATGTAGGACAAGCCGATAGCATGTTAATAGTTAACGATAATCAAACAATGCTAATAGATGCAGGAAATAATGATGATGGAGAACTAGTTGTAAGTAATATAAAAAAGCTAGGAATAACAAAACTTGATTATGTAATTGGAACACATCCACATGAAGATCATATTGGAGGGCTAGACAATGTAATTGACGCATTTGATATAGGAACTATATATATGCCAAAAGTACAAGCAAATACCAAAACTTTTGAAGATGTACTAGATTCAATTAACAAAAAAGGATTAAGTATTACATCACCTAAAATAGGAGATACTTTTAAAGTTGGAAATGCCAACTGTGAAGTGATGTCAACAGGTGAAGATTCTTCAAATTTAAATTCTACATCTATAGTAATTAGAATGCAATATAATAACAAAAGCTATCTATTTATGGGAGATGCAGAAAAAGTGAATGAAGATGCAAGAAAATGGCCTAAAACAGATATATTAAAAGTTGGTCATCATGGTTCGTCAACAAGTTCTTCACTAAACTTTCTAGAACAAGTACAACCTAAAATTGCTATTATAGAAGTAGGTACAGGAAATAAGTATGGACATCCACATGAAGAAGTGGTTAAAAGATTAGAAAAAATAGGTGCAACAATTTATAGGACAGACTTACAAAAAGATATATTAATAGAACAAGAATAAATTTAATAGATTTTATCAAAAAATAACTAAAAAAGAATATCTAAATTATAGATATTCTTTTTTGCTAAAATAAAAAACAACCAAATTTTTATTTTTAATTGTTATATATTGCATTGCTAAATTTAATATATGGAATATGTAATTGGTGCCCAAGGTGGGACTCGAACCCACATGGTTTCCCGCACGATTTTGAGTCGTGTGCGTCTGCCAATTCCGCCACTCGGGCATGAAAAAAATTTCAAATACCTATATATAATAACAGAGATTATAAAAAATCGCAATATATTTTATTAATTTTTTTATAATTTTGGAAAATTAATAGATAATAAAGTAATAGTTTTGTAAAAAAATAAAAAATAAATGTAACCCTTTTTTTTCAGTGTTTAACAACTTTTTGAATTTTAAGGAATACATTTATTTTTTTTTAATAATAATCTAATAAAAGATAGAAAATAAAAAAATTAATCGTCGAATTCTATGTGATATGAATCTTCTATATATTTATATCTATCTAAATGATTATTAATATATACTAAAATTTTATTTTGTGGATTTTGTCTAGCTGCTTTTTTTATTTCTTTTTTTCTTTCTTGGTTGGCAGAGCAGATAACATTTACAGGGAAAACATTATTATCTTTGTCTGTAAAATATTTAGAAATATCAAAATGAGGAATGTCTAAATATGGAAGTTCTAGATATTTCATTGTGTTCTTTAATGATATTTTGGGATAATGGAATGTACAAGGAAATAGATAGCTTGGTAAATGTACGGACAATATATATTTTGATTGATCTATAGAATCTTGTGTAATTCCCCAATTTGGAATAAGAGAAAAACCATGGTTAAGACTTTCGTCTAATAAACGGTCTATAAGTATACTGTTAATATATGTATCTTTAGATGAATATAATTCACCTTTCATATATTCAAAAGCTCTTATTAATTTATAATCTTTTGCAAGATTCATATGTGTATTAAAAATAGGTGATAATAATTGTGAATATGAGTCTTGGAAAGAATTGATATATTCAGTTTCTTGATCTTTATTAAAACTAGAATTATATATTGTTGATAAAAATTGTTTTTGCTTTTGAGCAATTAATAACAACTGATCTTTTTGTGATGTAGATAAAGTACTTGTATCAATATAAGAACTGTCATAATCTAAAAGTATTTGTCCTTCCATAGAATCTAGATATTTAATAAATTTATTAAGCCAAAAGGCAGTTTTTATATAACTTTCAGATTTTGAACAACGTGAATTTCTATCAAATTCAGCATTTAATTGTTCAGGTGAAACATCTAAAACTGAAAGTTTATTTTTAGCACAAATTTTGTTATGTTTATATAACAAAGTATCTATACAGCCGTGTTTCTTGTAAAGCTTTGCATAAATTGCTTAAATTTGTATTTAAAAGCTCACTAAGTTTTTGACTTTGAAATTTTGGCTTTAAATCTGTTTGATTAGAGTCTATTTTAACAATCATAGATTCTATTGATTTAAAATCAGTAAAAAATTGTGAATAAATTTTTAAAAGATGTGTTGCTACTGACATAAAATCAACATCTCTTCCTGGAAATGCTAATTCTAGTTTTCTTTTATAGATATCATATTGTTTTTTTCCTTCAAAAGTAAAGGCAATATCTTTAAATAATGGAGAGTTATTTGAAACTGCTTTTTGTAAAAAATCTAAAGATTTATCAATTTTATAGTTATGCATATTTTATAGTACTCCTTTCATATAATCATATATGTTGATTAAATCATATGTTCTATCAAGAAGAGAATCTTCTGAATCAAAATAGATATATAATATTTGATTTAAAACTCTTTTTTCTCCGAGGGTATAATTTACTAATAAAAGAAATAGTAGTTATAAAATTAATTGGTTCTTGATTTATATAATTTTTTTCTAATAGTATATTTTTAAACAAAGTATTTAATTTATCAATTGTATAATTGTATTTAAACTCTATATCATCATAATTATTCATATATAAAATTCCTTTTTTTATCATAATATATAAATTATAGCATAAAATACATCAAAAGTCTATATTTATGTAAACAATATTATAAATTAGATATTTAATAGAACGTACATAAAAAAATCTATCTTTTTTAGTAGCTACATAAAAAAGATAGATTTTTTTATTAATAATAAATCATATAGTCTATTTCAGGGAAGATACAGTCTTTTTTCTGAATTGATTTTAGAAAATCTTTATCAATTTCATCAGCTTTTATTTGATTATATAATTTTGTAAATCTTCCTATATGATCTTTGATTCTTTTTTTAGCATAATCAACCATTGTTCCGTTTGTTATAATAAATAACCAATCGCTACTTTGAGCTAAGAGAAGTTCTCTTGCACATTGATTTAGAGCTTCTCTTTTTATTGTGTCATTTTCGTTTGGAAATGTATGACATAATTCTACCATTCTATCACCAGCAACATGTAAATGTCTATGGACGTAGTCATTAGTAGGGTTAAGCCAAACTTCGCTATAACCATTTGCACCCCAACTAGAACGGCAAGGAGTACTTTGTTGGATAAGAGGGTATTTATCAATATATTCACCAGGTGTGATTAATTTAAAATTATCTTGGTCGAAATGTATTTTTTTAAATAAAATGTACAACCAATAAGGACCTTCATACCACCAGTGCCCATAAAGTTCAGCATCGTATGGACATAATATTATTGGCGGATTTTCCATTAAAGGGGCAAGATTATTTATTTGAGCTGTTCTACTATCTAAAAAGTGACCAGCTTGTTTTTCTGCTGAATCTTTTGCCCATTGTAAATTATAATAATCTTTATTTTCTGTTTTACCTGTGATTCTATAATATTTTATTCCAGTATGAACTCTTGCTCCGTTTGAGGCAATATATGGTTTTATATATTCATAATCAGCTTCGTAGCCAATATCTCTGTAAAACTCACGATAATTAAAGTCTCCAGGATAACCATTAATAGAACTCCATACTTGTCTTGAAGATTCTATATCACGCCCAAATGCAACAATACCATCTGGAGAAACTATTGGAGCAAATGTACCATAAATAGGAGTAGGGTCAGCATATAAAATACCATGTGATTCTGTTATGATATATTGTATTCCAAACTCCCTTAAATATTTATCTGCTTCAGGAACATAACCGCATTCTGGAAGCCAGATTCCACGAGGATTTTTTCCAAAATATTTTTTATATGTTTGTACACCAACTGCAATTTGAGCTTTAACAGTTTGCTCGGTTGTATAAAGAATGGGAAAATATCCATGTGTTGCTCCACAAGTGATGATTTCTAAAACACCTATATCTTGGAAGTGTTTGAAAGCAGATATTAAATTACAATTATATACATCTTTAAATAAATGTAGATCATTAGAATATCTATCTACATAGTATTTTGAAAGACTGTTTAATCGTTCATCATATAAAGTTCTTTTTAATTCTTTTTTTGCAAGTTCTATATGTTTTTTTAAATATTTTATATATCGTTTTTGTAATAATTTATTATCTAACATATTTAATAGAGGAGGAGTAAGTGACATTGTTATTTTAAAATCAACGTTCTCATCTACTAATTTTTGAAAATTTGTAAGCAATGGTATATATGTTTCAGAAATTGCTTCATATAACCATTGTTCTTCTAAATAATCTTCACTTTCAGGGTGATGTACAAATGGTAAGTGTGCATGAAGTACAAAACTTACATATCCTTTTGGGTTACTCATATATTAATTCTCCTTTGTTTATATTATATTGTTATTGGTATATTGTTGAAATTTAGAAAAAGTATGTCAAAGCTAAAAAGTATGACATACTTTTAATTTATTTAAAAAATGAAGATGAATTACCTGATGATGGATTAGTAAAGTCAAAATTCTTAATATCTTCAGATGGATACATTTTTTTATAAACATCGTAAATATTATAAATTTTTCCTATATTTTGTATAAATGAAAAAGAGGTTATTTTTTTACCTTCTATAATGTTCGTTTTTACATTTCTAAAATAAACTGTATCACCTAATTTATCAAATAAAATATGGTCATTTGGAGCTTCTAATTCGTTTGAAGAAGTTATATAAATATAATTTGTTTTAGTGTGGTTAATATTGTTTTGAATATTTTGTTTATAAATTGGTCGTCTTCCAAGTTCGATATTATATACACATTTGCTATCAGGGATGTGTAAGTACCAACTGTTTGCAAAGTCATTAATATCTACTTCAAATGAATAATTATTTGTTTCATTATGAATTATTAATACAGGTTTAGTTTCTTCAAAAAACTTTTCTCCATAGCTTTTTATTAAATTTTCTCTATCTGAATCTGATATATCCCAATAGACAAATAAAGTTGTTGGAGTTTGTGCTAATAATTTAACAACTGTTTGATTATAACGATAAGGTAAATCGTAGTATTCTAAAATTTCTATTTTCTTTTTTGAAACAGTTTGTTTTTTTGATTTAGAAGTAGCTACTTTTTTTGCTTTTACAACTTTAGTTGTTTTAGAAGCAGTGCTCTTTTTTGATTTAGCTATAGTTTCTGAATTTTTATCAGATTTTCTTGAGTTTTTGTTTATTTTTTTAGATTCTACCTTTTTAGCAGTGGTAGGCTTTTTTTCTTTTTTTGCTGCATTAGAAACCGTTTTTGAAGAAATATCTTCTTTTTTTATATTTTTTTCTACGCTAGTTTGCTTTTTTGTTGGAGTTTTTTTTGAAGAAACAATATTATTTTTTTCTTCTTTATCTTTAGATATTTTTGGCATTTTTTCCTCCTTAGTATAATTCTCATATTTCCTTAGATATACTATAACAGAATGAAAAAAAATACAATAGAAAAAATAAAAAAATGTCTAAAAATATATATTGACTTTTGAATAAAAGTTATATAGAATTATTTGTAGAAAAATAGGGAAATACTAAAGAAAACTGAAAGGAGTAAAAGGGCTAAAATGAAAATTTTGATGTTAACATGGGAGTACCCACCAAGAATAGTAGGAGGAATTGCAAGAGTTGTACATGATTTGTCACATAAATTAGTGAAAGATGGTCATGAAGTTACTGTTGTAACATATAAAGATGGAAATGCATTAGATTATGAAGATGATAAAGGAGTTAAAGTTTATAGAGTTAATAATTACATGATTAGCCCTAATAATTTTATTGACTGGATTATGCAATTGAACTTTAACATGGTAGCAAAAGCAAGTCAAATTATTAATGAACAAGGAAAATTTGATTGTATACATGCACATGATTGGCTTGTAGCATATGCTGCAAAAACATTAAAAAATTCATATGAAATACCAATTGTAGCAACAATACATGCAACAGAATCAGGAAGAAATAGTGGAATACATGATGAGACACAAAGATATATTAATGATACAGAATGGCTTCTTACTTATGAAGCTACAGAAGTAATAGTTAATAGTAATTATATGAAATGTGAATTGCAAAGATTATTTGGGCTACCTTTTGAGAAAATAAATGTAGTTCCAAATGGCATAAATCTTAATAATTTTTCAGGAGTAGAGAAAGATTACGACTTTAGAAGACAATATGCAATGGACAATGAGAAAATAATTCTTTATGTAGGAAGATTAGTTTATGAAAAAGGAATACAAAACCTAATTTCAGCAATGCCAAAAATATTACAAGGTTATCATGATACAAAACTTGTAATTGCTGGTAAAGGTGGAATGTTTGACGAATTAAAGGCTCAAAGTGATAGCATGGGGCTTGGAAATAAAGTGTATTTTACTGGATATTTAAATTCAAAACAGGTACAAAAAATGTATAAATGTGCGGATATAGCAGTTTTCCCAAGTACGTATGAACCTTTTGGAATTGTAGCATTAGAGGCAATGCTTGCAGGAATTCCTACAGTTGTATCTGATGTTGGAGGATTAAATGAAATTGTAGAACATGGAGTAGATGGAATGAAAAGTTATGCTGGAAATCCAAATTCAATTGCAGATTCTGTATTAACTTTATTATATGATCATCAATTATGTGATAATATTTCAAAAAATGCAAAAAATAAAGTTAAAGAACAATTTAACTGGAATAAGATTGCTCAAGATACACATTTTATTTATGAAAAAGCTATTTGTCAGACTATGGCAGAAAAACAAGCAAGAGAAATAGAACAAGAAAAAGCTAAAAAGACAACAAAAGCTAAAAACACAGATAAAGAGATTACAAATTTATTAAGCTTTAAAAAGAGACATGCATATGCATAAAGTTAAGAAAGGAATGAAAGTTTTATGAACAATGTATATGATACAGCAAACAGACTTGCTTATGAAATAAAAGAATCTAAAGAATATAAAGATTATAAATTAGCAAGACAAAAAATAAACGAAAATCCTGAATTAAAAGAAAAAATAGATGAGTTTGAGAAAGTAAGATATGAAGCGCAAGTACTTTCTATAAAAGCAAGAGAAGAAGACAAAGAAAAGATACAAAAATTACAAGAATTATATGATATATTAGTAAAAAACAGTGATATAAAAGAATATTTTGATTTAGAAGTGAAATTTAATGTTATGATAGCTGATATAAACAAGATTATAGCAGAATCAATAAAAGATGTATTAATTTAAAACATTTTATGACGGAGCAATTTTTTTAGTAGTATTAAAAATATAACTAGCAAAGAAGATGCTCCGTCTAATTTTATTTCTAACAAAAATAAAAAGAAAAAGGGGAAAAAATGGAGTATATTATTATAATAATTATTAGTATAATTTGGTTAATTATTTTGGCACTGGTATATCAAATTAAAGTAAGTGATATTAAAAAAATAAAAGAAATAGGTTTTTCAGAAGAACTAAACAAAATAACAGACAAGCTTCCAGAAAATGAGATTGTTTGTAAACAGATTTTAAAACAGCTAAATAGTGATAATAATGTAAAAATAGTTAGCAATGATAATGCAAAAGCTAGTTTATATATTGTTGCAACTAATACAATTAGCATAGCTAAAATAAAAGACTCTTTTACAAGAATTCAAACAATAGCTCATGAATGTATACATTCTGTGCAAAATAAAAAAATAATGATATTTAATTTTATTTATTCTAATTTTTATTTATTGTATTTTGTATGCATTTGTTTGCTTGCAATATTTAATAAAACAGCAAACCAATTATTACAAATATACATATTAACATTTCTAAGTTTTATTTATTACAAAGTTAGAAGCTATTTAGAAACTGATGCTATGACTAGGGCTCCATATGTTGCAAAAGAATATATAAAAAAATGTGGTGATATTTCAAAAGATGAATTAAGTATAATTATGAAAAATTATAATGAAATTAATGAGGTTGGAATAAAACTAGTTAATTTTAACTTGTTTGCAAAATGTATTATAAAAATTATTATATATAGTATTATTTGTTTAGTATGATAAACTTAGTAGTAAAACTATATAAAAATGAAAATATAAGGTATTGGAAAAGGATAATTAGTATTATGGAAAAAGAAGTTAGATATTATTATTCTTTAACAGAAGAAGACAGAATAATAAACTTTTTAAGAGAAATAAAAAAGTTAAAATATATAGATAGATTTTATGAAAAAACTATTCAGTATGATCATCCAATAGAAGAGGAATCTTTTTATAAAAAGATTGTAGATGGTAGGTTTAGAGTTAGAATTTCTAAAGGAGAAAAACAAACTAAAGCGATGATAACTTGGAAGAGAAGATTAAAAGAAGTTTCTTTAGATGAAGTTAACACAGAAGAAGAGATTGAAGTTAGAATTAATCCAAAAGATTATGACAATCAAATTTATATTATAGAAAATATTTTAAAAATGAAAAAAGTAGAAAGCTATGAAAGATATAGAACAATTTTTAAAAACGAAGAAATCGAAATAGCAGTTGATAGATATCCTTTTGGAATAGCTTTGGAAATAGAAAATAAAATGGACGATTGCAAAGGTGATACAATTATAAAAAAATGGCTAAATATACTAAAATTAGATATAAAAGATTCATATAAATTATCCTGGGATGATAAATATTCTGAATTGTGTAGAAAGCAAAATTTAAAGCAAAGCAAAGATGTTAATTTTAATGTAAAAATGCCAAGCGAGACTAAAAAATTTAAAAGATAAATAAAGTGATAATGAGAATATAGATGATACTTATATAAAAGAGCAATGTAATTTATGAATTAAAACTTCTTGTTTAATTCATTTTTTAGAAAAGCTCTTTTTTTATTTTGAACATATATTGCGTATTTATTCACACTTTTTTTATAAATAGGCTTTAAAAAACAGGAAAAATAGTATACAATATAAGAGAATTTTTAAAAATTAGGGAGAAATATATGAACAAGAAATGGGAATGTTATAATAATAATATTGAAGAAGTACAAAAAATAGCAAAAAATTTTAATGTAAGTAATTTGTTAGCAACAATTTTATCAAATAAAAACATTTCTTCAGAAAACGAAATAGAGAAATTTTTAAATCCTACAAGAAATGATTTTTATGATCCATTTTTAATGCCAGATATGAAAATAGCAGTAGATAGAATATTAGAGGCTATGAGTAAAAAGGAAAAAATAATAATATATGGAGATTATGATGTTGATGGCATTACAAGTATAACTGTTTTAAAACAATTTTTAGAAGACAGAGGAATAGAAGTAGGTCAGTATATACCAAATAGGTTAAATGAAGGATATGGACTAAATAAAAAGGCTATAGAAGAAATAGTAAAACAAAAGTATACATTAATGATTACAGTAGATTGTGGAATTTCAGGAGTAGAGGAAGTTGAATATGCAAATAGTTTAGGAATAGAAACAATTATAACAGATCACCACGAACAAGGAGAAGAAATTCCAAATGCATTAGCAGTTGTTGATGCAAAGAGAAAGGATAATAAATATCCATTTAATCAATTAGCAGGAGTAGGTGTTGTTTTTAAACTTATTCAAGCATTGGGAATTTGTCTTGGATTAGAAGAAAAAGAATATTTAAAATATTTAGATTTAGTTTGTGTAGGAACAATATCAGATATAGTTCCATTAGTTGATGAAAATAGAGTAATTGCAAAACTTGGCTTAAAACTTGTACAAGTTACAAAAAATATAGGGTTAAAAACTCTTTTAGATACAGTAGGATATAAGAAAATCGATTCAATAACAATATCATTTGGAGTTGCGCCTAGAATAAATGCGTGTGGAAGAATGGGATTTCAAAATGAAGCATTAGATTTATTTTTAACTAAAAGTGAAAAAGAGGCAATGGAAATATCTGATAGATTAAATGAATATAATAGAGAAAGACAAGATACAGAAAAGAAAATTTTTTCAGAAGCTCTTCAAAAAATAGAAAAAAGTGAGAAAGATAAGCCTTGTATAATATTAGGTAGTGAAAATTGGCATCATGGAGTAATTGGAATAGTTGCCTCAAAAGTAACAGATATGTATTTTAAACCAAGTATACTAATCTGTTTTGAAGATGGAATAGGAAAAGGTTCTGGAAGAAGTGTTCCTGGTTTTGATTTACATGAAGCACTTTCTAAGTGCGATAAATATGTTGAAAAATTTGGTGGACATTCAATGGCAATAGGAATAACTGTAACACAAGATAATTTTAATAAATTTAAAGAAGAATTTGAAGAGTACACTAAAAATAGTGATATTGATAAAATAGTTCCAATTATTTATATAGACCAAGAAGTTACTTTAAAAGATATAAATTTGAAAGCTGCTAAAGAATTGCAGTTGTTAGAGCCTTTTGGTGAAGGAAATAAAATGCCTCTATTTTTATATAAAAATTTAAGAATAGATTCTATAAGAGCTCTATCTGAAGGAAAACATTTAAAACTAACGTTAAAAGATGATAATTATATAATTGATGCAATTGGATTTAATATGGGAGCACTTGCAAATGAATATTTAATAGGAGATAAAATAGATGTTGTTGGAACTTTAGAAATAAATAGTTTTAACAATGTTGAAAAAATACAAATAAATTTAAAAGATGTAAGAAAGTCTTATTAAGAATATAAGCTAAAGGGAGGATGTTGCCTATGTCTGAAATAAAAGATGTAACAATAGATGATATAGTAAAAAGAATGAAACAAAATAATAAAAAAGCAGATACAAAAATAATAATAAGAGCATATGAATATGCTAAATCTCATCATGGGGATCAGTTAAGAAAATCGGGAGAACCATATATTATACATCCAATACAAGTTGCGTATATATTAGCCACACTAGAATTAGATGAAAGTACAATATGTGCAGCACTTTTACATGATGTTGTAGAAGATACAGATGTAACTATAAGAGATTTAGCAAAAGAATTTTCAGAAGAAATTGCTCGGAATGGTAGATGGTGTAACAAAACTTGGAAAATTAAAATATACAAGTGCAGAGGAGCAACAAGTAGAAAATTATAGAAAAATGTTTTTGGCTATGGGAAAAGACATTAGAGTAATTTTGATTAAACTTGCAGATAGACTTCATAATATGAGAACTTTAAAATATTTAAGAAGAGATAGACAAATAGCAATTTCTAAAGAAACAATGGATTTATATGCACCGCTTGCAAATAGACTTGGTATGTACAGCTTAAAGTGGGAACTAGAAGATCTATCTTTTAAATATTTATATCCAGAAGATTTTAAAGAAATTGTAGAAGGAATAGATAAAAAAAGAGAAGAAAGATTAGAATTCATTGATAATATAATGGATGAAATAAGAGCAGAATTAAAAAAAGAAAAAATAGAAGCGGAAATAACAGGAAGAGCAAAACATTTATATAGTATATATAGAAAGATGAAAAGAGATGGCAAAAATATAGATCAAATTTATGACTTATTTGCATTGAGAATATTAGTTAATTCTGTAAAAGATTGTTATGCTGCCCTTCGGAGTTGTTCATGAATTATATAATCCTATGCCAGGAAGATTTAAAGATTATATAGCAGTTCCAAAACCAAATATGTATCAATCATTACATACTACACTTATTGGACCAAAAGGAACACCTTTTGAAGTACAAATTCGTACATGGGATATGCATAGAATAGCTGAATTTGGTATTGCTGCACACTGGGCATACAAAGAAGCAAATAAAGATAAAAAAACATCAGTAGTGGTAAATGAAGATAAACTTGCATGGCTTAGAGAAACATTAGAATGGCAAAAAGATATGCAAGATCCACAAGAGTTTTTAAACACATTAAAAACAGAATTATTTGAAGATGAAGTATATGTTTTTACTCCAAGAGGAGAGATAAAAGTATTACCAAGAGGAAGTACTCCTATAGATTTTGCATATAATATTCACGAAGAAATAGGACATCATATGACAGGTGCAAAAATAAATAGCAAAATGATGCCAATTATTACACACTTACATAATGGAGATATTGTAGAAATCATTACATCAGACCAAGCAAAAGGACCAAGTAGAGATTGGCTAAAATTTGTAAAAAGTTCAAGTGCAAAAAATAAAATTCAAGGATGGTTTAAGAAAAACCAAAGAGAAGAAAATATAGTAAAAGGTAAAGATTTAATAGAAAAGGAAATAAAAAGACTAGGAATAAGTTATTCTAGTTTATTTAAAACAGAATATATAAATGCAGCTTTGAATAGATATAAATTTAATACAATAGATGATATGTATTCTAGTGTCGGTTTTGGAGCAATATCTGCAGGAAAAGTAATTGCTAGAATGTTAGAAGAATATAGAAAAGAACACGAGACAGAAAACTTAGAAGAAAAGCTAGAAGAATTGTCAAAAGAAAGAGTAGTACATTCTAAACCATCTAGTGTTGGAGTAGTAGTAGAAGGTATAGATAACTGTTTAGTAAGACTTTCAAAATGTTGTAATCCGGTTCCTGGTGATGAAATAGTTGGATTTATTACAAGAGGAAGGGGAGTTTCTGTCCATCGTAAAGATTGCATTAATATGAAAGATTTGATTAGTCAAGATGGTAGAATGATAGATGTATACTGGTATGATGAACCACGAGCATCTTATAGTGTTGATATAGAAATATATGCAAATGATAGAGCAGGACTTTTATCAGATATTATAAAAGAAGTAGGTAATAATAAATGTAAGTTGATTGCTGTAAATTCTAAGGCAAACAAAGAAAGAATTGCAATGACAGAAATAACAGTAGAAGTTGAAAATTTAGAGGAATTAAATAAAATACTAAAAAACTTAAGAAAAGTTGATAGTGTTTATGAGGTTAAGAGAAAGAAATAAAAAGAAGGGATAAAATGATACTAAAGAGAATAAAAGTAAGAGCTATGATAGATGAACCTACCAATTGTTATATAGTGCAAGATGAAATCTCGAAAGAGACTATGGTTATCGATCCTGGAGCAGAGCCAGACAAAATAATAGAGATGTTAGATGTATTATCTGCAAAAGTTAAATATATATATTTAACACATTGTCATGGAGATCATATAGGGGCAGTTAATGATGTTAAAGAGAAAAAAGGTGGAAAAATATTAATTCATAGATATGATGCAGAAGGACTATATAATGATAGCATTAGTTTATGTTCATATATAGGAATGGAACCACCAAAAGAACTTGAAGCAGACTCAAGAGTTGATGATGGTGATTTGATACATGTTGGAAACTTAGAATTTAGAATAATTCATACACCAGGGCATACAAAAGGAGGAAGTTCTATTTATTGTAAAAAGGAAAATTTACTGTTTTCTGGAGATACAATATTTAGAGGAACTTGGGGAAGAACAGATTTACCAACAGGTAGCTTTACAGATATAATAGATTCTATTATGAATAAAATATTAATTTTACCAGATGATACAATTATTTATCCAGGGCATGGAAAATCAACTAAAATAAAAGAAGAAAAGCCAATATATTATGAGTTACATGCAAGAAGAGATATGTAATAAAAAAGAGAGGAGGAATGTAGATGATACAAAAACCAAAAGGTACAAAGGATATATTGCCAAGTGAAATATATAAATGGCAATATATTGAGTCTGAAATAAAAGATATATTTGAAAATTATGGATTTAAAGAAATTAGAGTTCCTGTATTTGAAAACACAGAATTATTTCAAAGGAGTGTTGGAGAAACTACAGATGTTGTACAAAAAGAAATGTATACATTTAATGATAAAGGTGGAAGAAGCATTACATTAAGACCAGAGGGAACTGCAGGGGTTGTTAGAGCCTATATAGAAGATGGAATGGCAAGTTTACCATCACCTATAAAAATGTGGTATAACATGTCAATGTATAGATATGAAAATGTTCAGAAAGGTAGATTAAGAGAGTTTCACCAAATTGGGGCTGAAATGATAGAAGCATCTTCATATTTAGCTGATGTTGAAATTATAACAATGGCAAATGAAATTTTTAATAGATTAAATATTAAAGATGTAACTTTAACTATAAACAGTATTGGATGTCCTTCATGTAGAAAAAAATACCAAGAAGCATTAAGAGAATTTATAAAACCAAATCTTGAAAGCTATTGTGAAACGTGCAAAACTAGATTTGAAAAAAATCCAATGAGAATATTAGATTGTAAAGAAAAAAAATGTAAAGAACTAAATCAAGGGGCACCAATTATTTTAGATTACTTATGTGAAGAATGTAAAGAACATTTTGAAAATGTAAAAAAGATGCTTGATAATTTAGGAATAGAATATATTATAGATCCAGGTATAGTAAGAGGTTTAGATTATTATACAAAAACTGTATTTGAATTTATTTCTAAAAATGAAGGATATACTGTTTTGGCTGGTGGCAGATATGATGGATTAATTAAAGAATTGGATGGAAAAGAAACTAAAGCAATTGGATTTGCAATGGGAGTAGAAAGACTAGTTGAGGTTTATGAAAAATACAATAAAGATAATATGGTAAAAGATAAAACAATGTCTTTATATATAGCCAATATAGGAAATGAAGCTAATATATTTGCTTCGAAATTAGTACAAGAATTAAGACAAGCAGGAATTTTTGTGGAAAAAGATATTTCAGAAAAAAGTTTAAAAGCACAATTAAAATATGCTGATAAGAAAAACAGCAAATATACAATAATTATTGGTGATGATGAAATAAAACAAGGTGAAGCAAAAATAAAAAATATGGATTCAGGTGAAGAAAATAAAATTAAATTGACAAAAGAAGATATTATAAAATTTATAAATAGATAATAAAACTATCATATTTTTTTATGTACAAGCATATATTTATATAATAGGAAGTTTTTATATAGCTTGTGACAAAGGAGAAAAATATGGTAAGTGTAACAGTTGTAAATAGAAAAGATGCAGTAAAATATCTAGTAAGAATCGGAATAGCTATTATTATAGTTTGGATTTTTACTAGGTATTTTTGTAGTTTAAAAGGTAAAAATACATCTAATGAAGAGGTGAAATGCGAAAATCAAAAAGTTTTTATATCTTGTTTAGATGATACAATTCCTACAATTAAAGAAGTGAATAATGAAGAAAATGATACTGAAAATTCAGTAGAACCATTAAAACTTGCACTAACAAAAGAAATTACGGCATTAAATTCACTTATAGAAAAAGAAAACTTAGAGGATTTAAATTTGGAAAAAGTAGAATCTAGTATAAGTGAAAATGAAGTAAGTAATGTAGAAGAAAAAACAGAAATACAGAAAGCTGCAACAGGGGTTACAACAGAAGTTCAACCGAGTAAAGTTCCGCTAAAATACACAAATACGCATAATGGAGTACAAATAAAAAATGAAAGTAAAAAAAATTTAACAGAAGAAATGTTAAAAACAGATTCTGTAAATGTTAACAATAAAAATGTATTGATTTTTCATACTCATACTTGTGAAAGTTATACAGAAACAGAAAATTCAAAATATAATCAAACAGGAAATTTTAGGACAACAGACTTGAATTTTTCTGTTTCTAGAGTGGGAACAGAACTAGAAAATCAGCTTAAATTATATGGATATAATGTATTACATGATAAAACATATCATGACTATCCATCATATACAGGATCGTATGGAAAATCGTTAGAAACAGTACAAAATTTATTAACAACTAACAAAGATTTTGATGTTGTTTTTGATATTCACAGAGATGCAATTGCAGATAGTTCATATGCTCCTACAGTGAAAATAGGAGATGAATATGTATCACAATTAATGTTTGTAATAGGTACTGACGGATCAGGATTAGAGCATAATAATTGGGTACAAAATTTAAGGTTTGCAATAAAAGTTCAAGAAAAAGCAAATGAAATGTATCCAGGACTTTTTAAACCAATAATTATTAGAAATTCAAGATATAATCAACATTTAGCAAAAGCAGCAAGTATTATAGAAGTAGGAGCTACTGGAAATACTTTAGAACAATCTAATAATAGTATGAAATATTTAGCAAAAGTACTTAGTGAAATTATGAAATAAAAAATAGTGTTAGAGATTACAATTGATATAAAACAAATTTTAATATTATATTGCATAACAATAAGTTTTAATATAAAATTAAAACGATAAATATAAAAATATTATATTTGTTATTTACAAAAGAAAGGTGGCATGATAAAAATGGCTAATATAAAAGTTGACTTTAAAAATAGTGGAATTAATGATAGGTCTATAATGTTATATAAATACAGAATAGAAGATATCCACAATAAAATACATAATAATGCCAAGAAAAAAGCAGAATTTTTAGGTTGGTTAAACTTACCAAGTAATTATGATAAAAAAGAGTTCGAAAAAATAAAACAGAGTGCTAAAAAAATACAAGAATCATCAGATATACTGCTTGTAATAGGAATTGGTGGTTCATATTTAGGCGCAAGAGCAGTTATAGAGTCTTTAACAAATACTTTTTATAACATGCTAGATAAAGAAACAAGAAAAACTCCTCAGATTTTATATGTAGGAAATAATTTAAGTCCAAATTATTTAAATGATTTAATTGATGTTATAGGAAATAAAAATATTTCAATAAATGTTATATCAAAATCTGGAACAACAACAGAGCCAGCTATTGCATTTAGATTTTTTAGAGAATTTTTAGAAAGTAAATATGGACTAAAAGAAGCAAGAAAAAGAATATATGTTACTACAGATAAAAATAAAGGAGCTTTAAGAGAACTTGCAACTAAAGAAAAATATACAACGTTTGTTATACCAGAGAATGTTGGTGGAAGATATTCAGTATTAACAGCTGTTGGATTATTACCAATAGCAACTGCTGGAATAAATATAGATAAACTTATGGAAGGTGCAAAATTTGCGCAAGAAAAATATTCTGATCCAGATATAAAATATAATGAGTGTTATAAATATGCAGTTGTGAGAAACAATTTATATAGTAGTAAAAAAGATATCGAAATTCTAGTTACATATGAACCAAAATTACATTATATTATAGAATGGTGGAAGCAATTATTTGGGGAAAGTGAAGGAAAAGATGGGAAAGGAATTTTTCCAACAGGAGCAGAATTTACTACAGATTTACATTCATTAGGTCAATATATACAAGAGGGAAGAAGAAATTTATTTGAAACGGTTATTAATATTGAACATAGTAAAAGTGATGTAAAAATTAATTCTGATGAAGATGATTTAGATGGATTAAACTATCTTGCAGGAAAAAAGTTATCATTTGTTAATAAAAAGGCTATGCAAGGAACAATAAAGGCTCACGTTGATGGAGATGTTCCAAATATATTAATAAATATTGATGAGCTAAATGAAGAAACAATAGGTCAATTAATATACTTTTTTGAAAAAGCATGTGCCGTTTCAGGAATGCTTTTAGGAATAAATCCATTTAATCAACCAGGAGTAGAAAAATATAAAAATAACATGTTTAAACTATTGAATAAACCAGGGTATGGTAAAGAAAAATGATATTAAATATAAAAAAATGGTTAAAAGAAAATAAAATATCTTTAATAATATGGTTAATATTTGAACTAGTTGCAATTATACTATTTTTAACAACACATAAAATTTTTTATTTATTTAATTTTACATATATAGGTACATGTATATTTTTAGGTGTATATTTATTTTCACATAAAGTTAAATTTGCAAGAAACCTAGTTCAATTTAGTGTTGGATTATATATGCTTATATACTTAGGAATTATATGTCGAGAAAATATGCAGATAGAAGGATTTTGGTATTATCTATTTTTAGGCGTTTTTGAAGCTGCAACAATTCATTATTTTGTTGCTAAAATATGTGGTCCACTGTTTTTTGGTAGAGGTTGGTGTGGATATGCCTGTTGGACAGGAATGATATTAGATTTGTTACCATATAAAGTTCCAAAAGAAGGAAGAAAAAAGTTGGGATTTATTAGATATATAGTATTTCTAATATCACTATTATTTGTTGGTGCTTTGTTTGTTTTTAAAATAGAAAATTTAGAAAGCATTATGTTTTGGGCTTTCATAATAGGAAATATAATATATTATATAATAGGAATTTTATTAGCTTTTGTATTTAAAGATAATAGAGCTTTTTGTAAATATATATGTCCTATTACAATATTTTTAAAACCAGCTAGCTATTTTTCTTATATGAGAATTATATGTAACAATGAAGAATGTATTAATTGCAAAAGATGTATAAAAAATTGTCCTATGAATGTTGATATATTAGACAATTCGAGAAAAAGAAAAAATGGAACTGAATGTATTTTATGTTTGAATTGTATTAATGAATGTCCGAAACATGCACTAAAATTAAAGTAAAGTTTATAAAAAATTAAGAGTAAAGTTATATTGATGTATTTAAATTTATAACTTATAAAATAAGAAAGCCTCCTTGAGATATTATCTCTTGGTGGCTTGAGCTTTTTATTAGAAAATAGTATAATAAGAATGATTTTTTTAGAAAACTAAAGCTAGTTGTTAAATAGTAATTTATGGAGGTAAAATAACTATGAATATAAAACAGCAAAAACAGATAAAAGCATTTTTAACTGAAAAATTTGGAAATGATAAGGGAAAGAATTTATTTAATAAGCAAGAAATAATACTTAATGAACTTATTAAAAATATAAAAGACAAGTCAGAAAATCAGATGAAAGTGCTTGGACAAACTATTTTTCCTCGTATAGCTTTGTATAAAGTTTTGGCAAAAGATGGTTTTTCGGAAGAGGATGCATATAAGTATATGCAAAAATATATGATTGATAAGGTTGCAACAAAAAAACATTCATCTACGGCAAAAATGGAAATAATACCAGGATTTTACTCAATTTACAGTAATATATTTCTTAAAATCATGCGCAAAACTGATTTGCAGGAAAGTGTACAAAATTACGGTAAAGATTATTTTGATGTAACTATAAAAAAATGTCTTTGGCATACGGCTTGTGTGGAAAATGGTTGTGAAAAGTTATGTCGTCTGTTTTGTGACGTGGATGATGTGACATATGGAGGGTTAAGAAAGATAGGTTTTACACGAACAAAAACATTAGGCTATGGTGGAGATTGTTGCGATTTCCATTTTTATAAAAAATAGTTGATTATATTTATGTAAAAATTTCTAATTTAATGCTTTTGGAGTTAATTAGATAAATAAAAATTTATTATAAGGTAAAATAAAAATTGCATAGGTGAGAAATAAACAGGAATATAGAAATTTAAAAATTATTATTTTGTTATCTTGCAGTTATGTTTTTTAGTACTAATAAAGAACTACTTTATTCAAAATTGTAGTGCTTTATTAGTACTAAAAATTTTATTCGACAATAGGTGGAATAAAATTTTCAATTGCATTTCGAAGTTTTGGATGATGAATTACAAAATGAATAGAAGGACTATTTGCTTTTGAAATCATAACAAAATTTTTTTCAAATATTAAAATTTGTATATTTTTAAATGTAGTATTATTATTGATACTTAACTTATAATTATTATTATTTTTTTCATATTTTTTTGTTAAATTTAAATGTTCTTGATACTCTTCATATGTATAATAAATCTTTTTTTCATAAAAGTTATCTGCAAGAAAAAGTGAAAGAGGAGATGTTTCAAATTCTTCGAGTGAAAGATTGGAAAATTCATCTTTAACAATATTGTTCTCAATTGTTTCTTTCAATATATTTTTTTGCATATCTACTGCCTTTTTTATTCTTTCAATTTCTTCATCTGAAATATTATTATGTTTTAGTATTCTTAAAAGCAAATCATCAGAAATAGTATGAATTGGTAAAGAAGATAAAATTCTTCTACGATTAGCTTTTATTCTTACGCTTGAAGCTAAAAAGGCATTATAAGCATTTTTAGAATCTTCTTTATATATTTCCATAAGAGGTGTAGCTTTTCTTAATAAGCACTCTGCTTTTGTTTTATAATATGAGATATCAGTTTTATTAGTAGTTAAAGTATATTTACCTTTGTCGTGATATCCATTTATACATTCTCCAAATAGAGCAACAGTTCCAGATACATAATTAAAATGACAATATATATTATCTTGTAATCTTTTAAAAAAATATGGAGAAATTTGCCCTGTCATATAAATTGGTAGCCAGCTTTCTAATCCTAACATCATTTCATTAAAGGGTCTATCAAGATTATGAATAATGTTTAAATGTAAGCCTTTTTTTAGCATTATAGCAATAGCATACATCCACTTTTTACCGAATTCAATATCTTGTGCCATATCTTCCATTGGCATATCACTACACATAAAAATAGAATCATTATTTTTTGAAAGAACAGTTGCTTTAAAAAAGTCTAATTCTCCTTTTTTCATTTCCTCTATACCATAATATGTTTTAGAAAATGCCCTATAAAAAGGAACAACAGGTACTTTTATTTCATCAAAATGTATAGCTTTTATATATTCACTTAGGTTAAAATTATCTAAATTACTCAAAAAATCATTTATATAATTATGAGATGGGATTGAGTTAGTAGAAAACCAGTTTAATAATTTATTATAATAGTTAGAGCTATCTTTTAATTCTTCCAAAGTAGAACCAATGAGAAGAGCTACAGCCTTTTTATCATCTTCTGTTTTGTACTTTTTTACAATAAAATTACAAACAGTTTCAATAAAGTCTTTAGGTTTTGCTGGATTTCTATTTCCAGTACGAATTTTAGAAAGTAGTGAAGAATCATAAGTGCTAGAGCGAGACAACTCAGCCATATTAACATTTAATGTTGTAATAAGTTCGTTAAAGTTTTTATTTAATTGTTCAAAATCAATAGAAATATCATTTAAAGTGTTAGATAAGGTAATATAAATTTCATCACGTGTTATATTTAATTCTTTAAGATTAGAAAGTTTATATAAGCCATCTACAAGTTGTTCTAATTGCTTACTTCTTATATTTGGATTTCTATCTCCTCTGCGGTAACGGCTAATGACAGAAGTAGTTAAACCAGAAGCAGTTACAAGTTCTTGAGAAGAACATCCTATTTGTTTTATATAATCATTTAATTGTTCACAAAAATTCATTAGAAACCTCCAATACTAATAATTCAAATTTATTATAATATAGCATAAAGGCACAGGAAAGACAATCGCCAAATTAACAATGAAACTTTGGCGAAAGATATAAAATAAATAAATTATTATGGTAGAATGAAAAAAATTAAGAGGGGAGGAAAAAAATGGTAAAAGCAAAAGCGTTATCAATATTGTTTATATTTTGCTTATTAGTTAGTCTAATATTTCCAATGTCTATAAGCAAAGTATATGCAGAAAGCAAAAATGAAGTAACATTAAATTTTAAAGGTGGAACAATTCATGATGGTTATGTAGAATATAGCAAAATAGGGAAATTACAATTATTCAAAGGTGAAGAGTTAGTTACTAATATTTCAAATAATATGGTAATAGATTTAAATGAAGCAGAATACAAGTTTGTAATTGAAGAAATTCCAGCTGAAGCTGTAGGTGTTACAAAACCTGCACCAGTAAGATTAAATATTAATCATTGGTATTACCCTATTATGACAACAATAGTAGGTGAAACTAGGTCTACATTCGAATTAGAATCAAGTAAATTTAGTAGAACATTAGATGTTAAACTTGAAAGAATAAGAGCAGCCGTTAATACAAAAGTTGAAAATGTTTATGAAAATATAACATCAAAAGGTGTAATTGATTTAACTGATGGAAAAGAATATGTAATTGATTTTTCTAAAAGTGATGAGTTAGCAGAAGGGTTAAAATCATTTGCAGATTTAGAAAAAACTCTATATTATAAAAATGTTAATGGTGGTTTACTTACTACAGATAATGTAAGTGAAGCTGTTATAAAGATAGTGGGAAATAAATCAGAAAATAAAGCAATATTAACTGCAGTAAATGTAGGAACTAAAAAAAGCGAAAATTTTAAAGGATTTCATACTAAATATACAGGTTCTGCATTGAATTATGATGGCACTGATAGTGGCATTATAAATGAAACAAGAACTGATTATTATACTAGATGTACTTATGAATTTACATTCCAATATGTAAAAAAAGAAGCTGAAGCAAAAGAGTATAAGTTTATCGAAGGAGCAAATCAAACATATATTATTGGCAAATCAAAAAATGCAACATTTAGAATAGATGCAGACTATAGCTTATTTACAAATAAAGTATATGTAGATGAAAAATTAGTAGATTCTACAAATTATGACTCAAAATCAGGAAGTACGGTTATTACTTTAAAAGATGAATACTTAAAAACATTATCTGTTGGAGAACACTCATTAAAAGTTGCTTTTTTAAATGATGGGAAAGCAATAACGAAATTTACAATAAAAGAAAAACAACAAAATGAAGTACCAAAAGATAATAAAAATACAGAAAACACTGAGAACATGGAAAATAATAAAAATGAAGAAAAACAAGAAAATAAGAATTTAACTAACAATGATGTTCAGAATGATAATACAAATGCAAACCCTAAAACAGGCGATAATATTATAGTATATGTTGCAGTGTTTGCAATTGCTCTACTTGGAATAATTGCATTAATATTAGTTAACAATGCAAAAAGAAAAAACTCAAGAAAACACTAGGAGGAAAAGAAAATGAAAATTAAAAAAAGTAAAATGTTTATTATTAGTATGTTAATACTTTGTTTTGCTTTATCTATTATGCCAATGAAAGTATTGGCAAATTCAGAAATTGGCGATGTAGATATTGAGGGGGTAACTTTTAATTATAATCCAGGTGATGCTCCAAAAGCAACTGCTTACAAATGTGATCCATGGGATGAACAATATGATATAGAATACGAATACTGGGAAGAGATGGAAAAGAATGCAAAAGGTGAATCTGTTCCAGTAAAATATTGGTACTCTGATGAGAGCAAGAACAATGCTCTTTCACAAGACAAAAAAATAATTACTTTTGAAGAAGGCAAAACTTATATGTACAGTATTTCTCTTAAAGCAAAAGATGGAAATACATTTGCAACTAATAAAAAAGTAATGGTAAATGGGAAGTATGTTAATAGTGCAAATGTAACGAATTCTGGAACAAAGCTTTTTGTAGTTGCTGTAAAAACAATAAAACCTAAAGCTGTCACATATCAACATATTAGTGAAGTTGAGATAAATAATGCAACAATTAGTTTTAAAGTAGGTGATAAGCCTGTATTTTCAGGAACAACACCTGAAAATGTTCCATATATTTATCAATCTGAATACTGGAGTACTGATGGAGGTAAAAAATATTATTATGCTGCTGATTTTTGGAATATCAACAATCCTGATGATTTATTTACCAAATTTGAAAGTGGTAAGTCTTATACTTATGGAATATATTTTAAGGCTGCAGAAGGATATTGTTTTACAACTGATACTAAATTAAAAATAAATGGTAAGTATTACGATTATGACACTACTGACTATGACACGATGTTACAATATAATGAAGGTGAATATGCAACAATGTGGGTTGACACAAGTTTGATAATTACACCAACAGAAAACTCAAAAGAAAACCCAACAACACCAAGTGAGCCCGAAAAACCATCAGATAAGCCAGTTACACCAACGACACCAACACAAGAAAAAGAAAAAGAGCCACAAACAACAGAAAACAAAACAGAACAAACCAATAACAAAACTAATAATGAAACAAATGAGGAAACAAATAATCCAAAAACAGGAGATAATATTATAACAAGTGTAACGCTATTTATAACTTCTATAACAACTATTGGAATGCTAACAGTAATAAATAGAAAAAAAGCAAAAAAATAATATATCAAAATATATAGAGGCTAGCTAGAGTTATTGGCTAGTCTTTATATATGAAAGGACAATGTAAATAATGAGAAAGAAAAAAAATAAAAAATATAAAAAAGTAATTTTTAATCTTATTGTTTATATGATTCTACTTTTGGTATTGGTATATTCTGAAGTTAAAATTTATAAATGGTATAAAGATAATAACAAAAATAACGAAATAGCAGAACAGATAAAAGGAACAGTAGTAGTTGAAGAAAAAAGTGAAGACAAAGAAGAATATACAATAGACTTTAATAAACTAAAAGAACAGAATAAAGAAACTGTTGCTTGGATTAAAGTAAATAATACAAATATTGAGTATCCAGTATTAAAAGCAGACAATAATAATTTTTATTTAAATCATAGTTTTGATAGAAGCAAAAATTCCGCAGGGTGGATTTTTGCGGATTATAGAAATAAGATTGATAATACGGATAAAAATATTGTGATCTATGGACATAATATGAGAGATGGTTCAATGTTTGGTAGTATGAAAAACATATTAAATTCTGATTGGTACGAAAATGAAAAAAATACTAATATTACTTTATATACTGAAAATGAAAAATGTATTTATAAAGTTTTCTCAATTTATAAAATAGAAAGTGAAGATTACTATATAAAAACGGGATTTAATAATGATGATGATTTTGAAAAGTTTATAAAAACCATAAAAGCAAGAAGTATAAAAGAATTTAATGTAGATTGTTTAAAAAATGATAGCATTTTGACATTATCTACTTGCTCTAATAACAATAAATATAGAGTTGTTTTGCATGCTAAAAAAATATAAGAGGAGGAAACAAATGAACGAAAGTAAAAAGAGTAAAATATGGATGATAATTTCTATAGTGGCAGTAATAGTTATTATGGTTCTTATAGCAATGCTTATGAATAACAATAATAAAGAAAATAACAATAAATTAGCAAAAACAGGAAGTGAAGCAAACAAAGAAAATGTAAAAATACTACAAAGTGAAGTAAGTAAAATAACATTAGAAGAATATAAGTCGGATATTTTTTCAATGAAAAAACCAAAAGGGTGGACAGTTGAAACAGGTGGTACAGGGATATTTTATACAATTAGAGTATATGATCCACAAAATACAAATAATCAAGTATACTTAATGACGAAAATTCAACCATTACTAAAAAGTGCATCAGCAAAAAGCTATTGGCAGAATTATTACAATTTAAGTGGAAGTAATTCTCAATATAGGTTATTCGCAGATGCAGTGGTTTTAGATAATCCAACAACAGATGGATTTTACAAAAAGTTTAATGAAATAACAACATACATAAATTCAATAGATCCATCTTTTTCTTCAATTAGATTTCCTAAATTTACTAACTTTAAAAAACAAGAAGAGTTTGAGTCTAGTGCATCTATGAAAAGTGTTGCATTAGATAGTAAAGTATTAAGAGGAACTTTTACTGGAGACAATAATAAATCAGGTGAAGGATTATTTATGGCATCAATAGTTAATTTTGGAAATCAATATAATGGTGGAGTGGATATGCTTTATTATATGGTATATGATATAATGGCAATAACTGCAGAAAAAAATGAATTCATAGACTACAAAGATATATTGCTAGAATCAGTTAATTCAATAGAATTTTCAGATAGCTATATTAAAACAACTATTGATGATGGAAATGCAAAAACAAAACAAGCTCTTGAATTAAATGCTTCAACACAAAAGGCCTTTGATTCATATATGAGTGCATGGGAAAGCAGAAGTAAATCTTATGATATAATGAGTCAAAAACAAAGTGATGCAACATTAGGATATGAAAGAGTATATGATACAGAAAATGGAGATATCTATAAAGCATACAATGGTTTTACAGATAATTATGATGGAGAGAGATATAAACCAATTACAGATGATATGTATACACAAAAAACTTATGGATATATAGAAAAATAGGTAAAAATTAAATATTTACAACTTTTTTTATTTTAACAATTACGATTATTAATTGATGTATAAAAGTAAATTATACCTGAAATAGATTCAAAATGGTATATAGTAGTGATCTTTCAAAACAAAGGAGCCAGCAAAAAAGCTGACTCCAATGCTCCAAGACGTGCAATGCTTGTCCTAGAAAAATAACTAACTTTAACTTTAAGCAATAGAAGTCTGGCGAGCCTGACGAGCAGCAGCCCTTAACATGAACCAACGAAATTGGTATGCCTTAGGGTAGTCCCAATTAGAGAATGGAACATAGAAAGATTCCTGCTTAAAGTTGGCATAAGAAAGTGCACTGTCCAGTGCCTGGGTGTAAGGTGCGACGTACAGATTGTGTTTGTAAAAAAACGCAATTGTACTATTGTTGAAGGAATAGCATCCATCAAACTTAACGCAGTTTTCCCGAATACCAGTCAGTGGTACGATAGTGTGGTCGTCGAAAACGGCATCCATTCCATCGCAGACACAAAGTGCCTTTTCCAGTACTTCTTCACCCAGAGTTTTGTAGTTGTTAGCCATTTTTAATTACCTCCTAAAAAATTTTTTGTTGTGATCAACACATGAAGCTTAAGCTAACATGAAAGATCGTGTAAAAATGTCAACGTTACAACGAACAAAGATTTTAATGTTATGAAATATTAAACCGATATAAACAGACATTATATTGGTATTTTTTACTTAATTTTTATAATCTGAATAGTAATCTTTTTCATTATTTGAGAGCTGTAACTTCTATTATATTTGAAAAAGCACTAAAAATATTGATTAAATAGATTAACTTATATATAATTTAAGAGGAATATGAAAAATAATAAAAGAAGATAATATAATTAAAATAATATTTTTAGAAAGTTAAATCAAAGTACGAAATAATAATTTGTAAGGGGGATTTTAAATTGGATATATTTGTGAATAGTATAAAAATTCATTATGAGGTTTTAGGAAAAGGAAAGTCAATAATTTTATTAAATCCTAATAGTGTAAATACTAGGGTAATGAAATTTATTGCAAATAGATTAAAAGATAAATATAAAGTATATATTTTTGATAGAAGATGCTGTGGTAAGAGTGAGAAAAATTGTGAATTGACTTATGAAGAATCTGCAAAAGATGTTTATGAATTTATAAAAAAATTAAATATAAATAAACCATATCTATTAGGTTTGAGTGGTGGTGGAACAGTTGCTCTTAATGTTGCAATAAAATATCCTGGGAGTATATCAAAATTAATTCTATGTAGCGGAGTAGCAAGAAATAACATTATTAAAAAACCTAATTATATAAAAATTATTGAAAAAATACCTTGGTATCCTGGCAAAAAGAGTAATGAAATGTTTGAAAAATTGAACTTTGAATCTCATTCTATAACAAAAGAAGAATTAGATATTATTGATATTCCTACTTTAGTTTGTAATGGAGGTATTAAAGATTTAGTGCCAAGAGATGAGGTAAAATATATTTCAAACAATATTAAAAATTCAAAAATGTTTATTTTAGAAAAGGCTGGTCATTGTAATTATATTTTTAATAATAATGATTTTTATAATAAATTATATGAATTTTTAGAGGAATAAATTATAGATAATAATACTGGAAGTAAAAATGGATAAACAAATAACAGTAGATGTAATAAGAAAATTTAGTAAATAATATAATGAGAATTAATTAAATAAAATAATTAAAAACTCTATTATCATATGATAGAAAGCATGATAATCATTTAGCGCTTTTAAACAAAATGTTTAATGAAGATAAAATTCAAGAAAAATTTATTAAATGTGAAACTATGCAAGAAGCATTTAATATAATTAAGAGTTATCCATTGATTGGAAACTTTATGGCTTATCAATTAGTAACTGATATAAATTATAGTGAAGTGGTAAATTGGAAAGAAAATGAATTTACAGTTGCAGGACCAGGTTCGCTTCGTGGAATTAAAAAATGTTTTATTGATAAGGGGAAAATGAGTAATGAAGATATTATTAGATATATGTATGAACATCAAGACGAAGAATTTAAAAGACATAACCTAGATTTTAAAAGAATTGGTAATAGGCCTCTACAACTTATTGATTGCCAAAATATATTTTGTGAATTAGATAAATATTGTAGACAAGCATTACCTGAATTAAAGTCAAATAGAACTAAGATAAAAAAACATTACGTTCCAAAGAAAGAACGAATAGAATATGTTTATCTGTTAAAATGGAATTTGAAAGACTAACAAATCAATTTTATATTTAGAATTTAAAGGGAAAATGAACTTATAGAAAAATTTGAGATAAAGTACTAGAAAAAGACTAAGAAATATAATTGAAAGTGTGAAATAGAAAGAGGAGAAAAAATGAGTAAATATTACGATAATGTTAACAAAGATATAAAAGAATATTTTAAAATATTAGAATCAGATTTTCCAGAGTGGTTAAATGAATATATAGATACAAAGGAATTATTATCACAACAATATATTAGCGTTACTTGTGGCACTATATATTCTGATTTGTTTGAAAGTGATTTTTTCTTTTCAAGTTTAGATCATTCTGTTGCAGTTGCTTTAATCGTTTGGCATTTCACACATGATAAAAAACAAACTTTATCTGGATTATTTCACGATATAGCAACGCCTACATTTAAGCACTGTGTAGACTTTCTTAATGGAGATTATATGACTCAAGAATCAACAGAAGATTTAACAACAGAAATAATAAAAAATTCAAAAGAAATTATCACATTATTAAAAAGAGATAATATTAAAATATCAGAAATAGATAATTATCATTTATATTCTATTGCTGATAATGACACACCTAAATTATCTGCTGATAGGTTAGAGTATTCATTATCAAATGCTTTATTTACATATAAATTATTAGATAAGGCAAGTATTAAAGAAATATATGATGATATTGAGATACAAACTAATGAAGAAAGAGAAATAGAATTGGGATTTAAAACTAAAAAACATGCTAGAAACTTTGTTAATGTTACAAGCAGATTATCTGTTATATATCGTGAAGATAGAACTAGATATTCTATGCAATTAATTGCTGATATTTTAAAAAGATTAAGTAATGAAAATAAAATATCTAAAAAAGATTTATATGAATTAAAAGAAAGTGAAGTAATAGATATTATAGAGTCTTCTAAATATAATGATATATTTAATATTTGGAAAAATGCTAAAAAAGTAAAATTATCAAAAGAAGAGCCTAAAAATGTTTATTATGTACATCATGGAGCAAAGATTAGATATATTGATCCATTATTTAATGGTGAAAGAATTTCAAAATGTTGCAAAATTGCTAACAAAATGATTGAAAATAATTTATCTTATGATATGAATAATTATGTATATTTAGATTTTAATTTTTAGTAATAATAAAAAGAAAAGAGGATAAAATTAGTTAATAATTTTTCCTCTTTAATATATAATAAAGATACAATAGATTATGAAGTGATTTCTGATAAAGTTTATAACGATTTTATGATGTATGAATGCATTGCATTAAATGATAGATTAGATTATAAAAATATAGAAACTAAATTTGACATTAATATTATATGATTTGGTTTATAAATTTATACTAATTTTTAATTAATTACCGACTATAGCAATATTATTGAAACTTGGTTATGTCATCAATTCTTCCAGCAAAATATGGTTTTGTTTTACCTTTTTCTCTTAAAAAGATTGCGAATGTATCATCCACATAAAAATATCTTGGTTCATCTGCTTTTGGCTTTGACACTACTGATAATACACCTGACGTCATATCTATAGCTGCTTCACTTTTAATTTCTCCACCTTTTTCATCTAATGAAAATTTTATAGTTTGTATTGCTTTCTGTATCTCTGCTGTATCATAATATGGATCTGCTGTTTTAAATTCTTTATTTGCCAATTCTGTATACTCTTTTTTCTCATCAAATTCTAAATTTGGAGCTTTAAATTCATCTACATTTTCAAAAGATTTGCTTCCTGCATATTTATTAGATTCATTATTCATATTTTCATATATTTCATTAAAATTGCTTCCATTAGGACTTTTACAGAAAATTACTTCATCATCTGTTTTAGTATTTACAATAATTGCAAAATCATCTTTTGAATTATAATATAATACTGTAATTTGATTTCCTACGGAACTTTCTGTATTTTCATCTATACCAAAATATTGAACATCTTTATATTTATTTCCAAATTTACCATTATCAAGTTTATCAAACTCTTGTAAAAATTCGAATTTTCTATATAACATTGTATAGAAAAAATATCTTCTTACATTTGGATTATTAGGATTATCTAGTTCACTCTCTGACCAATTAAAATCATTTAATATATCGCTTGTTTGATTAAATTTTTCTTTTAGTCCATTCTCTAATTGTTCTTTTAAAGCTAGACTTTTTAGTCCATAAATCTTATAATAGTAATCTTCAGAAAGCATTGTTTCATTAAAATCTTCTTTGTTTAAATTTTTTACCATATCTAATTGAGGATTAAATATAACATCTTTCTTTACAACTTCATTTTTCATATCATTCCATACTAATTGAAAAGTTCCACACCAACTACTATCAGCTGTTATTGTATCGTTCATTGTAGGTACAACTGTAATTCCTTCAACTGATTGTAATTTTGTTACTTTTTTGCTAAATATATTTGCTTTGTTTATTACAACAAATACAATTATAAATAATATTATTAAAATTCCAAATATTATTTATATTTTTCTTTTTTTATTCATATACATCATCTCCTGATTTTTATTCTATCATATTTGTTAAACACTGTATATATTTTTGTCATATTTAGTTATTAATTTTTTTATCATTTCTTTCAAATTTTTATAAAGGGTTTGGGATTGAGTTCCATATTTCGAATTTTGACTAGGGAGGAAAAATTCAGTGCTTGTTAGGAACTATATGGGTGTACAAAAATATCTGCTATGCCTAACTTAAAAAACTTTGTTAATTGTTCAATATAACTACTTCTAAAATTTATTTTATCAATATAAAAATAAAATTCTTCGTTTTTTGTTCTTTAATAATGTCATTGATTCAATAAATTTTGAAATAAATTCTTGCTTTTCTTCTTTTGATTTTTTGTTCCATTCTTGTTTTAAAGTTTCATTTAATTTGTTATTTTTTATTAGTTTTTCTCTTTCAATATCTCTATCAGCCATTAATTGTTGTGGAGTAAAAGAAATAGTATTTGTAGTACATATGTTTCTTTCTTGTTCCTCCAGAGCCTTTACATTTCATAATTCTGCTACATTTAGGACATTTTAGTTTTTGAAAAAATATATAAACTCTATCTCTTGTGTAACTTCTTTGATTTTTCTCTTTTGGATGTTGTGCCTCATTCCACATAGCACGACTAATTATTGGCTCTACTACATTCATATAAATCAAAGTATCTTTATTATTTGATTTTCCTTTTTCAAGATAAAGGCGAAAAAAAATCAACCTTTACAGTTGATTTTTCAATACTTCGCCAAAGTGCGACGATTTTACTTAATGGAGCGGTTAAACAGCAGGTTGCGAACCATAATGCTCTCTTTCTAAAAATATTATATATGTGTCGTTATTAAATTTCAATAGGCATATGGAAAAAAAGGTCTAAATATTGTATAATTTTTATAGTTTAAAATTAGTAAAAATTCGGAGGATATACATGAAGATAGGAATAGATATAGACAATGTAATATCAAATTTTAATGATACTTTATTAACTGAGTATTTATTACATGACAAAGAATTGAGAAATTCGGGTATTATAAATAAAAACGCTGATTATATTAGAAAAGGAATGTTTGATTGGAATGAGGATGAAGAAATCAATTTTTACAAAAATAATATAGAAAGAATAGCAAAAAAATTAGGCGTTATTGAAGGTGCTAAAGAATACATAGATAAGCTTCATGATGATGGTCATATTATTTGTATTATCACAGGAAGAAATAATGGAGAATATACAGATCCATATAATATGACAAAAAAGTGGCTTGAAGATAATAATATTTATTATGATAACTTGATTTTAACAGATGCCTATGATAAATGCGCTAAAACTAAGCAATGTTTAAAGCATAATATTGATATTATGATTGATGATTCTGTTCGTATATGTAGTGATTGTATTGAAAATGGAATAACAACAATTTTAATGGATACACCTTATAACAGATATTCTAATATACAAAGAGTTAAAAGTTGGAAAGAATTTTATAGATATGTCTCAAATAATAAAAAAAATTAATTTAATATTAGATACCGATACTTATAATGAATGTGATGGTCAATTTGCATTATCATATTTAATAAAATCAAAAGACTTATTTAATATTGAGGCAATAACAGTTGCACCATATTCTCATACAAAAAGAGATGTAACAGTAAGAGATGAACAAGAGTTAAGTTATAATGAAATTTTAAAGATATGTAATTGGTTAAACTTTAATACAGATAATAAGGTGTTTAAAGGTTCAATGGATAAATAAAAATTGGTTTGAAACGGAACAAATAAGTTGTCCAAATATAAGAAAGAATACTTCTTATGAAGTATTGGACTATAGACATAATATTACTTTGGTTACTAAATTAGATAGAAATAAAATATATGATGATTTATTTAAAAAGTTAGGAGAATAAAGATGATATTAACAAGTAAAGAAGCAAGAACATTATTAGAAATAGAAAGAAAAAATACAACAGATGATAGATGGATAGAACACTGTATATCTGTAGGTGATAGTGCTGGAAGAATTGCTAAAGCATTATGTGAAAAAGAAATAAATGTAGATATAGACAAAGCAATTACTCTAGGATATTTACATGATATTGGTAAGTATAATGGTGAGTCACATGGACATGTTATGAGAGGATATGAATATTTAAAAAACAAAGGATATGATGATGAATATGCTAATATATGTTTAACTCATTCATATTTAAATAATGATATAATATGTACTGCAGGAGGAGTTCCAAATCCAAAAGATAATCCGTTTTTAACAAATTTTATAAAAAATCATGAATACACTATAGAAGAAAAATTAATAAATTTATGTGACTTGATGTGTCCACAAGGAAATAAAGTATTTACAATTGATAAAAGGTTGATTGATATAATGATTAGAAGAGGTGCATATTCTAACACTCAGTATCATATTAAAGAAACATATAAATTAAAAGAATATTTTGATAATTTATTAGGATATAATTTGTATGATTTGTTTCCAAAAATAAAAGAAAATTTATAAAAGGGTTTGTTGCTACAATACTTCCAAGAATATCTTGTACGGTTTTCCAGAAAATTCTAATTCAATAAAAATCACATTTCTACTTGCTATAATTGTATATTTTGCTTTATTTATATATGTTAAATTTAGAAATAATGAAAACACTAAAGACAATGCTTAGTTAGCATTGTCTTTAGTGTTATAAAGTATTAGATTTATAAAAAATAAAATAATATACTTGTTACTATAATGGAATCAGGTGAATGTGAAGCTGCTATATTATCATATTTTTAGTAAATTATAATAGCTTTAAATAAGTTTTTCTAAATTGGACTAGACCCATTAACACCAACATTATTAAAAAGATTAATACGTATATAAGTGAATACTTGAGTAATATTAAAGATATACAACATCCAAATATTGCCTTAAATATTTTATATGAAAGTGACAAATATGTAAGTGCTGATTGATGTTCTTCTGAATTTGAATTTCTTAATATTGCATCTTGAATAACAGCATTGAATGAGTCTATCAATACTACAATTATTGCATAAGCAAAACCCATAATTGAAAATTTAATTAATAAATTACTTATTAAATAATAACTAAATATTAATAAAATAAATGATATTAATAGTAAAATAGGTAATATATAAATTAATTTCTCTCTAAATTTAATATATACTTTATTAAAAATTATGTTAGATATAATTCTTACTATTCTTGATATAAATATGATTATACCAAAATAATATGTTGTATTTGTAATATCAAAAAAAGTTTTCAAATTATCCTGTATAAATAACTCTGTATTACTAAATCCTAAAGCTATACATGCTCTTATTATTCCAAAAAATAAAATAATATTAAATATTGTATTACTTTTTGGAATAATCTTACTAAAATTGCTTTTTTCTTCAATCTCTTCTGTACTTAATAATTTTACATCATTTATAAATAAAGACATTAAAGAAATTATTATACAGGAGCCAGCACAAAAAAACATAGGAAGGTAATGATTTAAATTAAATAAATAACTTGCTAATAATGCTATTATTGCTGTTAAAACTGAATATAACAAAAATGATTTGTTCTTATATTTAATATATTCATTATCTTTATTTAAAAATTTTAAATTATTACGAAGTATTATATTTATCATATCATTAAAAACAAAAGCAATTGACTCTAATATAAATCCCAACATTATTATATAAAAATTTCCAAAAGTAATACATAATACTGATATTAATAACATAAATGCGCCTATGCGTACAGAATAGGTGTTACCAATTTTCTTCATAATTTTTAGAATAAATGGTTGAGATATTATGCTTATTATTGTTGAAATTGTACCAAGCATTGTTATTTGCGATAGGCTTAAATTTTTAGCTATTGTAAAAAATAATGTGCTTATTGGAGTATAAAATAATAATCCATATGAAATTCCCATATACCAAGGAAGTATTTTTAATATATTTTTTGATTTATTTATTTGATCCATTTGTATACCTCATCTACTTAATTTATATCAATTTATAAGAGCAATAAAAATAGTGTATTTTCAATAATTACTTTGTGTAACTCAACATATTAATTATTCTAATTTATGGAGCCTTAACTATACACGTATGCGAAAAATAATACTCCCAAGAATGATTAAATCTCTCTGACAAATTTATTATACCATTCCATTAAATATTTTCAAGGAGTATAGAAAAAATTGTCAAAATATAGTATAATTTTTGTGATGAGAATTTAATTTATACAGGGAGTTACAATTATGAAAAAAAATACTAATAATTTAAGTAACTTATTTAAATATTATAAAAAATATAAGTTTTTATCTATAATGGTAATTATATTAAGTTTGGGGTATGCTGGAATATCTTTATTATCACCTATATATGAAGGTAAAATGTTAGGTTTTTTTGAAAATTTTAATAAAAACCAAATATTAAATACTGCTTTATTTTTAGTTATATTAAGAATTATAATAGAAATAGTTACTAATTTATGGTCAAGAACAGTTTTGAAATTAAATGGAAAAGTAAATTTTGATTTAAAAAGTGATATGTTAAAAAGTTTAACTAATTTTGAAATAAAAAACTTTGATAATACAAATTCAGGACTTTTTATATCCAGATTAAATAAAGATACAACCGAATTATCTGAGTTATTTGATTATATAACAGATGATTTATCTGGTATTATACTTAACATCAGTTTTATAATTTATGTATTTTTTCTTAATATATATTTAGGCTTCTATTTAATTTTAAATGTAATTTTAGTATATATTTTAACATCAAAGAAATTATTTTATTACAAAAGAGTAAAAAAAGATTACAAAGAAAAAGATGAAAAAGTAGTAGGACTATATACAGACGTAGTAAGAGGAATAAGAGAAATAAAAGATCTTAATTTAAAGTCAACAGTTTTACAAGACGTCAATCAAAAACAAACGGAAACAATTAAGGCTGAAATAAAGAGTATAGATACAAGAAGGACATGGACTAGATGGATTAAAGCTTTTCAACATATATTAGACTTTATATTTATCTTAATATCAATTTATTTTATTACGCATAAATCTCTTGAAATCAGTTCATTTTTAATAATTTTCTTATATAAAAATAAAGTACTAGATTTAATAAATTATATTTCTGAGATAAGAGAAAAATTAGCAGATGGAAAAGTATCATCTCAAAGAGTATTTGATATAATTACATATGAATCATTTTCTAAGGAAACATATGGAGATTTAGATATCAAAAATATAAAAGGTTTAATTGAATTTAAAAATTTGAAATTCAAATATGGTTCAAATAATTTGTTTGAAAATCTTAATTTTAAAATAGATTGTAATAAAATGGTGGCTATAGTTGGAAAAAGTGGTGAAGGAAAGTCTACTATATTAAAGTTGATTAATAAAAGTTACAGCGCTAGTGATGGTGAAATCTTAATAGATAATTATAATATAAATACTTTATCAGAAACAACAATAAGAAATAATATTTCAGTAGTTTCTCAATCACCTTATATATTTAATCTTTCAATAAAAGAAAATATCAGATTAGCAAATCCTAAAGCTTCAGATAAAGAAATAGAAGATGTATGTAGGAAGGCTCAATTACATGATGCTATTATGGAAATGCAAGATGGATATGAAACAATTGTGGGTGAAAATGGAGTAATATTAAGTGGTGGACAAAAGCAAAGATTAGCAATTGCCAGAGTTCTTATAAAAAAATCAAAGATTGTTTTATTTGATGAGGCTACAAGTTCATTAGACAACAATAATCAAGAAAAAATTAAAAATATTATTAAGAATTTATCTAAAGATCATACAGTGATAATTGTGGCACATAGACTGAGCACAATAATTGACTCAGATTGTATATTTGTTTTAAACAATCATGAAATAATTGATAGTGGTACTCATAATGAATTGATAAAGAAATGCCCAGAATATAAAAATTTATATGAAATTGAAGGTTAAAGTTGTAAAGACAATGCTTAATTGGCATTGTCTTTGTCGTTTATAATAGATAATAAATATTAAATATTCTTTTATCTCACTGTTCTGTATTTTTAAATTTTCTATTTTAGTCTCAATTGCTTGTTCATTTTCAAAATAACCTAGATAATGAAATTTGTTTTTTACTTTGATTAAACAATTGATATTTTCTTCTTTAAGTTCTCGACATAAAAGTATTTTTGTTCATTAAAGAACAGATATAATTGGTTATTTATAATAACCTTATGAGGTTCCACATACGCTAAATTCGTATGCTCAACAATTCTTAGATGACCCTTTATAATTTGATAGGGTCTATTGTTAAATTTGCAAGACCAATTAATTTTGGTTTTGAGTTCATCACTCATATTGATTTTCTTTTTAATTATTTTAATCATATCACATCACACCTTTCTTTTCAATAACACACAAAAAAATCAATCCTTTCAGATTGATTTAATCATTAACGTCACATTGGTGCGACGGTTTTATCTTATGGAGCGATTAAGCTACAGCTTACGAACTACAACGCTCTCTTTCTAAAATTATTATATATGAATTAGCATTAAATTTCAATGGGAGTATATGAATATTTTAGTATTTATTGTATAATTAAATCATGGGAGGATTTTATGCTTGATAATTTAGTGGATAATAGAAAATTAGAAAAATATAACGAACATATAACTAGATTAGAGGATTTATTTAAAAGTGTTGTAATTGTAGGAAATTATGAAGAATATCGTTTAGCACCTTGCCTTATGCTGTTTAATTTTATTGATTTATTAAGAGGTGTTACTATTTTAGATTCTAACCATATGGTAACATCTGGAAATATTATTATTCGTTCAATGTTTGAAATTTTACTTGATTTTTTATATTGTGAAACGGATAGAAAGTTGTATTTAAGATTTGGGGAATATCAAGATGTTAATCGTGTACTGTTATATAAAAGTGTGCCACAAAATATTAAAGATAAGGTTGATAAAGAAGATTATAATAATATAACAGTTCCTAATTTTGAAAGGTTTAAAATTAAATATAATATTAAAAATGAAAAAAAAGAACTTTCAAATTGGTGCGGCAAATCAATATTTCAGAGGGTAAAAATAGTATCTAAAAAAATTCCAGAAATATTAGATTTATATTATAATATTTACAAACTAAATTGTGATTATACTCACAATTACGCTGGAACTATAACGCAGTATGTTAATTATAATAATAAGAGTCTCAATGCTAATTATAGTAATAAACATAATAAAGATAAGTTTTGTTTAATAAGACAAATAAACAGTCTTACTGACATCTTTTATAATGAATTTAAAAAACAATATGCAAATGTATCTTTAGCAAATTTAGAATTTTAAAATAGGGAGGTTATAATTATGTTGCAAGAATTTTATGAGAGAATAAATCTTAAAACTGATTTATCTCAATTAGCAAAAATAATATGTAAAAAATATAGTTTAGGAGAATATTTATCTGAAGAAATGATTTTAGTTGGATATGAAGATTTTAATTTTATATTAACAACTAATAAAGGAAAATACTGTGTGAAAGTATTTAATAAAGATAGAACTTTTGAAGATGTAAATATGTATATTGATAGAATAAAATTAGCAAATACACTCAAAATAAATACTCCAAAAGTATATGAATGTGATAGTGATATATTATGTGAGATAGAATTAGATAATGTTAATTTTAGGTTATGTGTATTTGAATATGTAGATGGCAAAAGTTTCTATGACTTAAATGAAATACCAACCGAAAAGGAAATAAAAAATATTATTTCTCAAATGGCACAGATACATAATGCTAAATTAGAATCAGATTTTATTTATGATAAATGGACTATAACTAATTTTATTAAAGAATATGAAGAAAAAGGAAAGTATTTAGATAGTAAATATAATAACATTTTTGAAAGTTTAGTAAAAAGATTAAAGAATATTAAATTAGATAACTTGCCAACAAGTTTTGTACATGGAGATATTATTAGTCCAAATGTTATGAAAGATAATAAAGATAGATTATGGATTATTGATTTTGCAGTATCAAATTATTTACCTAGAATTGTTGATTTAGCAGTAACATCTTGTAATTTATGTTTAAACCCAAATAATAAAGATAAGACAATACAAAGTACAAAAATGATATTAGATGAATATCAAAAATATAATAAATTAACTGATTATGAATTAGAATGTTTTCCGTTATTTTATGATCTTGCAAATGCAATGGGAATATTACAGATTAGTTATCTAAGTAGTCTTGGAGAAACATCAGAAGAAGATGAATTTTGGTTAAGTGAAAGTGAAAAAGGATTAAGTTTTAGTACACCATGTTTTTGGAAACAAATCATTAAATAAATTTAAAGGGTATGGGAATTCCCATATAAGAATTTGTATGGGAGTACAAATTCAGTGCTGGCTAGACAAGAACTTTACTCCCATACTTAATAAAATAAAAAAAGAGGATTAAATTATTTTGATAATTTTTTCCTCTTTTTTGATGATTATTTATACAAAAACATATTCATTTAAGACAATTTCTTCAGCCATATTTTTGTAATTATTCATTAACTTTGTCCATTCAATTGAATTTAATTTTTTACTTTTTTCAGATAGTTTTTCATCATTTTTAATATAATTTTCCATTAGTATTTTGTATAAACTTTCACAAGAATCACTAACTAAAAGGAGATGATGAGTTAGTTTATTTGTCATCAAAAGTGTCTCATAAAGTGCTTGTTTATTTTGAACAATAAAGTGTAATCTTAGTATTCCATATTTGCCAATTCTGCCGCAATCTTCATCCTTTTCTAAATATAAATTTGGTATTAAATAATCTCCTTGTCTTGTATATTTTATTTCCATAATTTTATCATTCCTTTCTTTGTTTTTAAAAATTTATTAGTTCAGTTTTTGGTATTAGAATTAAAGTATCAACTATATTATTGCCCTCAATATAAGGACAATTTATGATTCCATCTACATAGAAATGTTCCTTAATTAAATCAATATAGTTATTTAATTCTTCTTCAGAATATAGATTATTTTCCATTTTTTCTAACGACATAATAGTATAATCTTTTTCTAATTCTTTTAATTTTTCTTTATTGATTTGTTCCTTGTAAGTTATACCAATATTGTTATCAGTTAGCAATTCATTTAAATAATCAATATAATCTTTTGTACTTTTTGAGATAAATTCTTCCGTAAATTTGATATTCTTAATCTCGATATTGTAGTTATCATCTCTAGTTATTTCAATAGAAGATATTAATCTATTTATTAATTCTTTTTGTGCTTTTCTATTTAGACTATCAAATAAATATGCAAAACTTAAATTGTTTTTAAATATAATATCTTCATTATCTCTTTCACAATCTAACTTTTTAAGTAGTTCTACTGTATATTCTTTAAAGTCATTATCTGGATCAAGAGTAGTTTTCTTTTTAGTTAGTTTATCAATTTCTTTTTTAATAATATCGTTTTTATGATTAATAGTTTCTACATCAAGAGTAGAACTTAAATACAAATCAACTAATCTTTTTTCTTGAACTTTTAATTTTTTAATGGCTTTTTCTATTTCTTTTATTTCTTTGCTTTTAGTAGAACTACAAGTTATTATTTCGTTAGAATTATCATACATAAATCTAGTTAATTCATTTAAAATTCTTTTTAGTTTGTCTTCAATTTTATCTGAATTATAGTGATAACCATAACCTTTACAATTAGAGTTTTTACATCTCAAATGATAATAAATTTTAGTTTCATTCTTGTATTTCTTAAATGATTCACTAGCAGCAAGTATTTCACCACATAAAGGACATTTTACTAAACCTGCAAATAAATGAATATGCTCTCCATAATTTGGATGTTTATTCTTTTCAAGATTTGCTCTTGTAATATTCCAAGTATTGATATCTATTATAGGTTCACAATAATCTTCAACTTTTAAAACATCTTGAGGTTTTCTTTTGTATTTTCCATATTCAAATATACCAATATAAATAGAATTAGTAAGTATCTTATAAACTCTATCTGCCTTCCATTTGCCTTGTTTTAAATAAGCATTATTATCTTTCATAATAGTAGCAATATTTCTTATTGAGTGTCCTTTTTTACATAGTTCAAATATTTCTTTTACTACCTGTGCTTCAATTGGCTCTACTTCTAAATGACCAGTATCTTTGTTTCTAATATAGCCATAAGGTGCTTTACTAGGGTGGACTTTTTCCAGTGCCATTTCTTCCATAGCGCGTTTAGTTCTAGCTCCAATTTCTTTTCTTTCTCGTTGCCCAAATACCAGATTCATACCGAATATCATTTCACCATTAGCAGTAGATACATCATAAGGTTCAAGTATTAGTTCAATCTTAACATCGTGTTCTTCACAATAATTAAGTAACCAAAAACCATCATAGTTATTTCTAGTTAATCTATCTACTTTAATAGCAACTAACTTATCAATCTTCTTTGATTTGATATCTTTAAGTAGTCTTTGCATTTCTGGTCTCATTAAATCTTTTCCAGAATGACCCGCATCATTATAAACATCTACAATATCATAATCATTTTTTTCACAGTATTCTTTAATCATTCTAAGTTGTGAATCAATAGAATAACCATTATCTCTTTGGTCATCAGTAGATACTCGTACATAAACTCCACATCTCATAATTTTCCTCCTTTCCTTAAATTTTGAGAAATATTAAAATACCTCTCATATGTTTCCTAACTCAAACGCAAAATAACAAACACCAAATTAAAAATTTTTAATATTTTTCATTAGTTTCCTCATTTAAAGTGAGTTTTACGAAGTCTAATTTTAATACTTCTCTATATGTTTCCCCACTTAAACGCAAAAAAGTGTAGTCTAAATTTAAAATTTTTTTAAAAAAGTTTCAATTTCTTTCAAATTATACTTTTCTTTACGCTCTTTAATGTAGAATGGTTTATTACTAATCTCATTTACTTTATATTCAAGTATAGTAAGAGTAGTTGGATATGTAATTAAATATTGGGTTGGTACAATAAACTGTAAATTAGTATTTAGAAGAACTTTAACTTTTCCTTTTTTAGTTTTATAAGTATAGTTTTTTATAAGTTCTAATAGTTTAGGATTAAGTTTTAGTTCTTCAATAGTCTTAAATTCAAGCATAAAAAATGTCCTCCTTCCTAGAAAGAGAACTTTTTAAATTTTATATAAAATAAAAACTTACGAACAATTAAGTCCGTAAGTTGATTTCAAATGGAGCGGGTAGCGGGAATCGAACCCGCGCTATCAGGTCGGAAGCATGACATTCTACCACTAAATTATACCCGCATATAAATAACATTTATAAAAAAATCCACATTGCTTATAAATAAACAATGTGGTTAATTTTATGGAGCAGGTAGCGGGAATCGAACCCGCATAGCCAGCTTGGAAGGCTGGAATTCTACCATTGAACTACACCTGCATCTCTTCTCAAGAACAGTATTTATTATAAACAAACTAAAACTGATTGTCAATACTTTTTTATATATTTTTTGAAAATTTATTAATTGACTAACAAATTTTAATGTAATATTATATATCTAGATTGTTAGTAAGTAGAAAAAATCTAAATTTTAGGGGAGAAAGAACATATGATATATGAATTTGAAATACCAGGGAAAATAATAGGAAAGGGAAGACCAAGATTAAACAGTTATACAGGAGCAGTATATACACCAACAAGAACAAAGGATTATGAAAATTTAGTTATGCAATATTTTATGATAAAATATCCGAAATTTAAACAATTAGAAGGAAGAGTGTCTGTAGAAATTGTAGCTAATTTTGAGGTACCAAAAAGTACAAAAAAACAAGATAAAATACTTATGCTAGAAAATAAAATAAATCCAATAAAAAAGCCAGATATAGATAATATTGTAAAAATTATTTTAGATGCTATGAATGAAATTGCATTTAAAGATGATACTCAAATTACAAAGTTAAATGTAGAAAAAAAATATTCTGAAACAGAAAGTGTATTTGTAAAAATAGAAGAATATTAATAAGAATTAAAAAAGATATTTTAAAAATAACAAAATAATAGTTATAGTTTTTAGGCTATAACTATTATTTGTTAATATTTACATTTTAAAGATCTTGACATTTTATTATATTATTTAATATTTCGTCTTCAGTTTTGAAAAAATCAAAAACTAAATGATGACATTGTTTTTTATTAAAGAAAGCTTTTAATAAAATAAATTCAGTTGCCCAGTAACCAATTCCTCTTTTGGTTAAATATTTACAAGAATATAATGTACAAGCTAAACATTTAGCGTCACATTTTCCACTTTTTAAGTGTGAGCAATGTCCAAAATTTGTATAACAACATCCGTTTTTTCGTGTGATAGGATATGTTCTAAATAAATGTCTTTGTAATACACACTTGTTATTGCAAAAATTACAATAGCAATTTGAGATAAAATCTTTTTGTAAATAATTATATATATTGTTATAAATTTTTTTGTTTCGCTCTTTTGAATTAGTTATATTAATAATATTAAACGCTTCTTTTAGTTGGTTTTCTTTGAAAAGAGCTTCTTCATTAATTTCTTTTGCAATAAATGTAAAATTAAATTCTTTGTTTAAATTTAATTTTTTTTCTTTATCAAGATTTTTTATAAAATCAACAATATCGATTTGATCTATAGGTTTAAAAAATTCACGCTTAGGTTTTAAGTAAATAGCTTTGTGTAAAAATTTATGAGGACTATTTAAAATGTCATCTATATTAGTATTTGATATTAAATCTACAATCTTTGATATTTTATATTTCATTCTAGTGTGAAAATAGGGAGCAACCCAGATTGTATCTAAGTCAATAATATTGCTATCTAAGCAGGTAATTGAGTTTGAATTAAGTATAGATGTTTTTTCTCTCATTTCAGAATAGCTTTTTCTATCTTTTAGATATGAATTACATAGTCTTATTATAAGATCTGAATCTTCTGTATTTAATTTTTTTATTATATTCAATTTTTCTAATAAAGCTTCATACATTCTTTTTTCTCCTATCTTTTTAATCTTAAGTAAACATTATACTGATCTATTAAAATTGCCGTTTGTAAAATCTTTTCCCTCTAATTTAGTGTCATTTAATACATTTGATATTAATGTATTTATAGTAGATATATCTTCATCTAGAATATCTAATCTGATAGATCCACAATTGATTTTTGAAGAGTTTATAAAAGTAATTTTACTATTATAAATAGTAGTAACTGTATCTATATTATCTGGTATAACTCTAAAATCAAAACCAAGTCTATCTTTAATATAGAATTTGTTATTTGAATTGCATTTGTGGCAACAGTTTGAATAACAGTGATTAGATTTTCCAAGTAAACAATAATTCATATTCATAATAGGCGTATTTCCATAAACAATCATTTCACAATTGTCCTTATTTTCAAAATTTATTAAATCATCTTGATTTAATTCTACTGAAAATGTTGATATATCAATTCCTAAATCTTCTAAACTATTTTTAGTTAAATTATTAAAAATATTAAAAGTATAATTTCCGATAAAATCATATTTTGATTTATAATCTTTTAATATTTCGAAATTACTAATGTTAGATAATACAAATCCTTTTATATCAAAGTTCTTTAATATATCTTTTATATTATTTTTTATTAGAGTAATATAATTTTTTCGCATTATTGTAGGCATATATATATATAAATTATAATTCTTACTAAATAACTTTAAAACATTATAATAATCTTTATTAACAAAATATTTTAAAGGAATATATATATTATTAACATTTTTTAGTAAAGAGTAATCAAAATTTTTGTTTAGTAAATTAAGTAATATAGAAATTTTGGGCCTTTTTAATTTTATGTTAGATAAATTATTAAAATTATGTGAAATAAATGTAGGAAGAGGAGAGGTATCTAATTTATTATTACAATATTTTTCTTTTATTATATTTTGTAATTTTTCAATACATTTTCTTCTTAACTCATTTAAATCAGATATATGTGGAATATAGAGATTATCATCTAAATTGACATAGATTTCTCTAAATTCATATGGAGTATTAGATGTTTTGGAAAGTTGCTTTATAATTCTTTCTTTAGTTATAGGTTGATTTATAGACTTTTCTGGGATTATATTAGATATAATTGTAAAATCTATATTATTATAAAAACTTTCTGTTTCATTTATAGTTTTTATATTTATTTTTATAGGAAGATTATATTGTACATCTATAGTACAGAGTAAAGGAATTTTTTTATTTTCGCAATTAGAATATGAATTTAAAGCTTTTAAAGATAACTCTTTACTAGCTATTTTAAATACATTGCTTCCATATTTTATATTACCTTTCATTCTACCAAGTTTTACAATATTTCCAGATGAAGCAGTAGGGGAGTTTTTATTATTTATTAGTAGTTCAGAAACTTTATAACTTCCACTTTCACTATCAATTGAAATTGAATCTCCTATACTTATAGAATCTAGCAATTTTAATGTTATATAACCTTTAGCTGAATTATAGTTAGTTATACTTCCTAGAGGAATTCCCATATTATTTTGTTTTTTAGAAAAAACTAGTGATTTATTAGGTTTAGAAGATAAATGACCACTAGAAAATAGGCCTCTGTTAAAAACTTGTAGTAATTCCTTTTTGTCTTTTTCATCTATAACATAATTTTTGTTTGATAAAACTAAATTTATATATTTTCTATATATCCTAGTTACTGTTGCAACATATTCAGGAGACTTTAAACGACCTTCTATTTTAAAGCATGTGACACCAGCTTTTATTAATTGTGGTAAATATTCTAAAGAGCATAAATCTCTAGTACTAAGTAGATAACCATCATCTAATTTTAAAACTTTATCTGAAGTTTCTTCAAATAGAGTATATGGAAGTCTACATGGTTGAGCGCATTTTCCTCTATTTCCAGAACGACCTCCAATCATGCTAGAAGCTAAACATTGACCGGAATATGAAATGCAAAGAGCACCGTGAACAAAAGCTTCTATTTCTACAGTAGAATTTTTACAAATATATTCAATTTCATTTGCAGATAATTCTCTTGAAAGAACTATTCTTTTAAATCCTAAATTTTGCAATTTTAGGGCACCTTCTAAATTATGAACACTCATTTGAGTACTAGCATGAATAGGCAAATTTGGTAAGTGTTTTATTAAAAATTCTGCAAGACCTAAATCTTGAACTATAATTGCATCTATTCCAAATTTATAAGCTGTTTTAGCAATCAAAATTGCATCATTTAGTTCATGGTTTTTTACTAGAGTGTTTAATGTTAAATTGGTTTTTACATTTCTTATTTTACAATATTCTATTGCATTTTTTAGACCGCTGTTATCAAAATTACTTGCAGAAGCTCTAGCATTAAATGAACTTGCTCCAAAGTATATGCTATCAGCTCCATTTTGAACAGCAGCTTTTATACATTCAAAATCACCAGCAGGTGAAAGTAGTTCTATTTTGCTCATATATATTCTAAAATTCCTTTCTTAATGTAAGTTTATATAAAATAAAAGATTTTTCTATAAATTTATACATAATATTATTCTTCATAATTGTAACACAAAAATTAAAATTTGCATATGATATCATATAAAATAAAAAGGAGGGAAAAGAATATGCCAGAAGAAGGAAGAAATTGCGGATGCAATAATAATGGAGGATTTTTAAATGGACTATTTGGAGGATGTGGATGTGATAGTGAAATTTTATTCTTTATAATAATATTTTTACTTCTTTTCACAAACTTTGGATGTGGATGTCAAAGATAATTTAAAATCGAAATACTTAAGAAGTGATTATAGATATATTTTGAAGAGTTATAGCAAAAAAAGCTATAACTTTTTTTATGATTTAATTGACTCGAAAAAACAAGAATGATATACTATGATTGCAAAAAATGTAGCAAAAGAGGAGGATAAAAATGTTAAGTAATAATGTTTTTATAGGAAATAAACATAGAATAAAAGAAGTCATAATAATAGTAATGATTTTAAATATATTAGTATATTTTGTTTTAGGTATATTAGGTGAAAATAAAGTATACGCTACACAAACAAAAGAAAGTGTATCAAGCAAACTAAATAATTATCCGGGATATGCAGAATTAATTAATAAATTAAGAGCAGCACATCCAAATTGGAACTTTACAATTTTTTATACTGGATTAAATTGGAATCAAGTTATAAAAAATGAAACAACAGCATGGCATGGAAGAAATTTAATAAGTTCAAATAAAACTGGAGATTGGATTTGTCCTACATGTAATGATAAAAAATATGATAATGGTAGCTGGAGATGTGCATCAGAAGCAACAGTATCTTATTATATGGATCCAAGAAATTTTTTAAATGATACAGATATTTTTCAATTTGAACAGTCTGTTTATAATTCTTCAATACATAGTGTAGATGGAGTTATGAGTATGACAAGTGGTTCATTCTTAGCAGGAAGAGAAAATGCAGAAGCAATGATAAAAGCATGTAAAAGGGTTAATATAAATCCATATCAAGTAGTTGCAAGAATATTACAAGAACAAGGAAAAAATGGTTCAACTATGAGTAGAGGAAACCAAGGGTATTATAATGTATTTAATGTTGGTGCTTCAGGAAATACATCAGCACAAATTATTGCAAATGCAACAACATATGCAAGAAATAGTGGATGGAATACTTTGGCAAAATCAATAGTTGGAGGAATAGATTTTTTGAAATCTAAATATATTGGAATAGGACAAAATACTTTATATTTACAAAAATTTGATGTTGATAATAGTGATGGAAGCTTATATTACCACCAATATATGCAAAATGTTTCAGCAGCAATAACTGAGAGCTATACTGTAAAAAATGTATATCAAAGAATGGGAACAACAAATAATAGTGTTAGTTTTTTAATACCTGTTTATGAAAATATGCCAAACGAAAAATGTCCAATACCAGGAACTCAGGGAGTTGTTACTCAAAATGTAAAAATAAAAGGTAGCAATATAAACATAAGAGAAAGTAAAAGTACAAGTTCTAATATTTTAGCAACTTTAAATTCAGGAGATATAATACTTAGAATAGAAGTAGCAAATGTAAAAGAAAATGGATATTACTGGGATAAAGTAGTTTTATCAGATGGTAGAAAAGGTTATGTTTCAAATGCATATGTAGAAAAAATAAATGATGTAACAAACTGTAATGATAGTGTAATAGCAAATACTGATGTTAATTTAAGAAACGGACCAGGAACCAATAATACGGCTGTAATTACAACATTAACAAATGGCCAGGCACTAACAAGAATTGAAACAGGTAAATATAATGGACTTGATGGATATAATTGGGATAGAGTAAAATTATCAGATGGAAGACAAGGGTATTTAGTAAGTTCATATATAAGTAAAGCAGGAGAAAATAATGGAGGAACAACAACGAGTGAACTTGTAAAGGTAATTTGTGGTTCTGGATTAAAAGTTAGAGAGTCTCCTAGTACAGGTGCAAATGTAGTAACATATCTTAATAAGGGGGATATAGTAACTAGAATAGAGAAAAATTCTTCAAACGCAAATGGATATGTGTGGGATAAAATAGTTACAGGAACAGGTGTTACAGGATATATTGCAAGAGGAGATAGTAAAGAAAGCTATATAGAGGTGGTTTCAAATAATAATAACAACAATAACAATAATAACCAACCAGCATCAGAGAGAGAATGTGATATAGATGGAAATGGAGTTGTTAATTCAGGAGATTTATATCAAGTAATAAAATTTTTAAAACAAAATTCAAATGGATATTATAAAAAATATGATGTTAATAAGGATAATAAAGTTAATTCAAGTGATTTATATCAAATCATATTATATTTAAGACAACATTAATAAAAAACGGAGGATAAAAATGAAAAAAGTATTTTATAAAATAGGATTAATAATGTTTTTTGCAATTGCTTATTTGATTATCAGTAACTCTGCCAGCAATGCAGCAACAGCAGGAATTTCAGCAAGTAGTAGAAGTGTTAGTGCAGGAGATAGTGTTAGTATTAATGTATCTGTTAATGCTATTGCATGGAATTTAAAAGTTAGTGGATCTGGAGTATCAGATTCAATTGTTGGAGGAAATTTAGATGAATTAGCTAATAAATCAACAAGTAAGTCATATAAACTAAATACTTCTACTCCAGGAACTTATACAGTTAACTTATCAGGAGATGTAACTGATGCAAGTGGAACAACTACAGATGTGTCATCATCTGTAACTGTACAAGTATCAGCAAAATCAAATGCAGATTCAAATGCTAATACAGGAAATACAGGAAATACAGGAAGTACAGATAAAAAAAATGAAGAAAAAACTACAGAACCAACTTTTTCAACAGTAAACCAAACTGTATATTCTACAACAGAAGGCATAAATGTTAGAAGTAGCTATAGTACATCAAGCAGTAGTGTTGGAACTTTAAAAAAAGGAGAATCTGTTACAAGAATAGGTGTATCAAATAATGGGTGGAGTAAAGTTAAATATAATGGAGCAATTGCATATATTAGTAGCAGTTTATTAACAACAACAAAACCTGAAGAAGAAGATAAATCTGATGTTAAAGCACTAAAATCTTTAGTAATAAGTCCAGGAACTTTATCTCCAGAATTTAATGCTGAAACAACAAAATATACAATGTCAGTTGGAGCAGATGTTGATAAACTAAACATAGAAGCTTTATTAGAAGATGAAAAATCAAAATTATCAATTTCAGGAAATGACAGTTTGGAGATGGGAGAAAATACTGTAAAAATAGTTGTTACAGCTGAAGATGGAACAGCAAGAACATATACAATAATAGTTACTAAAGAAGAACAAGAACAAATTAAATTATCAACTTTAACTATTAAAGGAGTAGAATTAGATCCTAAATTTGATCCATCAGTGTACGAATATACAGTAGAAGTAGATAGTAGTGTATCAAAATTAGATATACAGGCTCTATGTGATGTAGAAAATGCTACAGTAGAAATATTAGGTAATGAAGATTTAACTATAGGTGAAAATACTATAACTATAATGGTAAAATCAGAAGATGGAAAACAAAATGTAACATATCAAATAGTTGTAAATAAAACAGATAAAACAGATAAAGCTGCTATAACTCAGAATACTACTAACACAGATGATAATATGAAATATATTATTGTAGGTGGAGTTTTAGGAACAATATTACTTATAATAATTATTGTATTAATAGTAAAAAAAGTAAGAAAAAATAAATCTGATGATGGAATAGAATTAAACTTCATGGACGATATAAAAAAGATGGACGAAGGTGAAGATAAATTAGATTTTTATAAACAAGATAGTAATGATAATAAGTCTAAGGAAGATTATAAAGATGATGGATACATAGAAATGAATACTAATTCTAGTATAAAAACAAATAAACTATATAATGTAGAAGATGAAGTCGATTTTAGTGATGTTGATAAAGATAAAAAAAGAAGAAAAAAAGGTAAACATTTCTAAAATGACATATAAAATAAAAATGGCTATAAAATGAAATTAACTAAAAATAAAAATATAGCCATTTTTATTTTTATAGAATTTATAAAAAATAGAGTGAGGGATTTTTATAAAAGTGATTGAATTTTAGAAAAAATATGTTAGAATAAAAGTATATTAATATATAAATGCTTCTATAGCTCAGTTGGTAGAGCAACAGATTCGTAACCTGTAGGTCGCCAGTTCGATTCTGGCTAGAAGCTCCAATTTTGAAATCAACTTACAGACTTAATTGTGTGTAAGTTTTTTCATAAAAAGTGCAAAAAAGTATTTAACAAATATAGAATCATTTAATATTCAATTAAACATTGTTTTTTTGTCTAATTATTTTAGATGAAAAATGAAATAGAAAAATATGTATAATAAATAGGTAAAAGGAGATTTTGTTTATGAATAAAAAAATTAAAAACATATTAAAATTTGTAGTACCAATAATCATAGTTTATTTAATTATTAGTTCAATATATATTTTTGCTCATATAGGTATTGGAACTGCACAAAGTTTAGAATGTAAGGAAATTAATAGAGTTACAAATGTATTACGAGTTTTTATGGGATTACCAAGTACGCAATCTGCTTATATGGGAGTAGGTCAGACATATTTGATACAAGTTGCCATAAAAATTGTTATAGCGGTAGTTCTTTTGATTTTTTATCCAAAAGTGAGTGAAAAAAATAATAGAAAATGGACTATTGTAGCAATACTAGTACTAATAGTAACTACATTGTGTATAGGAGTTAAAGTAATAAAAAATAATATACAGATAGATGGAGAAGTAGAAGGAAAATATACAGGGTACCAATTAATTTTAAGAGCTGATTATGGAGGCTATGGAATAGCTGGTCAAGATTTAAGCAGTGGAACGATTATAAAAGTATATAATGTCAATGATAATGATACTTTTTTTGAAGACATATTTGGAGGAATATGGGAACTTAATATTGAAAATACTTCAGAAAAAGGAAGTACAATTCTTAAAATTAATCAAATAGGAGAGGAGACAATAGAAATAGAATATAAAGATAAGAAATATACAGCAAAATATGGTGAAATAATTAATATACCTTCCAATATATCTGTAGAAGATGGAATAAACTATTATTATACAATACAATTTTGTAAATACAAATAGATTATTAAATGCTTGAAAATATAATATTTTAAGATAAAAAAGAACATGTTTTTAGGCGTAAAATTTATATAAAAACTAGATCCTAAATAAGGACTCTAGTTTTTATTTTTATAATGTTAAAATAATTAAAGAATAGTTTATAAAAATAAAATACTTGACATCAACAAACAAATGTTTTAATATATATAACTAAAAGGAGCTACAATATGAGAAAAAAACAATTGATATTTCAAGAAAAATTATTAAATAAAGATATAAAAAATTTAATATATACAATAAGAGGGATGCAAGTTATGTTAGATAGTGATGTCGCAAATCTCTTTAAATATACTACTAAAAACATTAATAAAAGTGTAAAAAACAATGCAGAGAGATTTCCTGAATATTATTGTTTTCAACTTACAACAAAAGAATATAATTCTCTAATGACTAGAAGATATAACATAACAAAAATTGGAAGATCTAATAACAGAAAGTATTTACCATATGTATTTACTGAATATGGAATTACTATGCTTGCGGCATTATTAAAAAGTGAGGTAGCAGTTAATATAAGTATAAAAATTGTAAATACATTTATGCAAATGAGAAAAAATTTTTCTGAAAATAATCAAGTATTTGAAAGATTAACGAGCTTAGAATATAAATTATTAGAACAGGAGAAAAAAATAAATAATATTTTGGGTGAGCTGAAATTTGAAGAAAATATTAAACAAAAAATATTTTTTAAAGGCCAAATCTATGATGCATATAGCATTATTATTGATATTATAAAGAGTGCAAATAAAAAAATATTAATAATAGATAATTATATTGATGATAATGTACTAAAAATGTTATCTAAAAAGAAAAAAGATGTAGAAGTAACTATTTTAACATCAATTAAAAGTAACATCGAAAAATTAGATATAAAGAAGTTTAATAAAGAATATCCTATTCTTAAGCTTGAAAAAACCAATAAATTTCATGATAGATTTATAATAGTTGATAATAAGGAAATGTATCATTTAGGTGCATCAATAAAAGACTTAGGAAAAAAATGTTTTGGAATTAATAAAATAGAAGATATAAAAATTGTTGAAAAAATTATTAATTTATAAATAAAAATATTAAAAAGCTAGTTAGAAATAACTAGTTGCCACTTTTACTATTTTATGCTATACTAACAAAGGTAATTAATCAAATAATTATTAGTTAAGAATAAAAAATATTTAATATTATGTACAAAAGGACGGAGGAAATTGAATGGGCTTTTTTAGTAAATTAAAAGAAGGTTTAAGCAAAACAAAAAATTCTTTTAATGAGAAGATGAACAATGTTTTTAGCAATTTTAGAAAAGTTGATGAAGAATTACTAGAAGAATTAGAAGAAATGCTAATTATGTCAGATGTTGGAGTTGAAACATCACTAAAAATTATAGATAATTTAAGAACAAGAATAAAAAGGGAAAAAATAGAAGATGAAGAAGGGGTAAAAAAAGCTCTTAGAGAAGAAATTAAAAAAATATTTGATGATGTTCAAGAAAATAATGAAGAAAAGAGCAAGCCATCAGTTATATTGGTCGTTGGAGTTAATGGTGTTGGAAAAACTACATCTATTGGTAAAATTGCCAATAGACTAAGACAAGATGGTAAAAAAGTAGTAATTGCAGCGGCAGATACTTTTAGAGCAGCAGCGGTAGAACAATTAGAAATATGGGCAGATAGAGCAAGTTGCGATATTGTGAAAAGAAAAGAGGGTTCAGATCCAGCGTCTGTTGTATATGATGCTATAAAAGTAACAAAAGAAAAAAATGCAGATATATTAATATGTGATACAGCAGGAAGATTACATAATAAAAAATATTTAATGGACGAATTAGAAAAAATAAAAAAAGTAATAGATAAAGAACTACCAGATTCATCTAAAGAAGTTTTAATGGTGTTAGATGCAACAACAGGACAAAATGCAATTTCACAAGTTAAGGCTTTTAAAGAAACTGTAGATATTAATGGAATAATATTGACAAAATTAGATGGAACAGCAAAAGGTGGAGCTATAATAGGAATTGTATCTGAAAATAATATACCTGTTAAATTTATTGGAGTTGGAGAACAAATAGATGATATGGAGAAATTTAACAGTGAAGATTTTGTTAAAGCTTTAATATAAAATAGGAAGGTTAGTGATAAAATTGGAAGAAAATAATAATGTAAAAACAGAACAACCAAACAATATAAAAAAAGCAGAAAAAAGCAATAAAAAACAAAGAAACAAAAGAAATATTTTAGTAATAATAGCATGTGTTATATCTTTAATAGTAGCATATGTATTATTTAGAGGTTCATACCTAGAAACCTTAGAAATAGGCGATAATTATATTAATATATTTTGGCAAAATATAAAATATATGTCAATTACTTTGATTATTAACTTTTTTATTATATATACTATGATATATTTGACAACTAATAAGATAAAAACAACATTAAAGGATTTCTTTAAAGCAGAAAATAAACAGGTGCCAAAGTTACCTAATAAGTCTATATCATTTATATTAGGAATTCTAGTAAGTGCATTTACATCAAAATTTATATTAGGAAAAATTTTATTGTGTTTTAATGCAACTTTATTTGGAGAAACAGATCCTGTGCTTGGATATGATATTGGGTATTTTATATTTCAAAAACCGTTTATAGAATTAGTTATAATGTATTTTTTAGTTGCAATAGTTGCGCTTTCAATATATTCAGCAATTTATTATATTGCTAGTTTTAATATTTATTTTGAAGGAATAGATAGACAAACTCTAAGAAAAAGTGCAATATTGAAACAATTAACTAAAAATATAAAAATATTTGCAATTTTAATTGCAGCATTTGTTTTTATAAAAACACAAGATGTAGGATTACAAAAGTTCTTGAATATTAAAGATGATTCAAATACTTATTCGCTAGTAGGAGCCGGATTTACAGATGCAACTATAAAATTATGGGGATATAGAATACTTAGCATTGTTATTATAGTTTCAGTATTTATGGCAATAAAAGCTTTTTATGATGGAAAAACAAAAAAAGTTATTACATCAATTGTTATAGTACCATCATACATAATAGTATTATTAATTGTTACTATAGGATTTAATATAACTTTTGTTAATTCAAATGAACTTGATAAAGAAAAGAAATATATACAAGCAAATATAAATTATACAAAGAATGCATATGGAATAAATATAGAAGAAGTTAATGTGGAAAATGGCGGAACGATAACAGAAGAATCTGTAAGCAAGAATGCTGATTTATTAAATAATGTAGCAATTGTAAGTAAAGATATTGTTCTTAAAGATTTAAAGGGGTCTCAAACAAGTAAAGGATACTATTCTTATAGAGATACTAAAATAGGCAAATATACAATAAATGGAAAAGATAAATTAGTATATGTTTCACCAAGAGAAATTGTAAGTAGTAATGGAACATATAATAATAAAACATATGAATATACTCATGGATATGGAGCAATAATTACATCAGCTTCAACAACTAATAATAGTGGAAACTTAGAACATATTCAAAAAAGTTTTGAAAATATGGATGAAGCTGTAAAGATAACAGAACCAAGAATATATTTTGGATTAGAGACAAATGATACTGTTGTTACAAATAGTAGCACAAAAAAAGAATTTGATTATCCTAATGTAGATTCAAGTAGTGCAGATAACGCAGAGAATACATATAATGGACAGGCAGGATTAAGTTTGAATTTTTTAGATAGAGTTATTTTATCAATAAAAGAGGGAAATTTAAAATTAGCACTTACTGGTGATGTTACAAGTGATAGTAAAATATTAACTAATAGAAATATTATAAATAGAGCAAAAAAGATTATGCCATATTTAACATATGATGAAAATCCATATATGGTAGTGAATAATGAAGGAAAATTAATTTGGGTATTAGATGCATATACAACTTCTAATGAGTATCCATATTCACAAAGAACTATATTAAATCAAAACTCAGTGGCAAAAACAGAAATAAATTATATCAGAAATTCTGTAAAGATTTTAATAGATAGTTATGATGGAACTATGAAGTTTTATATAACAGATAGAACAGATCCTATAGCAATGGCATATAGAAATATTTATCCAGATCTATTCGAAGATTTAGAAGAAACAATTCCAGAAGATATTAGTAGTCATTTTGTGTATCCAGAATATTTATATAAAATTCAGGCAGAAGTGTTAAAAAGATATCATAACATACAACCTGATGTATTATATAGAAATGATGATGTATGGGATATAGCTACACATAATACTGGAAAAGTATTAACAAAAACAGGAACTGAAATAGAACCATATTACACAATGTTAAAGACAAAAGATAGTGAAAGTTCTACATTGGGATTAGTTCTACCATATACACCATATGATAAACAAAATGTTATTTCATATTTAGTTGGAACATATGATGAAAATGGAAAAGCAAGATTAACTACATATAAATTCCCAGATGATAGTAATGTACTAGGACCAATGCAATTAGATACTCAAATAGAACAAGATGAAACAATTTCTAAAGATATAGAAAGTTTAAATGTAAATGGAACAAAAATTACTAAAAATATGGTGATAGTTCCTATTGATGATACATTATTATATATAGAACCTATCTATCAACAATATATTAATGAGGAAAATGCACTTCCGACATTAAAGAAAGTAGTTGTTGCATCTGGAAATAAGGTAGCAATAGGTAATAATTTTAAAGAAGCATTAACAAATTTGGTATCAAAATATGCAGTTGATATTGAAGTTGAAAATACAGATAGTGTTGAAGATTTAGTAACAGCTATTGTAAAGGCAAATAAAAATTTACAAACTTCTACTAACAATAATGACTGGGAAATGGTAGGAAAAGATATGAAAAAATTACAAGATTTAATAAATAAATTAGAAGTTGTAAAAAAAGAAGAGGATGAAAAACAAAATGAAATTTTAAATCAAACTAAAAATAATACAGTAGATAATACAGTTTCAAATAATAATTCTGTACAATAAAGGAAAGTTTACCTTAAATATTTGACAAAAAATCCATAACAAGTATAAAATATAAATGTAAACCTAAGTAAGGGATTGCAAGTAGTATTTTACCCACAGTAGCTTTATTAAGGAGGGATATTGTGTTGTGGAACAGATAATGCAATTGATTTTTTGCATAGAGTTGCTTATAGTGCTTATTCTTGCGGCTATTGCATGTGTACTAAAAGCAAAGCAAAAAAAAGAGAAGCGGAATTATAAAAAAGAACTTAACTATCTAGAATATGCAGTTTATTTAGAGTTGTTTTTAATGGTAATTTCTGTTCTATTATACGTAATTTTCAAAGTATAACGATAAAGAGAAGCAAAGAATATACTTAAAACCAAATGATCGTTGGAAAGTATAAACTTTGCTTCTTTTTGTTTTTTCTATATTACGAAAATATTACGCTGGTGTTACAAAAATATGAAAAAACAATTAAATTAAACAAAAATAATTTGGGGTATGTTATAGTATAAAATAGAGGAGGGGACAAAAGAAAAAATATTATAATAAAAGAAAAATAAAATATGAAATTAAGAAAGTGTTATAAAGGGGGAAAATAATATATGAAAAATAGGAAGATAATATGTATTATATTAATGATATTTTTAACATTTTTTATTACAAAACAAGCATATGCAGAACAAGATAATGAAATAAATGAAAATGTTAATATAAATAAAATGGAAATAGAACTTACAGGTGTGGATGCTGGAAAGAATTGTGAAAATAAAGAAGCAATGGTAGATGTAAGTATAAATAATGCAAACTATGTAAATGGTGGAACAATACAAATTAAATATGATTCAGATTTAACTTTTGTAAATGCAGAAAATAAAAACGAGAATTATTCTATGGAAGTAGTAAACAATCAAGATGAAAGTATATTAATAATTGCTTTTACATCAAATGAAGGACAATCAGGAGATATTAAGTTATGTTCTTTGAAATTTAGATTACCAAAAACAATAAAAGAAGAAAAATATTATAATATATCTTTTGGAGAATCAACCAATATAACAACAACGCAAAATTTAGGAAGCGAATATAACCTTTTTCCAACAACAATACATTGCGAAAAAAGCAATAAAACTATGACAATTATTAAATGGATATTAATTATTGTTGGTATAGTATTAATAGTGGTAATTATAAAAAATTTGATAAAAAATAAAAAAAGAGGGTGAGATTCAATGAAAAAAAGTATAAAAATATTAATAGTTACATTTATTATTATAGTAATAGTAGGAACAGTATTTTATGCAATAGCAAATAAAAATAAAGAAAAAAATATTAGCGAAGAAGAAGCTTTAGTAATAGCAAAAGAAAAATATAATTTATTATTAGAATATGCAGAGGCAAACAATATGAATTTATCTGGTAATAGTGATAACCAGGAAGGATATTCTTTTAATGGGGAATATTACTTAAAGATTGATAATTATGATGATACAATAAAAGCTAATATTGCAGATGAAGATATAGAAAATTTTAAAAATATAGCGCAGATAATAGAAAATAATGGAAATTATTATATTAATGTAGATAGAGTAGGATTAAAAAAAGATTCTACATATAGTTCTACACAAATAGTTTTAAAAAGTATAACAAAGGACGAAATTGTATGTAATGCGGAGTCGTTTTATATAAGTTATGACGAACAGGGAAATAAACAAAATAGCAAAATTATACAAGAATTTAAATTAAAAAAGGTAAACAAAATTTGGAAAGTATCAGAATTTGAATTACCATATTAAATAAAAAAATGTATAAATAGAAAGGGATGTAACAAGAGATGAAAATTAAACGAAAATTAAAGAAAATTCAAATGTTTATATTAGTAATAGTTATGCTAAGCTCATATTTTATTATAATACCAAAAAAAGTTTTTGCTAAAGAAAGCAAATATTACTATTATTCAAAAAATAGTTCTATTTCAGCAGTTGGAAATGAACTTAAAGGAAAGTATCAAGGAGCTCCTGTAAAGACAATAAGGTTAATAAGAACAGAGCATAAATATGATATAAAATCAGAAACTACAAATTCAGTAACTGTTTCTGGGTATAGCTATTCAGGAGCTAAAAGTGCATTAGGAAAATCAAAGTATAATGGTGGAACTATAGTTGGTGCAAGCATGAGTCCATCAGTGTATAATTATGGTGCAAATGAATATAAGCAATATAAAGTAACATACAAAATAAAAAATACTACACGAAGAGTAACAGATTGGACAGGTGGAACAATGGATGGAACAATAGTAGATACAAGATATTATTATGAAATAACTACTACTACTGAATCTCCAGAGATATTAACAGATGAAAATGGTGAGAAATATAAAAAAACATCTTATTTAAGTAATGGAACAACTTTAGAAAAGACTTATGTAAAAGATGATGGAACAGTTAAATATGTAAAAAAATATACAAAAGATGGTTCGTTGGAATGGCGAGTTGAATATTATCGGACCTGGTAAGATATATAAAAAAATTAAATATTATGAAAATGCCAATTCAAAATCAGAACAATCTTGTAGAAAAAACTTTGAGGTTGTATACGATGCAAATGGAAATTGGACTACAAAAACTTATTATAATGATGATGAAGCACAAAAAGAATACTTTAAATTGGTAAATAAAAAAGATGATATATATGAATTTAAATTTAGTAACGGAGAAAATGAGGCGAAGTTTGAAGTATACGAATCAAAAGATAAAAGTGAAGCACCAACTGTAAGGTTAAAAGGAAAATATGACAATAAAGATAAAGAGACTTTTTTGTATGAAATAATTAGTTCAGATGGAAAAGTGATAAAGTCATATAGTGTTGATGATATAGAGGCATATAAAAATAAAAAAGAATGTAACATGACAATAACATATTATAGCTCACTTGGGGATGAAACCAGCTATAAGGCTACTGAACAATATTGCTATAAATTACATCGAACAAATGACAAACAAAGTAATTTTGATTTAGATTTATATACAGCTAAATATAATAGATATGATACAAATAATGGTTTTGCTTGGGGAAGTGTTATTACATATAATACTGTAAATAAAGAAGAAGGATATATAACATATTATAATCATGATGGCTCAAAAAAACTTACAATGACTCTAGAACAAGCTAATAAATCTTTTCCATTTGCAGATGATAAAAAAAATGATAAGACTAATTTAGAGGAGACTGCTAAAGATTATAAAGATAAAGTAGAAAAAGCAAGTGAAACAACTAAAGAAGAAAATAAAAAAGCAAACGAAATAGCCAACAAGTCAAATGAAATTATAAATTATTATAATGAAAATATAAAAAATGAGAATTATAGTGATACATCATCTGAAAGCAATAGTATTACATCAGGAATAGAGTTATCAGATATATCAAAAGGAGATATACTAAAGTTCAAAGGGTATGCATGGTATTTAAGAGATTTATCAACAAAAGAAACATTAAATAAATTTATAAATGAAGGAAATACTTTAGAAGTATTGGAAGTAGAAAATAATTACTTAAAAATAAAGATGTTAAGTGGTGAATATGAGAATCAAGAATTTTATATAAAATATGGATCAGATGGAAATAAGTATTTTGAAAAAGTGTCAGCAGTGTCAGCAGGAGATTCAAATTCAGATAGTAAATTTAGCAAAACAACAGATGATGAAAAAAGTGATTCACTTTTAAAAATTTTCTTTAAAAAGATATATTTAAATTATTTTAAGAAGACAGAAGAAGAAACGAATAAATTACTAGAATCAGAGATGATTACAACATATATAAATGATATAAAAAGTGGAAAATTAACTATATGTGATGTAATAGCAAAGATATTTACAGAAGATGTAATATATGATAGTAAAATTAGTGATGAAGAATTTGTGAAAAGAGTTTATGGAGCATTTACATTTAAAAATCCAACAGCAGATGAAATAAAGGCATATACAAGTAGAATAGAAAGCAATACAGACAACAAAATGTCTCGTTCAGAAGTGATAGAATCAATACTTTTATCAGAAGATTTTAAAGATGTATGTAAAGAACTTATGATAGATGAAAAAAATATTGGTAAATATACTGTAGTAAAAGCAAATGACGAAATAGATAAAGATAAAGCAACTGGATTTATAAATGATATATATAAAATAGCCAATATAACTATAACAAATGATGAAAAAGACAAAAAAGTTAATAATGTAATTAATTCTAAATTATCTGGTTCTGCAATTATAAAATCAATTGTAGAAAGTGAAGAGTTTAAAAATTTAGGATTAACAGATGAAGAATATGTAAAAACAATAGGAAAAATTTGCTTAGATGAAGATTTATCGAGTGATGAAGTAAATAAATATGCAGAACAATTAATATCAGGAACAAATAGAAATGAATTGTTAAAAACATTTATAAATAATAATAAATTTGTTACAAAGTGTAATAAATTTGGTTTAGAAAAAGGAGAATATACAGCATCAAAAATAGTTTCTACTAGTAAATTAGCAGAGGAATATGTGAAAAATGCATATGAGGAGTTAATAAACAAAAATTCAGATAACTTAGGAAATATAAAACAAGAAGTTGCATCAGGAAAAACAACAGTAACAAAAATGTTACAAACATTTATAGAATCTAATGCATTTAAAAATAGAAATTTAAGCAACGAAGATTATGTGAATTCTTTGTTTAAGGCATCTTTAAATAGAGAACCAAGTAGTGAAGAAAAGGAAAAATATACTAAAGAATTGGAAACAGCTTCTAAAGAGGACATATTTAAAGAAATAGTAGATACAAATGAATTTAAGAAATTATGTAATAAAAATTATTTAGTTGCAGATAAGGTTGTAGAGGTTATTCAAGATAGTGAAAAACAACAAACTGAAACTCATGGTAAGTTACAAATAAAAAGAAGTGAAAAAATAACTAAAGATGGTAAAAAAATAGTATATTTAGACGATGTTGTGTTTGATTTATCTAAAAAGACTAAAGGTGATGTAAATGGAGATGGAAAAGTTAGTGTAGAGGATGCATCATATGTTTTAACAAAAACTGTTGCTTTAATGCTTAATGATGTTGAACTTAGTCAAGATGAATTAGAATATGTAGATATAAATGGAGATAAAATGATAACAGCAGAAGATGCAAAATTAATATTAGTATATTATGCAAAAACAGCAGCAGGTTTAAAACCAACATGGGAAGATGTTATAAATAATTCAAACACAAGCGATAAATAAGAAAGATAAAAAGTATAAGGCTACAAAAGTTAATGTAGTCTTATATTTTTTGTTTAGTGATACTTTTCACTTTCTATTGATTTTTTATTTTGAATTGTATATAATTTAAGAAATTTAAAACCAAGGAGGAAAATATGAATTTAGCAAATAAATTAACAATTTTTAGAATTATACTTGTTCCGATTATGGTTATAATACCTTTTTTAGGAATAAATGGAGAAGTGTTTAATGTACCATTAACATGGATTATAATAGACTTTATTTTTATACTAGCTTCAATTACAGATAAGTTAGATGGATATATAGCAAGGTCTAGAAATCAAATTACTACATTTGGTAAGTTCTTAGATCCAATTGCTGATAAAATACTTGTTTTAGCAGCAATGATAATGCTTGTAGAATCAAATAGATTACCAGCATGGATTCCTATTATAGTTCTATTTAGAGAATTTATTGTTTCAGGATATAGATTAGTGGCAGTAGAAAAAGGTGGAAAAGTTATTGCAGCATCAATTTGGGGAAAATTAAAAACTGTTACGCAAATGTTAGCATTGGTGTTAGCAATTATCGATGTAAATCCATTTTTTGAGAGCTTTAAAGGAAGTTTGTCTGGCACAAGTTTAATAATAAATGGTGCTTCAACTATATTGATGATTATATCAGTTTTTGCAACAATTTTTTCAGGTGTTAATTATATAACTGCAGGAAAAGATTTGTTTAAAGAATAAAACTTATTCAAATTAGGAAAGGAAGAAAATAATACTAAAAAGTATTATAAAAAATTATGAAAGAAAAAGAAGCTAAAATTAAGATTGATGAATTAAAAGAAAAGTTAGAATATTATGCTAAGAAATATTATGATGATGATAAGCCAGAAATATCAGATTATGAATATGATATGATGATGCTAGAATTAAAAGCTTTAGAAAAGGAGTTTCCTGAATTAATTACTAAAGATTCACTGACACAAAAAGTTGGTGGACATGTAAAAGAAGGTTTTAAAGAAGTTGTACATGAAGTTCCTCTTCAAAGTTTACAAGATGTGTTTTCTTTTGAAGAATTAATGGAATTTGATAATAGGGTAAAAAAACAATTAAATAAAGAAGATATAAAATATGTTGTAGAAACAAAGATTGATGGACTTTCACTTGCACTTAAGTATAAAGATGGCGTTTTAATACAAGGTGCAACAAGAGGAAATGGATTGATTGGAGAAGATGTTACAGACAATATAAAAACAATAAAATCAATTCCAGCTAAGCTAAAAGAAAATGTAACAGTAACAGTTCGTGGAGAAGTGTTTATAGGAAAAAAAGAGTTTGAAAAATTAAATGAAGAAAGAGAAGTTTTAGGGGAAAGTTTATTTGCAAATGCAAGAAATGCAGCTGCAGGATCTTTAAGGCAATTAAATCCTAAAATTACTGCAAAAAGACCGCTTGATATATTTATATTTAATGTTCAAAAAATAGAAAACAACAATTTAAATTCACATTATGAACAACTACTGTATCTAGAAACATTAGGATTTAATGTAAATCCAGTAAAAATATACTGTAATGGAATAGATGAAGCGATAGAAGCAATAAAAAAAATTGGAGAAGATAGGGAAAAATTAAAATTTGGAATAGATGGTGCTGTTGTTAAAGTAGATAATTTAGAAGATAGGAAAATTTTAGGTACAACATATAAAGTTCCAAAATGGGCAATTGCATACAAATATCCACCAGAACAAAAAGAAACAATTTTAAAAGATATAGTTTGCCAAGTAGGAAGAACAGGAGCAATTACTCCAATGGCAATTTTAGAACCAGTAAAAGTAGCACGGATCAACTATTTCAAAAACAACATTGCATAATGAAGATTTTATTAAAGAAAAAGATTTAAGAATAGGAGATACAGTAGTTATCCAAAAAGCAGGAGATGTAATACCTGAAGTAGTAGAAGTAAAAAAAGAAAAAAGAACAGGAAAAGAGATAGAATTTAAAATGCCAGATAGGTGTCCTGTATGTGGAGCAGAAGCAGTAAGAGAAGAGGGAGAAGCTGTAAAGCGTTGCATAGGAATTGAATGTTCTGCTAAAGCTTTAAGAAGTATAGTACATTTTGCTTCAAAAGAAGGAATGGAAATAGAAGGTCTTCGGATATAGTATTATAGAACAATTAATAGATAAAAAATTAATAAAAAATATTGCAGATATATATAGTTTAAAATTAAATGATATTGCATCATTAAAAAAGAATGGAAAGAAATTTGCAGAAAACTTGATAAATGCAATAGATGAAAGCAAAAGAAGAGATCTATTTAAATTAATTACAGCATTGGGAATTAGGCATGTAGGTGCAAAGAGTGCAAAAAGTTTAGCTAAAATTTATAAAAGTTTAGATAATTTAATGAATGCAACTTTAGAAGATTTAAGTAATCAAAATGATGTTGGGGAAATTACAGCTAAAAGTATATATGAGTTTTTTAGACAAGAACAAACTATAGATTTAATTAATAAATTAAAAGCTGCAGGTGTAAATACTATTTTACTAGAAGAAGAAACTTCGGATAATCGCTTTGAGGGCAAAACATTTGTATTAACAGGAACTTTAGAAAAATATACAAGAGATGAAGCAAGTGATATTATAGAGAAATTTGGTGGAAAAACATCAAGCTCTGTTTCTAAAAAAACAAGTTATGTATTAGCCGGACAAGAAGCTGGAAGTAAACTTATAAAAGCTCAGAATTTAGGCGTTGAAATAATTACAGAGCAGCAATTTGAAGAAATGGTAAAAGAGTAAAAATACTATAATTAAAAATAAAGAAAAAGAGCGCCAGAAAGTCACACTTAGTGTAGCGTAAGTTTCTAGCACCCTGTACCAATCCAAATGGTTTTAGCGAATATACCAGGACTGGATTTTGTCCAAGAACATATTTATTGCATAAATAATATCCTGGAGCAAGTTCACCAGGGAAACCCCGATAAACTTATACATGCCGAAATCAATCAGCATCAGCAAAACGATGACGGTCAAAGCCTTCAACAAGCCAATGCCGAGAGATTTTGCAAAACCGACGAACTTATCCATTTGTTCGTCTCCTTCCTAAATCCTTTGATTCTATACCCATTACCTGCCGGATTTAGAGGCAAACCTAATAGGGGTGAGCTCGAATTAGCTCAAATGCAATTATATTATAACACTTTTTTATGTAAATAACAAGCTGAAATAAAAAAAAAGGAGAAATTTATGAATTCAAATTATACTTTTAAAGAATTAGAAAAAAATTTAGATGATGGTTATCAAATTTTTTGTACGTATGTTAGAAATAGATATTTAATATTTAAAACTGCAGAAAATTGTTATACACAGAAATTATTGTCTATTGATGAAAAAAATCCACAACCTAGGAATATAGTTATAACACATAGAAGATTAAAGGAAATGTTTCCTTTTATGGAACATATAGAGTATAAAGTTGGAATATAATCTAGAGGTGAAAGTTTAGAATGGATGATATAAAGACTATAAAAGAAAATAATGAAAATAAGGAATATATATTAAAAATAGTAAAAGAAAAAGGGAGTTATCTCGAATGGGCTTCAAAGGAATTGCAAAATGATAAAGAGGTTGTGATGGAAGCTGTAAAGCAAGACGGAGGAGCTTTGGAATTTGCAAGTGATAATTTAAAAGATGATAAAGATATTTTGATGCAAGCATTAGAGAAAGTGGGATGGGTTGCATGTTATGCAAGTGATAGATTAAAAGATGATAAAGATGTAATATTAAAAGCAGTAAAAAAAGATGGACAGATATTATATTATGCGAGTGAAAAACTAAGAAATGATAAGGAAGTGGTTTTAGAAGCTGTAAAAAACAAAGCCATTATTTTAAAATATGCAAGTAAAGAATTGAGAGAAGATAGAGATATTGCAATAGCAGCATTAACACAAAATAAAAAATCTAAAAGTTATATCTCAGAAAAATTACTTGATGATGAAGAAATTAAAAATATTTTAAATAGTTAAAATATAAATATGAGTGAGTATAAAAATAAATAAAACAAAGATATAAACAATGTAAAAATTTAATATATTTTATATTGAGTATATCTTTGTTTTATTTTTTTAGTTTTAATAGTAAAATTATTAGTAAAAATAAAAATATGAGTAAATATATGTTATAGTCCAAAAAAATGTTTACTATAGTTATTGTTAATAATAATGTTTGCATAGAAATGATTATAATAATTATTTTTTAAAAAAGAAAAATTATTAATTATGCTTTGGATATAGGATTAACATATAATGTTTTATTATTTGTATATATTACCATTCCGAGGTTTACTTCCAGAAGGCTTTTTTACATATTTTACAAAAGTATAATCTACAGGAACGTTACTAGAAAGTTTTGCTTTAGAAAAATGAGCTGCTAAACTTGCACATTTTTCTAATACTTCTATAGGAGGAGTCTGTCCATTAGTTTTTAGAATTACATGGCTTCCGTGAATGTCTTTAGTATGAAACCAAATGTCATCTTTTTTTGCAAATTTTGTACTTAAATAATCATTTTGCTTGTTGTTCTTACCAACAAATACAGAGAAGCCATCTACTTGAAATGTTAATGGAGAGATAGAACTTGAGTATTTTTTTGTAGAAACTTTTGTTATACTCTTATTTTTTACTTTTTTTATATTGTCAAACAATGAACTCTCTGAAATTTCACTATATATTTCATCTATATCAGATACAGTTTTTGCAGTTTCTAATTCATAAATTATACTTTCTAAGTAGTTTAATTCTTTTTGTGCTTCTTTTTTTTGAATACTTACTACTTCTAAAGCACTTTTTAATTTATTATATTTTTTAAAATAATTTTTGGCATTGTCTGAAATAGAAAACCTAGTATTTATAGGAATTGTAATTAAGTTATTATTATCATAATAATTTTCTAATGTAATACTTTGACTAGTTTCGTTATTAAGTCTATAAAGATTAGCAATAATTAATTCGCCATATAATTTATATAAATCCATATTTTCACATTCTTTTAATTTGGTATTGATGTTAGATAATTTTTTATTTACTTTTTTTAGTGTTAATAAAACTAGTTTAGATAAATTTGTTCTGTATTCGATAAAAATATTTTCATTTTCTTTTTTGGTATAATAATCATCAATAAAATAGTTAATTTGTAATGGTAAAGTATTTGGAGTTATAGTAATAATATAGTCATTTTCAATTTCTTTACAAGACAGATTAGTTGTGCCAATATTGTTTAATAAACTTTTTAAATAATTATATAATTTGTAGCTGTTTTCAGAATTTATATTATTATTAATTCCTAGAACTTCTATAGTATTTTCAATAAAGAAATAGCTTATTCCATTAAAATTAGAAGAAATTGCTTCTGCTAGATTTTTATAGTTTTTATTAATTATTGAATAAAAATCTTCAGAATTTGTAATTTTATATAAATCTTCTTTTTCTGACGTAGGAAAAACATATTCATGTGCTGGTAAAATGTCACGGTAAGATTTAGAGTAAGTATCTAAATGTCTAAGACTATCTATAATTCTATTATTTTCATTAACAAGGATAATATTGCTGTGTTTTCCCATGAGTTCAACAATTAACTTTTTTCTTATTAAATCATTAAGTTCGTTGTAACATTCAAGTTCAAAAATAACTACTCTTTCAAGTCCAAAATTATATATTTTTCTTATTTTGGAACCGTGTTAAATGCTTTCTAAGAAGCATGCAAAAACCTGGTGCATTAAAAGGATTAGGCTTGTTTGCTTTAGTTAAGCAAAGTCTGTAATTTCCAGAAGAAATGCATAAATCAAGGGAGTAGTTATTACCATTTGAATAAATTCCAAAAATAATTTCGTTTTTGTTTGGCTCAAATATTTTATTTATTTTTCCGCCAAGAAGTGAGTTGTTTAATTCACCAATAATACTTTTTAAAGTAATTCCATCAAAAGACATAAAAAAATCTCCTTTTATTAATTTTATAAAATAATACATAAAAAATTAAATAATAACATATTTTTTTAGATTATAGTATAAATACAAGAATTTATCAATATTTCAGCAAATTTCTATTGACATTAAAAAGATTACTAGATTATAATACATACGAGAATAAAAAGCATATCATCAGAAGGGAGAACATAAAAACTATGAAAGATAGTAGAAATGTGTGGAATTCTACAAATGTAAATTACGATAATATAGCAGATGAAGATTTAATTAGAATTATTAAATCTGGTGATAAGCAAGCACTTAATTATTTAATAGACAAATATAAAGAATTAGTTAATATAAAAGTTAGCAAGTATTTTATGATAGGAGCAGAAAAAGAAGATATTATACAAGAAGGATTAATTGGCTTATTTAAAGCTATAAAAAGTTACGACTTAGACAAACAAAATTCTTTTAAAACTTTTGCTAATCTATGTATAGAAAGACAACTTATTACAGCAATAAAAACTTCTAATAGACAAAAGCATTCTCCACTAAATTTTTATTTGTCTTTAAATGTATCAGCTTATGATAATGACGAAACAGATAGTTCTCTAATAGACATTTTTAATTCAAACTTAATAGAAGATCCATTAGATACTATTACTAAAAAAGAATATTATGAAACAGTGGAAAATACTATAGATAAACATTTAAGTGACTTCGAAAAACAAGTTCTTAGTAAATATATAAACGGAAAATCATATGTAACAATTGCTCAAGAGTTAAATACACCTGTTAAATCTATAGATAATGCTATACAAAGAATAAGAAAAAAAGCAATAAAAAATATAAACAATGATGAATAAGAAATTTAATATAAATTATATAAATTGTATTTGAATCTTATTCTTTTAATTGCTTCTATAGCTCAGGAGGTAGAGCACTACCTTGGTAAGGTAGAGGTCACCGGTTCAAATCCGGTTGGAAGCTCCAAACTAATTTTACTTAGGAGGAATAAATTTGAATAAAATATTTAAAAATACTAATTTGATGATATTTTTGTTGGTTGCTATTGTTATTGTAACCAATATTATTATTATATATACATGTACATATACTTTTTCAAGTAAAGAAAGAACTGTGCAAGAAGTAACTGTTAAAGATATTAGTCAAAAATCTCCAATAGTTGTAGAAGCTTTGGAAGAAAACGAAGAAAATTTAGAAGAAATTTATCCAACAGGAACTACAAAATATTACATAAAAGTAAATTGCAAAAGCCAAACTGTTAATGTATATGAAAAAGATGAAAATAATAAATACTCAAAACCTGTTAAGGTTATGTTATGTTCTACAGGAGTTGAAACACCAAAAACAGGAGTTTATAAGATAACAAGTTTTAAACAAGAATGGTTAGGTCTTCAAGGAAATGTTTATGGACAATATTGTACTCAAATTGTAGGAAATATATTGTTTCATTCAGTTCCATATATAGAAAAAAATAATCCATCAAGTTTGGAATATTGGGAATATGATAAACTTGGAGAAGAAGCATCTCTAGGTTGCATTAGATTAACAGTAGAAAGTGCAAAGTGGATTTTTGATAATTGTGAAACTGGTACACAAGTTGAATTTTATTCATCAGAAGATCCTGGACCTTTGGGAAAACCAGAAACGCAAAAAATATCAGACTATTCAGAAGAATTGAAAAATTGGGATCCAACAGATGAAAAACAAGAAAATCCATGGATTATTTATAAGAAAAAAGTAAAAGAACAAGAAGAATTAAGAAAAAAACGTTATGATGCGGCAATACAAGCAACTATAAATGTTAGTAAGTTTAATAGATAAATAAAAGAAAGAAGGAAGAAAAATGAAAATTGGTATAGTAGGACTTCCTAATGTTGGAAAGAGTACTTTATTTAATGCAATTACTAATGCAGGAGCAGAATGTGCAAATTATCCATTTTGTACAATAGAACCAAATGTTGGGGTCGTTCCTGTACCAGATGAAAGATTGGATGAATTAGCTAAAATGTATAATCCAGAAAAAGTAACACATGCAATTATAGAATTTGTTGATATTGCAGGGTTAGTAAAAGGAGCAAGTAAAGGTGAAGGTTTAGGAAATAAATTTTTATCACATATAAGAGAAGTTGATAGTATAGTTCAAGTTGTAAGATGCTTTGAAGATCCAAACATTGTTCATGTTGATGGAAGTGTGAACCCATTAAGAGATATTGAAACTATAAATTTGGAATTAATATTTGCAGATATAGAAACAGTTGACAAAAGATTAGATAGAGCCAAAAAGATGCTAAAAGCAGATAAAAAATATCAAGCAGAGATTGATGTATTAGAAAAAATAAAGAAAGTACTAGAAGAAGGAAAATCTGCAAGAACAATAGAACTTTCAGATGAAGAGAAAGATCTTATAAAAGAAACATATTTGCTAACAATGAAGCCTATTTTATATATTGCAAACATTTCAGAATCAGATATAGAAAATCCAAAAAGCAATGAATTAGTAAAACAAGTAGAAGAATATGCTAAAGCTGAAAAAGCACAAGTCATACCATTATGTATAAAAATTGAAGAAGAACTTGCAAGTCTAGATGGAGAAGATAAAAAAGAAATGCTAGAAGCTATTGGATTAAAAGAGTCTGGACTTGATAGAGTTATAAAAGCAAGTTATGATTTACTTGGACTTATGTCTTTTTTAACAGCAGGAGAACCAGAAGTTAGAGCATGGACTATAAAAAAAGGTACTAAGGCACCAGAAGCTGCAGGAAAAATTCATTCAGATATTGAAAGAGGTTTTATACGTGCTGAGATAGTATCATTTGATGATTTAATTAAAGAAGGTTCGATGGTAGCTGCAAAAGAAAAAGGATTAGTTAGATCTGAAGGTAAAGAATATATAATGAAAGATGGAGATATTGTATTATTTCGTTTTAATGTGTGATTTTTTTGAAAAAAATGTTGACTATATAAAAAATTAAGTATAAAATGTAATAGAAAGTAAAAAAGTTGTTTATATTTTTTTGAATATTAAAACAAAAAAATATAGATAATAATAGTAATATCAAAAGAAAAAAGGAGAAAAGAGTTATGAAAAAAGTTGGTAAAATTTTAAGTGTGATGTTAATGGTTAGTTTAATGTTTGTTCTTTTACATTCTACAGTATTGGCTACAGAAGACAATTATCAAGATATTTTGGATGTATTAAATGGTGATACAAACAATACAACAAACAATACTGTAAATAATATAGTTGAAAATACAAATACAAATGCTTCAACAAACGAAACATTACCTAAAACAGGTGTAACAGAAGATTATGCAATAATAGCTTTTGCAGTAGTATGCGGAATTTCAGCAATATATGCTTATAAAAAAGTAAAAAAATATAATGTTAAATAATATTAAAATAAAAAAATGTTGTGCTATAAATATTCTAGTATAAGTCTAGTATATTTATAGCACTTTTGCTTTTATTTGTAGTCTTTTTCCAGATATGTTGTTACAAGTAATTAATGTTACAATTATATTTCCATTTGTTTCTTGAGATGTACAAGATAAATCTGTCGACAATATTTCTCGTTTTTCATAAATAATATAATCCAGTTTTTTCCCAGACAAGTCATATATACTAATTTTATCGTTTAAAGATAATTCTTTTAATCTTCCAAAAAAACGTTTATCTGCATAATTGTGACCAGCAATACATAAATTTCCTACATTGTTAGGAAGTGGACCTGCAAATCTACAAGGAGAAATTTCAAGAAGTTCTTTACTTTGAGTAGATAAAATCGGATAGTTTAGTTTTATTTTTTCTATTTCTATAATGCCGATTACAAAAGAGTTATTATTTACTTTAGAGATAATGTCATTTTGATAATTAGCATATAAAGAATTACTGAATGAATCTAATAATTCTTTTGAAATTTCTTCGTTTTTAGACTTGCTATATGTTAAAGTAGAAAAAACAGTTGTTAGAATGATAAATAGGATAGCTGAAATATAAAATTGCAACTTAAATCTAATTCTTTTTTTTCGTGATTTATAAATATATTTTTTAGTTATTAATATTTGATTCATATCTTTAATAATCAATCAAAAGTATAAAATAATAGATTGAATCCTTTCTTAAATAAAATAGTTGTTTATAATATTTTTTGCATAAAAAATAAAATTATTAAGGGAATAATTGAGATTTTAAATTTAAAATCATAAAAAGTGAAATAAAAAATAAAATTGAAAATATTATAAAATTTCTGATTTATAGTACTTTTTATTTATATATTTTTTATATAACAAATTTGATAAAAAATTATAAAAATTTTCAAAAAATACTGCAAAAATCTTTTATTATATGGTACAATAGCAAAGTATAAAAATATAAAGGAGAGAAAATAATTATGTCTGATATTAAATATAAGAGAGTTTTATTAAAATTAAGTGGAGAAGCTTTGGCAGGAGAAGAAAAACATGGAATTTCACCAGAAGTATTAGGAAAAATTTGTGAACAAATAAAAAACATGTTAGATTTAGGAGTTCAAGTAGCAGTAGTTGTTGGTGCAGGAAATTTCTGGCGTGGAAGATATGGAAAAGAAATGGAAAGAACAACATCAGATTATATGGGAATGATTGCAACAACAATGAATGCATTAGCACTTCAAGATGCATTAGAAGCTAGAGGAATGTATACTAGAGTACAAACAGCAATAGAAATGAGAGAAGTTGCAGAACCATATATAAAAAGAAAAGCTACTAAGCATTTAGAAAAAGGAAGAGTTGTAATTTTTGCATGCGGTTCTGGTAATCCATTTTTTACAACAGATACAGCAGCAGCATTAAGAGCAGCAGAAATTGAAGCAGAAGTAATATTAGTTGCAAAAACAATTGATGGTGTTTATTCAGCAGACCCAAAACAAGATCCAAATGCTATAAAATATGACGAAATAACTTATCTAGACATATTAAATAAAGATTTAAAGGTAATGGATTCTACAGCAATATCTTTATGTAAAGACAACAATATACCTCTTATAGTATTTGCAATGGATAATCCAAGCAATATAATAAAAGCTGTAAAAGGTGAGAAAATAGGAACATTAGTTAAATAATATAAAAAATTAAAATGAAAAGGAGAAATTTATTATGGATTATACAAGTTTAGAAGAAAAAATGAAAAAATCAGTTAGTGTTTATGAAGAAAATTTAGCAGAAGTAAGAGCTGGTCGTGCAAATCCAAGTATATTAAATAAAATAAAAGTAGATTATTATGGAGTGCCTACACCAATAAATCAAGTAGCTGGAATTTCTGTTCCAGAAGCAAGATTAATTGTAATTCAACCATGGGATTTAGGAATTTTAAAAGAAATAGAAAAAGAAATATTAAAATCAGATATTGGAATTAATCCAAATAATGATGGAAAAGTAATAAGATTAAATTTTCCAGAGTTAAACGAAGAAAGAAGAAAAGAATTAGTAAAAGAAGTTAAAAAAATGGCAGAAGAAGCTAAAATAGCTGTTAGAGCTATTCGTAGAGATGCTATAGAAAATTATAGAAAAATGCAAAAAGATAGTGAAATAACAGAAGATGAATTAAAAACAGCAGAAGAAGATGTTCAAAAAATAACAGATAAAAATGTAAATGAAATTGATAAAATTCTTGAAAATAAAGAAAAAGAAATAATGAGTATATAAGAAGAAAGGAAATAATAAATAAAAATAATATTTTTTGATATTTAATATTTATTATTTGAGAAAGAAATATAGTTATGGAATTAAAAAATATGCTAACAGAAGATGCTAATATTATAAATAATAGTTTTGAAAAATATTTTAAAAGTGAAGATTGTCCAGAAGGAATATTAAATAAATCTACAAAATATAGTTTAACAGCAGGTGGAAAAAGATTAAGACCAATATTAATATTAGAAACTTATAAGTTATTTAATGATAACATAGAAGAATGTTTACCATTTGCAGTTTCTATGGAAATGATTCATACATTTTCTCTTATTCATGATGATTTGCCAGGAATAGATAATGACGATTATAGAAGGGGAAAATTAACAAATCATAAAAAATTTAATGAGGCAACAGCAATATTAGCAGGAGATTCTTTATTAAATAATGCATATACAATAATGATTAATGATATTATTAATTGTAAAGATGAAGAAACTAAAAAAAGAAAGCTTACTGCAATGAAAGAAATTTCAATTGGAGTAGATAGAATGATTGCTGGTGAATATGTAGATACAGAATATGAAGGAAAAGAGATATCTAATAAATATTTAGAATATATGCATCAAAATAAGACAGGAGCACTAATAAAGGCTTCTGTTAGAGTAGGAGCAATTATCGCAGGAGCATTTGAAAAAGATATTAATGAATTATCAGTATATGCTGAAAAAATAGGTTTAGCTTTCCAAATAAGAGATGATATATTGTCTGAAATTGGTGACGAAAAAATTTTAGGAAAACCAGTAGGAAATGATAAAGAAAGAGGAAAGTGTACATATGTTAGCAAATATGGATTAAAAGAAGCCGAAAAAATGCTTGAGAACATAACAAAAGAAGCAATAAATATTATAGATAATTATAAAACAGAAGATGAATTTTTAAAAGAATTAGCATTATATATCGCAAATAGAAATAAATAAAAGGAGAAAAGTATGAATAATATAAGTTCCGAACAAAATAATTATCCAGCACATATTGCAATTATTATGGATGGAAATAGAAGATGGGCAAGACAAAAAAATTTAGATATTAGAGAAGGACATAAAAAGGGTGCAGAAACTTTAGAGAAAATAGCAAAATATTGTAATAAAATAGGAATAAAATATTTAACAGTATATGCGTTTTCTACAGAAAACTGGAAAAGAAGCAGTGAAGAAGTAGGAGCTTTAATGATTCTATTACAAAATTATTTAAATGATTTTTCAAAAAGAGCTAATACAGAAAATATTAAGATAAAAGTATTAGGAGATATATCAGTTCTTTCAAAAGGAATGCAAAATAGTATAAACAAAGCAATGGAAAGAACAAAAGAAAATACAGGTCTAACTTTAAATATTGCTTTTAATTACGGAGGAAGAGCTGAAATAACATATGCTCTAAAACAAATAGCTGAAAAAATAAAAAACAATGAATTAAGTATAGATGATATAAGTGAAGATTTAATATCAAATCATTTATATACGAAAGGACAGCCAGATCCTGATTTATTAATAAGAACTAGTGGTGAGTTAAGAACAAGTAACTTTTTACCTTGGCAAATAGCATATACAGAGTTCTATTTTGATAACAAATATTGGCCTGATTTTTCTGAAGAAGATTTGCTAAAAGCAATAGAAATATATGAAGGTAGAAATAGAAAATTTGGAGGAAAATAATAAATGAATTTAAATCGTATATTAACAACAGTTATAGGATTACCAATTGTTATTGTTATACTAGTATTTGGAAACATATATTTAATTGATGTGTTATTTGCAATAATTGCAGCAATGAGTATACATGAATATTTCGATAGTTTTAAAGGTAAAACAAATCCTGTTTCTTGGCTGGGATTTGTAGCTTGTGGTTTAATTGCTTTTATACATTTAATACCAAAGCAATATATTATTATAACTATAGGAATATTAGTTCCAACAAGTATATTAATATTATTTTTACAGGTAATAATTTCTAACATGAAAACTAATGTTCAAGATATAGCTGTTACTTTTTTTGGAATTTGTTATATACCATTATTCTTGATGTATTTACCATTATTAATGGGATCAGAAAATGGAAAAATACTAATTTGGTTTGTAATTATTGCAGCATGGGGAACAGACATATTTGCCTATATAATAGGAAAAAAACTAGGCAAGCATAAATTTAGTAAAATTAGTCCTAATAAATCAATAGAAGGTTGCATAGGAGGTACTTTAGGTGCAATTATTATAGCTTTAATTTATACATTTTGTATAAATGCATGTTTGAAAATGAATATAAATTATTTGTTTATAACTGTAATTACATTATTACTAAGTGTAGTTGGTCAATTAGGAGATTTTTCAGCATCAAGTATAAAAAGATATGTTGGAATTAAAGACTTTAGTAATTTGTTACCAGGACATGGAGGAATGTTAGATAGAATTGATAGTCTAATATTTATAGCTCCATTTGCATATTTTTTATTAAATTTATTATAATGGAGGAAAGAAGAATTGTTAACTTTTTTTATAAATGCTATAAAAATAATATTTCTTTTAGGCTTATTAGTTTTCATTCATGAAGGTGGACATTTTATAGTGGCTAAACTTTGCAAAGTAAAGGTAAATGAATTTGCAATAGGATTTGGACCAACAATTTGGAAAAAACAAGGAAAAGAAACAAAATATGCATTGAGATTAATTCCCTTAGGGGGATTTGTCAGCATGGAAGGTGAAGAAGAACGCTCTTTAGAAGAGGGTTCTTTTAGTAAAGCTTCTATTCCAAAAAGAATTGCTATAGTAGTAGCTCGGTCGGAATGGTTAATATAATATTTGCAATAATTATATACTTTTGTCTAATGACAACAAATAATAATTTTACAACTAATAAAATAGAGTTGGTATTAGACGGGTATAATGCTAAAATAGCAGGATTACAAGCAGATGACGAGATAGTAAAAATTAATGGAAAAAGAGTTATTAATCAGGAAGAAATAAATAACCAGGTATCAAATTCTAAAGGAGAAAAAGTAAAAGTTCTAGTAAAAAGGGAAAACGATCTAATAGAATATGAAATTATTCCAAATGAACAAAAATATAAAGAAACAGGAATTTATCTAAAAGATGGAGATTCTACTAAAATTGTAGCATTGCAAGAAAATAGTTCAGCAAAGTTGCAAGGAATACAAGAAAATGATGTTATATTAAAAATAAATGATGAAGATGTTGAAAATAATATAGAAAAACTTATAGAATCAATTAATGAAAATGAAAATAAAGAATTAAGGATTTTAGTAAGAAGAAATAATGAAGAAAAAGAATTTACAATAACTCCAGAAGAAAAATCTAGGTATTATTTAGGAATAAATTTAAAAGTAGCAGAAAATACAGTTGGAAATAAATTATATTATTCATTTCATGAAACTTTAGATTTCTGTTTTTCAATAATAGAAAATTTAAAACAGTTATTTACAGGAAAAGTATCGACAAATCAATTAATGGGACCAGTCGGAATATCAAGTGTTGTTTCGTCAACTGAGGGCTTAAAAGAATATATTTATATTATTGCATTAATATCTTTGTCTTTGGGAGTTACAAATTTACTTCCATTTCCACCACTTGATGGAGGAAAGATTCTACTTTTAATAATAACAGCAGTTAGAAGAAAAGAATTTGAAGAAAAAACTGAAATGTTTATACAATCTGCAGGATTTTTTATATTAATTACTTTATCGATATATATAACCTGCAATGATGTATGGAGAATTTTTAAATAAAATTAAATAAAAAAAGGAGGATAAAATATTAAAAATATGAGTGATACAAAATTAAAAATGCTAAAAGAAGTTTTTAAGGATTTTGAAGTAAATAATAATATAATAAATACTAAAATAGAATCTATAAATTTATATAAAAAAACTAATAAATTAGAAGTTAATATTTTATCCGACAAACCTATAAAAGTAAAAGCTGTTGGATACTTTGAGAGGTATCTTGTAAAAAGATTTATGCTTAAAGAAGCTGTAATACATGTTAAATATATAGAAGATATTTCTCAAGATTTTACAAAAGAATGGGAAGATATTCTAGATTATTTATCATATAAACATCCACTAACAAAAGCATTATTAAGAGATAGTGAAATCTTAGTTGAAGATAATATTATTAATATAAACTTGAAGTTATCAGGAGCAGATATACTAGTTGCAAGAGGAATGGATGGAATACTTTCAGATTTATTGTTTAACGTATTTGGAAAGCGATATAAAGTTAAATATATAGATAACAATTCAGTAGAAACTAAAAGAAAAGTTGAAGAATATACTAAAAATGTTCAAACAGAAGTTATCAAAAAATTCCAAGAACAATTAGTTGTTAATGAAGAAAAAGAAGAAAAGGTTTCAAAAGAAATACTTAAGGAAAAACAAGAAAATAAAGTAAAACAAGATAGTAATAAGAATATAGAAAAACAAGAAAATAAAGAAGAAGTAGAAGAAATTACTCCTTTAATTTTAGGAAGGAATCAAAATATTAAAGAACCATTAGTAAAAGTAATAGATGTATCCATAGATAGTGGAAAAATTGCTCTTGATGGTGAAGTAATAAATACAGACTCAAGAGAATTAAAAAATGGAAAGTTTCTATTTATGTTTGATTTATATGATGGTACAAGTACAATAACTTGTAAATCTTTTATAGAAAAAGAAAAATTTAAAGCTGTTTCTCGGAAGAATAAAATCAGCTAAAGGAATAAAAATAGGTGGAACAGCACAATTTGATCCTTTTGCAAAAGAATTAGGAGTAATTGCAAATACTATTGTAGAAACATCTGGAATTAAAAGAAAAGAAAGAAAAGATGAAGCAAAAGTAAAAAGAGTAGAACTTCATATGCATACACAAATGAGTCAAATGGATGGAATGACTTCTGCAAAAGATTTAATAAAAAGAGCAATGAAATGGGGAATGAAATCTATTGCAATAACAGACCATGGTGTTGTACAGGCATTTCCAGAAGCACATAAATTATTAGGTTTTGATAATAAAGATATGAAAGTAATTTATGGAGTAGAAGCATATTTAGTGCCAGACAAAACTCCTTGCGTATCTTTTCCAAAAGGACAAGATATAGATACTACTTATTGTGTTTTAGACTTAGAAACAACAGGTTTTTCTTTTAGAACAGAAAAAATTACAGAAGTTGGAATAATGAAATTTAAAAATGGTGAAGTAATTGATGAGTTTTCATGTTTTGTAAATCCAGAAAAACCAATACCACAAAGAGTAATCGAAGTAACAAATATAACAGATGATATGGTAAAAGATGCAGAAACAATAGAAAAGGTTATGCCAAAAATTATAGAGTTTGTAGGAGATAGTGTTTTAGTTGCACATAATGCAGATTTTGATATAGGATTTTTAAAATATAATGCAAAATTATTAGGACTTTCTTTAGAAAATACATATCTAGATACTTTAAGACTTGCAAAAGAGCTTTTTCCAGAATTTAAAAAATATAAATTAGGACTTATTGCAGAAAAATTAGGAATAAAAGTAGAAGTTGCACATAGAGCTTTAGATGATGTAGATACTACAGTTAAGGTATTAAAGGTTATGCTTGATATGTTAAAAGAAAAAAATGTAAAAACAGTAGATGATATTGATAAACTTAATATAGGAAAAGCAGATTATAAAAGATTACCAAGTTATCATGCAATAATTTTGGCAAAAAATTATGTAGGACTTAAAAACTTATATAAATTAATATCACTTTCTCATTTACACTATTTTTATAAAAAACCTCGTATTTTAAAATCTATATATAAAAAATATTCTGAAGGTTTAATGATTGGTAGTGCTTGTGAGGCAGGAGAACTATATAGAGCAATAATTGCAGGAAAAGAAGATGAAGAAATAGAAGATATTGCAAAAGATTATGACTATTTGGAGATTCAACCAATTGGAAATAATATGTTTATGGTTCGAAATGAAACAGTTCCAGATACAAGAGCATTAGAAGAAATAAATGAAAAAATTGTTCATTTAGGAGAAAAATTAGGTAAACTTGTAGTAGCAACTTGTGATGTGCACTTTATGGATCCACAAGATGAAGTATATAGAAGAATATTAATGGCAGGACAAGGTTTTGATGATGCAGACCAGCAAGCACCACTTTATTTAAGAACAACAGAGGAGATGCTTAAAGAATTTGAGTACTTAGGAGAAGAAAAAGCATATGAAGTTGTTGTAACAAATACAAATAAAATAGCTGATATGTGTGAGAGGATAAGTCCAATTTCTCCAGAAAAGTGTCCACCATATATCGATAATTGTGAACAAACAATAAAAGATATTGCATATACAAAGGCACATGAACTATATGGAGAAAATCTTCCAGAAATAGTAGCAAATAGATTACAAAAGGAATTAGATTCAATTATAAAAAATGGGTTCTCTGTTATGTACATAATTGCACAAAAATTAGTATGGAAATCTAATGAAGACGGATATTTGGTTGGATCACGTGGATCTGTTGGATCATCATTTGTTGCAAATATGACAGGAATTACAGAGGTTAATTCTCTTCCTGCGCATTATAGATGTCCAAATTGTAAATATTCAGACTTTACTGACTATGGATATAAAAATGGATTTGATTTACCAGATAAAACATGTCCTAAATGTGGTCATAAGTTAGATAAAGATGGAATGGATATACCTTTTGAGACATTCCTTCGGATTTAATGGGGATAAAGAACCAGATATAGATTTAAACTTTTCAGGAGAATATCAAGCAAAAGCACATAGATATACTGAAGTGATTTTTGGAAAAGGAACTACATTTAAAGCTGGAACAGTTGGTACTGTTGCAGATAAAACAGCATATGGATATGTAAAAAAATATTATGAAGAAAGAGGAATTCCAATAAATAATGCAGAAGTTTTAAGACTAGCATCAGGATGTACAGGAATAAAAAGAACAACAGGTCAGCATCCAGGAGGAATTATAGTTGTACCAAAGGGAAGAGAAATATACGAATTTACACCGGTACAACATCCAGCTGATGATCCAAATTCTGATATTATAACAACTCATTTTGATTATCACTCTATAGATCAGAACTTACTAAAACTAGACATTCTGGGACATGATGATCCGACTATTATTCGTATGCTTCAAGATATAACAGGAGTAAATCCTCAAAAGATACCACTTGATGACCAAGAAACAATGTCAATTTTTAGTTCAACAGAAGCTTTAGGAGTAACACCAGAACAAATAAATTCACAAGTTGGAAGTTTTGGGGTTCCAGAGTTTGGAACAAAGTTTGTAAGACGGAATGCTTTTAGATACAAGACCAAAAACATTTGATGAATTAATTCGTATTTCTGGATTATCACATGGTACAGATGTATGGCTTGGAAATGCACAAAGTTTAATAGAAGAAGGAACAGTAACATTAAATGAAGCAATATGTTGTAGAGATGATATTATGATTTATTTAATAAAACAAGGATTACCACCAAATCCAAGTTTTAAGATAATGGAAACAGTGCGTAAAGGAAAAGCACTAAAAGATCCGGCAAAATGGGAAGAGTATAAAGCTTTAATGAAAGAACACAATGTTCCAGATTGGTATATTAAATCTTGTGAAAAAATAAAATACATGTTTCCTAAGGCCCATGCGGCTGCATATGTAACAATGGCCTTTAGAATAGCATGGTTTAAGGTACATATACCAAAAGCATATTATTCTGCATATTTTTCTATAAGAGCAAAACAGTTTGATAGTGAAATAATGTGTCATGGAAAAGAAAGAGTAAAAAATAAAATGAAAGAAATAGATTTAGAGGGAAATAGTGCACAAAATAAAGACAAAGAAATGTATCCGGTTTTAGAGCTTGTTTTGGAAATGTATGAAAGAGGAATAAACTTTTTACCAATAGATTTATATTTGTCACACCATGATAAATTTATAATGGAGGAAGATGGAATTCGTCCACCACTAAATGCTATTCCTGGACTTGGACCAATAGATGCAGAAGGAATATATAATGCAGCAAAAGAAGGAAAGTTTATGTCTATAGACGATATGAAAATAAGGTCAAAAATTGGAAAAGTTGCAATAGAAACATTAAAAAATGTAGGATGTTTAAAAGGAATGAGCCAAAGCAACCAAATGAGTTTATTTGGTTAATTCATAATTTTAATTATAGTTTTATAAAGGAAAAAATATATAAACTAAGCATTTTATAAAAATATTTAATTTTGTAAATATTAGAGAAGGTTATAAAGTAATAGAAAGGAAGAATCTTATATGAATCCAAGTGTAAATATGACAGATGTGTTTAACATAAGAAATATAATAATTTATTTTATAGCAATTAATATAATAGCGTTTTTAGCAATGTGGATAGATAAAGAAAAAGCAAAAAGGCGGTTCTTGGAGAATTAAAGAAGCAACTTTATTTATGTTTGTATTACTTGGAGGAGGAATTGGAGGAATAGCTGGAATGTATACTTTTAGGCATAAAACAAAAAAGATTCAGTTTGTGATAGGTTTTCCAGTTATACTAATTTCTGAAATAATATTATTAATATACTTAAAAGTATATATGTTTTAAAATTATAAATTATTAAAATAGGAAATATAGAAAGTATAAATAATAATAGAAGATCTAATAATATTAAATTATATGTAAAAAATAAATATAAAAAAAGATATAAAAAAGCAAAGAGCATATACTATTTTTTAGTAGTTTTTGGTACTTTGCTTTTTTTATGTTAAAAGTTAAAATTTTTACTAGAAAAAAGGTGTTACTAATTTTGTGAAATATTATTAGTAATAATAAAGAGTATTAAGGTTATTTTGATTCATAAAAATTTAATATTTGGCAAATTGAAAAAATGTTTTACAACTTTTTGTTTGATAAACATAATGAAATGATACATGCTGTTATTTTGCGGATGCTATGAATGTTGAAAAGTATGTGAATAAAATGACCTATAAAACACATACATATCAATTATTCACAAGGTTATCCACATTATCCACAAATACAATATGAAATTAAAAAACAAACAGAAGGAAACATAATATTTGTAAATGAAATGATTAAGCAATAATTTTGTAATATAAGGCTAAGATTTGTAACAGTATAAGCAAAAAAATATATATAAACAAAAAAATCGACAATAAATAACATATAAAATAGAGTAAAATGAATTTCTTAAAATATATTTAAAAAATATATTAAATATGATAAAATACGATGTGTAAAAAAATAGATAACTAAAGAATAAATAATTATTTTACCAAACATAAAGTAAAAAGTTAAGATAGGAGAGATACAAATGGAAAAGAAAATTGAAGAGTTAAATGGTTTTAAAGATTTAAGGATAGTAGATAATTTTTATCAAACATCAAGCTTTTTTCCAATGCCAACAACAGAAATAGGAACATTAAGTGAATCAGGAGAAACAAATTTAGGATCATATTCATTATGTTTCCCATATTACATAGCAGGAAAAGATTATTATGCAATGTTATTGTGTTGTAGAAATAATTCAAATACAGCAAGAAATATATTAAGAACAGGAAAATGTTCAATCAATTTTATAACAGATAAAAGAAAACATTTTAAAGAAGCAGTAAGATTAGGATATCCAGGAGAAACAACAGAAGAAAAAATGAAAGATTGTATATTTAATTTGGTTGATGGAAAAAGAGCAAGAGAAAATCAAAATGAACAATATCCAAAGATAATTAGTGAGGCTTTTCAAGTATTTGAATGTACTTGGGTTAAAGAGTTAGATGGTGCAGAAAATGACAAAGTACAAGATGAATATTTACCACCATATCATCAATTTAATGGTATAACAAGCCAATATGGAGCACACTTTATATTAAAAATTGATAATATATTAATGAAGCCAAAGTATTATAATGCAATATTAAATGGAGTAAATGCAAATGTATTTCCACGAGTTCCAGTAGATTATGGATATCGTGATAATAAGAACTTTTGGTATACAAGATTTAAAAGACCAATATCTGAACCAATTCCAGCGAATAAAGGAATTAGTTTAAATACAGTGAAATATGCAGCATCAAGAATTGATACTGAAGTTAAATTTACAGATGAAGCATGTGCAAAATTAATAAAAGTTCCAAGAGTGTTTTTAAATACTGTTTTAAAAGGTTGTGTCGCCTGGGCAAAAGAAAATAATGTAACATTAATTACCGAAAAAGAAATGGAGATAATTCAAGATAAAAGAAGTAAAGAAAAAAATAATTAAATAATATAAATAAAATAGTAAATTTCTTTTTGAAATTATAATGTACAAAAGTTAATAATATTTAAAGCAAATAAAAATTTATATAGAAAAAAAATGGAAAAGTTAAGTGATTAAAAAATAAAGAAGTATAGCTCTTTAAATATATTAAGTAAACTATTGACTTTTAAATCTATAATTGATAAAATAAAACAAATTAAAAAGGTGTTGAAAAAGAAAAAATATATTTTATTATTAAAAAGAGAGTTAGTAATAGGTGAAAGCTAATAATAATAAATATATGGGGAGCTTTGGAGCCAAGACAAAAATAAAGAGGATAGATATAAAAATATACTATCAATTAGGGTGGAACCGCGGAATTTATAAACTTTCGTCCCTAGCTTTTAAGCTAGTAGTGTGATGAGAGTTTTTTTGTTTTAGAAAAAATTTAAAATGAAAAACTATTAGTTAAATTTAAACATACTAGCAAATATATTATTTTAGGAGGTAGGTTTTATGGAAAAATTAACAATGGACAAAATAGTATCACTTTGTAAAAACAGAGGATATATTTATGCTGGTTCAGAAATTTATGGTGGATTAGCTAATACTTGGGATTATGGACCATTAGGAGTAGAATTAAAGAATAATATAAAAAATGCTTGGAGAAAAAAGTTTATACAAGAAAACAAATATAATGTAGGTCTTGATGCAGCGATTTTAATGAATCCAGAGACATGGGTTGCATCAGGGCATGTTGGAGGATTTAGTGATCCATTAATAGATTGTAAAGAATGTAAAACAAGACACAGAGCAGATAAATTAATAGAAGAGTGGGCTCATAATAACGGAAAAGATATGATTGCAGATGGAATGACAGATGATGAAATGATAAAATTTATGAATGAGAATAATATAAATTGTCCAAATTGTGGAGCTCATAATTTTACAGAAATAAGAAAATTCAATTTGATGTTTAAAACTTTTCAAGGAGTAACAGAGGATAAAACATCAGAAATTTACTTAAGACCAGAAACAGCACAGGGAATCTTTGTGAACTTTAAAAATGTACAAAGAACAACAAGAAGAAAATTGCCAATGGGAATTGCTCAAATTGGTAAAGCTTTTAGAAATGAAATTACACCAGGAAACTTTACATTTAGAACACGTGAATTTGAACAAATGGAACTTGAATTTTTCTGTAAACCAGGAACAGATTTAGAATGGTTTGAATATTGGAGAAGTTTTTGTAAGAATTGGTTATTGAATTTAGGAATGAAAGAGAATAATATTCGTCTTCGTGATCATAGTAAGGAAGAATTAGTTTTTTATAGTAAAGGAACAACAGATATTGAATTTGCATTTCCTTTTGGATGGGGAGAACTATGGGGAATAGCAGATAGAACTAATTATGATTTAAATAAGCATATGGAACATTCTAAACAAGATATGTCATATTTAGATCCAGAAACAAACGAAAAATATGTACCATATGTAATAGAACCTTCACTTGGATGTGATAGAGTAGCTTTAGCATTTTTATGTAACAGCTATGAGGAAGAAGAAATTGCAGAAGGTGATACAAGAACTGTACTTCATTTACATCCAGCTTTAGCACCATATAAGATTGCTGTACTTCCACTTTCTAAAAAGTTAAGTGAAAAAGCACAAGAGGTATATGAAAAATTATCAAGTAAATTTATGTGTGATTATGATGAAGCAGGAAGTATAGGAAAAAGATATAGAAGAGAAGATGAAATTGGTACACCATATTGTGTAACAGTAGATTTTGATAGTTTAGAAGATAATTCTGTAACTATTAGAGATAGAGATACAATGGAACAAATAAGACTTCCAATAGAAGAAGTAGAATCATGGGTTTCAGAAAAGATTGAGTTTTAAAAATAAAAAATATAATAAAATGTGATAGACTTTTTATAAAAGCTGAAATAAAAGTTATATAGAAAATAGTGTAAATGTCTAAAATTAATAAAAAGAAAAATACCAAGTAAAAATGATACTTGGTATTTTTGGTCTTAAATTATTTTTTAAAAGAACTAATAATTGTATCTATATTTTCTTGATTATAGTTTTCATTTCTAGAAGTTATAGTTAAAATATATGCAGTATTGTTATCAATAAAACATATTTGAGTTGCTTTTACTTTAATATCATTCTGAGATATTGTATAAGAAATGATATAAGCATCTTTTCCATTTAAACTTACAAATTCTTTAGATATATCTCCATCAAGTTTATCTCCAAAAACTGATTTTAAACTTGATATAGTTGCATCTATATATGAAGATAAAGTATATGAGCTTGAGACTGAATCTGTTACTAAGTTTATATTTGAACCAGTTGTGGTATCTGCAAATATTATACCAGTTTTACCAGAAGGTGTTACCCAAGATTCAGGATAAGCAAATTGTATTCCGAGTAGTAGAATCTTTATAAACTGTATATCCAGTTAAATCTTTTTCTGTAATAGTTTTTTTATCAGCGTCTGGATCAAGTTTTGACAATATATCTTTTGGAAGATCAATTCCTAAAAGTTTTGCCTTTTCAGGTAAAACCTTTTGTAAATTTGAATAAATTTCTTTGTAAAGATCATTCATTTTTGTGTTAGATATAGTATTTAAAAGTTCACCATTATTTGAACTTAAATCATCAATATTAATATCATCAGTATAAGTTGTAGAATTATTTAAATTTAAGTTTATTTCTAAATCATCCTCTTCTTTAAATTTCAAATTACAAACAGTTTCTATAGTGCCTTTACCAATTTGACCATTAGAATCAATATTTAATTCAAGAACAGAATTAGAAGAGTCATTAATTTTAAAATTAATTTTATTTTTATCTTTTTTATGTTCTATATATAAGTTAGCAAATTCAGTATCATTATCTTCATAAAGTACGATTGTTGCTTTTTCCTCTTTTTTTGAAGAAGAATAATTAGCTTTTATATATGTAGTATTGTCAGAATTAAGTGTAATTATTTCTTCAGATTTATTGTGTGTTATTTCTATAGAAAAAGCAGAAGTTTCATCACTACCATTTTTGAATTCAATTTTAGCTGTTTTTCCTTTATATGAATAAACTATTATTTGAATACTTTCATCAGCTGAGAAGTTGTCTTTTGAATCTTGCAAAGATTCAATTAAAGTTTGAATATCATCTTTTAAACTGTCTTTAGTAAAAGTAATTTGAATTTCATCATCATTATTATCAGATGATATAGAATATATAGAACTTTGGATATTTTCTTGAGTTTCGTAAGCTTTTGTAACACCAGATTTTTCACATTTTTCTATAATTAAATCTAATGTTTGGTCATCATCTTTTAAAGTTTGGAAAAAGCTAAGTAAAATATCATATGCATGTTCACCATTTATAGTTAAAGTGTATGCATTAGCTTTTACATTTGTACCATTTACAGATGTTGTAACTTTTTTGTTTGATGTAAACATATCTTTTGTTAACTTTGAGTCTAATAGTTTTTGATATCTATCAACAATTTGAGTTCTTGAATCAGCAGAAATGTTTAATAATTCATATATATCAACTTTTTCAAGCTTATCTGGAATATATTTAGAATCTATTCCAAATTTAGAAACAAGAGTTTTTAAATTATTGTTTTCAAAATATACATATTTATCATATAAATCTGTACATTTTGCGCCATAACTATCATTATCTGCTAATAGTTCTAGATTAGTAATTTCTGAATCATTGTAGTTAGGTTTTATACTAGCGTGATATTTATTCTTGCTTGGTATGGATTCTATAGAATATTCTATTTTAGAATTGTTAATAGCATCTTCAATAGATTTAGATGAAGAAGATGTGTTTGATGAATTATCAGTAATTGAACCTGTTATTTCACCAGTAGATTTTGAAGATTTTTGAGATAATTCTTTATAGTTTGCTAAAGATTTATCATAGTTAAAGTTTTTTGTTGAAGATACAGACTCTCCAAGATATTTAAAAAATAATTGCTTTGGAGATTTAAAAAGATCTGTTTTAAAATATAAAAATGCAGATACTCCTGCTAGAGCTACCAATAGTATAATTATGACAATTGGTATAATTAGTATTTTTTTGTTTTTCATTTAATAAATTCCTCCTTTTACTTTTGTATAGAATAAATTATAACATAAAAAGTAAAAAGTAAATATATAAATGCATAAAAATAAAAAAATAAAATAATAAAGATAAAAACAATAACTTGGATATTTTACTTTATTACTTTATTTTTTTATAAATTTTATTCCATAATATATGTAGAGTTTGAACTTGCTTGAGGAGTATATATTGTTTCTTGTTCCAAAATAGACAAACAATCATTTAAGGAAGGAGAAACACAAATACTATTAGGTAAATTGTTATTTTCTATTCCTAATTCGGAAAAGGTTATGTATTGTTTTAATAAATTATCAAATGTATGATTTTTATTTACTAATATTAATTTCTTTAGACTTATTGGATCTTCTGTTTGAGTTATAAGGCTTCTATTTAACATAGAAAAATAATAAACTAAATCTGAACCACCATGGTGCAATATTACATAATCAAAATTATTACATAATAATTCTGCTGGATTATTAAAGAAATAATTGCTATTAATACGAGGAAAATATTCAGTTTGTGTAGGAGCATTTCTTATATCAGAAACACTTACGGTATTTGTAGTAGTAAAAATATTTCTGTGATAAGAATTTTTGGAATCTCGTGGAAAGATCTGATTAAACGTATTAATATTATTAGGTGAATCAAATATAACACTGGCGCTTCTATAACTAGTGTTATCTAGATATGTTGTGATCAGATTTTGAAGTAAACCATCTTTATATTTAAAGCAAGCTAATTGTGAATATTGGATATTGGAATCTGAAGCAATTTGTTTAATAAAATTTAAACTTTCACTAAATAATTCACTAGTTTTTTCAGAAAGTTCTTCATCTTGAGTTACTAATAACATTTTTTTCATAAAAAGCACCTCGCACAATAAATATATTCTTTAATATATCATATTTACATAATAAAATCAATGCAAATATGCCAAGATATATATATTTAAAATAATTGCCCCGTCCCCAATTGAAAATATTTTTTTATTATGATAATATTCTATAAAAATTATAAGACGAAAGGAGTTAATTATGAGATATCCAGATTTTATAAAAATTGGAGATACAATAGGAATTACAGCGCCATCTGCAGGAATAACTAAAAAGGAAGATTGGTTAAGATTGGATAATGTAAAAAATAATTTTGGAAGTTTGGGATATAAAGTAAGAGAAACTGAAGATGTTCGAAAATGTGAATTGGGAAGAAGCGCGGATGCTAAAAAAAGAGCAGAAGAATTTATGGAGTTATGGAATGATGAAAATATTTCTGCAATTATTATGGCAACAGGAGGAGATTTTTTAGCAGAAATTTTAGAGTATTTAGATTTTAATAAAATTAGTAAAAGTAAATTAAAGTGGATTCAAGGATATTCAAATATTACAGTAATCTCATTTGTTTTTACAACTATGCTGGATATTGCAACAATATATGGACCAAATGTAAAAGCATATGGAATGAGAAATTTATATAAAAATTTAACAGATTCAATCAGAATGCTGGAAGGACAAGATGTTATTCAAGAGAGTTTTGAAAAATGTGAAGATAAAAATTTAATGTGTGAAAGAGTAGATCCACTAGAAGAATATAAACTAGAAGTAGTGTCATCTTGGAAAAGTTTAAATGGTGATGAATTTTCAAACTTCTCAGGTAGAAGTATTGGTGGATGTATGGATGATATATTAAATTTAATTGGAACTAAATATGACTTTGTAAATCAATACATTGAAAAATATAAATATGATGGAATTGTATGGTTTTTAGAAGTATATGAAATGAGTAGCAGTCAGGTTATGAGAAATTTATGGCAAATGAAAAGTGCTGGATATTTTGAAAATTGTAGAGGAATAATATTTGGAAGACCACTTTTTGTAAGAGAGGATTATGGAGTTAAATTTTACGAAGCAGTTTTGGGAGCATTAAAAGATTTAAATATTCCAATTATTTATGATGTAGATATAGGTCATGTAGCGCCTCAAATGTCAGTGGTAAATGGAGCTATAATAGATGTTGTTTATGAAAAAGGAAAAGGAAAAATAAAAACTATATTCGAATGATCAAAACTAAAAGGATGAAAAAAGTAAATAAAAATTAAGGGGAATAAGTATAAAAAGAGAAGCTATTTAATTAACAAAATAACTTCTCTTTAAATTTTATATAAATAATTATTTTTTTGAATTTATTAATCTATTTCATCAAAATTTGGAAGTGGGTTAATGCTTATAGGAGCTGTTTTAGAGTTATTACTATAGTCACTATGTTTTGGTTCAAACATAGAACAAATTGAAACTGAATTTCCAGTTGATAAATCTGACTGATAAAAAGCATCATGTAAAGTTTGTGGAATATTATTTAATAAGCTTATATGTTGGATGCAAGTTGGTTTAGAATCTCTAGAATGGCGTAAATAATTTATAATAATAGTTTTTAAATTTTCTTGAATTTGTGGAATTATGCAAGACATATCTAGTTGTGCTAATTCGTTTTCAATACTATTAATATTATCTATTGTGATATTAGTAGGATGAGTTTTAAAAAACTTTAATATACTTGTAGATATATTTTGAGGCAAATCGTAATTAAATAAGTTTGTGTCTTTATCATAATAATTGTTTAATACAATAGGCAATCTTTCTATTAAATCAGCTCTAAAGAGATAGTCTGCTGTAAGTGAATTTTCTTTGCGTTTTTTTCTTTCTTTTAAATAATTCATAATATTTCCAGGCTTTAAAGGTTCATTTTGCTTTTCTTCTACTTTTGGCATATATTTAGAAATAGGACCTTGATATGTAAGAATATTTGTTATTTTAAAAAAATCTTTAAGGTCGATAAATCCTCCATAAACATAGCTGCATAAATCACATAGAATTATGTGTGAAAGTGGTGAAAAATCATAAAAAGATAAATCATGTTGTTTATAATAAATTCCAACTTCTACAATTTTATTATTTAAAGTTGTAGAAATATTAGGAATTTTATCAAAGTCAATAGCAGTAAAGTATGAAGGGTCTGCAGAAGCATATAATTTTATATTATGAATAATATTTTTTATGCGATTGGATAAATCATAAATACCACTAAAAAAAGTATCTATATCATCATTTGGTGTATTTTGCATGTAATAAACCTCCTGTAAATTGAGTCAATATATTATATTATAACATAATAAGTAAAAATAATCAAACAAATTAGATAGAAAAAAGAGCACTTTTTTGTCTTATTTTGTGCTCTTTTGTCGTAAAAAATAAATTCTTGTTATAAGTTATACATTATAAAAAATGTTAATCTAATTTGTTTTGATTATTTGAGTTGGTATTTGATGTAGTAGAATTTGTAGTGTTTTTTGAAGTGGAAGTATTAGTGTTAGTATTTTTATTTGATGTAGTATTATTGATGGTGTTATTTTTTGTAGGATTATTATTACTTGTATTTGTATTAGAGGTATTATTATGTGTAGTATTATTGTTTTTTGTAGAGTTTGATGATGTGTTATTGTTTGTATTGGTGTTTGTTTTATTAGTGATATTTTGGTTTGTATCATTTTCTATTATATTATTTGGTGTAGTGTTAGTTATAGAATTGTCGTAAATGGAATTATTAGAAACATTGTTGTTTATTGTATTATTTTTGTTTTGTGTAGTGTTATTTTTGTTATTCTTATTAGAAGAATTATGTTCTTTACAAGTAGATGGAAGAGTACCTTTTAAATAGTATTCTGTATAAGTATCTGGACAATTTCCATTTGCAAGTTCACCAGATGAAGAACAAATAGTTGCACTAAGTATATTATTTGGCTTTTGGAATTTACTTTTGTCTAATTTTTTATGAATAGAAGACATGACATTAGACCATAAAACACTAGCAGGATTTTGATTGCCAGCAAAATCAATGTTTTCATTAAAATCGAAACCATACCAAGTAACGGCTGTATAATAATTTGTAAAACCGCAAAGCCAACGATCATAATCATCATCTGTTGTTCCTGTTTTTGCTGCTACATCCATTCCTGATATTGAGCAATTAGTAGCGGTACCATGTGAACCAGTTACAGGACTAGTTAGTAAGTTTTTTATAATGTAAGCCACAGAATTAGAAATAACTTTTTGTCTTTTTTGTTTTTTAGTAACTAAAGTTTTTCCATTAGAATGTGCTATTTTTGTATAAAAAATAGGTTCAATATATACTCCGTCATTTGCAATGGAACTGTAAGCTCCAGCCATTTCAAGAGGACTAACTCCTTTTTCTAGGCCTCCTAATGCAAGAGCTAAATTACTATCTTCTTCTGTTAAGGTAGTAATTCCCATTTTCTCTAAATATTTTATAGAAGTAGCAGGAGTTATTTTTTCCATCATTTCAACAAATGGGATGTTTTGTGATGATTCTAATGCTCTTCTTACAGTTATTTTTCCTAAATAATTAGCATTATTTGTAGGAGAATAGTTTTCCTTCTTTTTGTCTAAAAATGTCGTTTTAGTATCATCAAATATAGTAGAAGCTGTAAAAAGTTTTTTGTCAATACCAGGAACAAGAACAGTTAAAGGTTTACTTGCAGAACCGGTTTGTCTAATTCCTTGAGTCGCACGGTTAAATCCTCTAGAAGTAGTTTTTTTACCAAGTCCACCGAACACACCCAACAACATATCCATTAGTATGATCAATTATAACCATTGCAGCCTGTGAAGTAGTAGAAGAATCATTTTTAGATTTTATTTGATATTTAGTTTTTTCAAATTCGGTTTCCATTTCTTTTTGAATACTAGAATCTTGTGTACTATATATAGTAAGACCAGCCATATTTAAGTAATTAGTTGCAAATGTAGTATCCATTTTTTGTTTTTTTTCAATATCTGAAATTATTCCGAGATATTACAGCATCAGTATGATAAGAATATACAACATTATTTGAAGAAATATCTCCTTTTTTAAAATTTAATCCTTTTTCTAGATTAGAAGTGGCAGTTTCATAATCTTCATTAGAAATATAGTTTAATTCTAACATTTTATCTAATACTAATTTAGTTCTCTTTTTTATTTTTTCAGACTTTTTATCTGTGTCTTGAAAAGGGTTATATGAATTAGGACTGTGATTTATACCTGCTAAAAAAGCACATTCTTCTAATGTAAGATCTTTGACATCTTTATTAAAGTAATATTTAGCACCCATTTCAACTCCATAGATGTTTGGACCAACATAAATAATATTTAAGTATGATTCTAAAATTTCTTCTTTGGATAAACAAAATTCTAATTCAATAGCCTTAGACCATTCTTCTACTTTTCTGGAAATAGAGGAAGCATCATTTCCAGTAATATTTTTTACTAATTGTTGAGTTATAGAACTTCCACCAAATGAAGATGAACCAAAATGTATTACATATGAAAATATTGCTGAACTTGTTCTTTTTATATCAACACCATGATGTTTATAAAATCTTTCGTCTTCTATAGCTACATAGGCATTTCTTAAATTGTTTGGCATTTGTGACAAAGTAGTATTTTTATGAATCTTTTCAGTTCCTAATGTAGCAATAGTATTTCCGTCTTTATCTAAAATAATAGAACCTGTATTTGTAACCATTTCTTTTGCAATAGATTGCCATTTGTGAATAGATATTCCTTTAACAATTGCAAAAATTATTATAAAAATAAAAAGAATAATTAATGTTATTTTTTTTATTTTTCTTTTTAATTTTGAATCACTTTTTTTTATTTTTTTAGAATCTTTTTTTCTTCTCTTTAGTTCTTTTTCAGAAAAATTCTGTTCCAATTCTTGGGTATTTGTATTATTTTTTTTGTTCTTTCTATTTTTATTATTATTTTCTTTTTTTATATCTATTTTCTTTTTTGAATGTTTTCCCATAGGTAATCCTCTCAATAAATTATTTTTTGCTAATTATATCATAATATATATAAAATGAGACAATTTTTTTGTGAAGAAATAAATAATATTAGATTTTGATTTAAATACATTTTAATCTTAAAATAAAAAAATTTAAGATTTATTTGACTTGTTTTTTTCTTTAAGTTATATAATATATATAATCATATGTAAAACAAAAGAAAAAGGAGATTTTAATATATGAATCAAGAAGAAATAGATAAATTATTTGAAGCAATGAAAAAGGCAGATAAAAAATATATTTTAGAATGTGCGGAAGTAGAATGTGATGTTACAGATTTTTATGAAAGAGAAGATGAGATATATAAGAAAATTGTTGAGAAAATAGAAAAAAGTGATTGGCAGTATTTTTTGACATATAAAGAAAGTAAAGAATATAGTAATTTGTTTTCAAGATTATTGATCTTTTCAACAGACACAAATGCAATAAAACAATATGTAGAAAATAGTGAAAGATTACGGTTTATATGGTGATATAGTATTAAAATTAATAGCAGCCACTAAAGATGATAATTATATTAGAACTTTTATAGAAGATAAGCAAAATATAAAATTTAATAAAAAAGAAAATGGTGCTAATCTCAGTATTTTGGATAAATTGAATCTTATGAAAAGTATGCAGAGCGATGAGTATAAAAAAGAAATCATTTTTAATGTTAATAAAAGAAAAGAATTAGGAATAAAAAGTTATCAAATAAAAGATTTAATAAAAAGCATGCATGATATAAAATATATAAGAGAAATATTAAATGCAAATGATAAAATAAGGTTACGTAATTATGAAATTGCTGATATATTAAAAAATATTGATGTAGTAGAAGCAGATAAATTTAATTTAATAAGTGAATGTATAGAAAGAAGAGAAGAGTTTGGAATAACAGATGAAAATGTAGAAGAACTGATACAATCAACTAATAATATTGATTTTGTGTTACAAGAGTGTAAAAAACATGGTGATGAAGTAGGACTAAGTAAAATTGATATGATAGTTCAGATGATGATAAGAAATGATAATGAAAATCTTATAAAAAAATGTATAGATGGAAATAGTGACTTAAATTTAAGTACTGAAGAAAGAATTGCTATAATAACAAAATTACCACAAAAAGGAATAGCAGAAAAGTGGATTGAATTAAGAGATGAATATGGATTAAAAGATAAAGAAATAGCAAAATTAGTGGATAGAGTAATACTAGAAAATGAGAGTGATAAAAATAAATATATAGAAAAATTAGAATCATTAGGTTTGGAGAAATTTTCAGAATATTTAAAATTTTTAGAAGATGAAGAATATAGAAAGCAAGTAATAAAAAGTGAAAATGATAATTATAAAGGTAAAATAACTATTCCAGAAGATATGACAGTAGGAATGGAAATAGAATGTGTAGGAGTACATTCACATTTTATAAAAGAACATAATAAAAAAGTTAATTTTTTAGGAGATTGGATGTGTGATTTAGATAGTAGTGTTGAATCAGAAAATGTAATTGAAGGAAAAGGAATTGAAGTTAAATCTCCAATTTTAACTGGAAATCAAAATGAAACTACTAATAACATAAGAAATGTATCTACAATATTAAAAAAATTTGGACAATATACGAATGATACATGTGGTGGTCATATACATATTGGAGCAGATTATTTAAAAAGTGCTAAAGCATATCAGAATTTGATAGAAATTTGTGGAAATGCAGAAGCTGTTATGTATATAATAGCAAATGAAGAAGGAACTATTCCAAGAAAGTTTGACTATGCAAAACCAATGTCTAATAAACTAGAGGAAGCATTAGAAAAAGGTACTATAGATATAGAAGGAGAACAAGATTTAGAAAAATTTAAAGAAACACTTTTAGAATTTCAAGGTGCAGAGAGGTATATAGGAGTAAACTTTATGAATTTGGAGCAAGGAGGAAAAGGGACAATTGAATTTAGAATGCCAAATGGAACTGTAAATGCAGATACATGGATTGAAAATATAAATTTGTTTGGAGGAGTAGTAGAGATAGCTCAAAAATTAGCAGTGATACAAGAAAAAAATGATTATAAGAGAAGCAAAGAAGAAAATGAAATGTTAGAAAATTTTGAAAAGCTAAAATTAGAAGGAATAGAGGAAAGAGAAAAATTAGAAATTTTATTAAAACTAGTGATACCAGAAGAACAAAGAGAAATTTACGAAAGAAGATATGATAAAAATAGTAGATTACTTAATGAAAATCCTGAAAAAAATGATGAATTAAGAAGAAATATTACAAAAAAACCGATAAGAATATCAAAAAATAAGGTGGGAAAAATAAGTTTTACAGGTGAAAATCCAATAAATGCAGATGAATTAAGTAAAGTTTCGGAAATTATATCTAGAGATATGAAAGGAAAGGAAAAAGAAGAATATGTTAAATAATCTAATAGCTATAGAAAAGAAAAATGATTATCAATGTAATACAATTAATGAATTAGTAAAAAAATTAATTGATGAAAAATATTATGAATTAACATTAGAACAAAGAAAAAATAAAATGAAAATGTTAGCGATGGCAAACACATTAAATAAAAAAATGGAAATAGTGGATAATTGTAGTTGTGATAACATTAATGGAAAATTTATAATAAAAGATGAATTTACTTATATTTTGTCTTTATTAATATGTGGAAATATTGTTTTATTAGAAAAAAAAGAATCAAATGTATTTATTAAATATACTAATGTTCCTGAAAGCAAAGATAATTATATTATAGTAAATAAGTTTGCAAAAGATATATTAAAAAGCTATTTAAAGGAGCAAAGAGGTGAATAACGAATGATAAGAAGCGAAAATATTCCAAATGCCTATAAAGAAGTGTATACGATTTTAAAGTATGTGAGTAAAGATGATGTAAATTTAATTCCAAAGAATTTTATAAAAATGTTGAAATCAAAAATGAATGTTAATTATAAATTTGAATATAATGAAAATTTAGACTTAGAAAATCAAATAATATTAAGAGAAACTAGAGCTATTTTAGGATATATATTTTTAAACTTTTGGGCTAATGATATTCAAAAAAATGCAATAACTAAAAAATTAAATGAAGATAAATTAGTAAAAGCTGGAGAAATGAGATTGAGATATCAGAATCAAGATATTTTTAAATCAAGAAATATTAAGAATGAAGAATATAAGTATGATAAGAAAGAAAAAAATAATCGGATTAATTATAGTAAAAAAAGAAAATATATTTATACGAATAATAAATAAAATAAAGAAAATAATGAAAAAATATAAATAAAATGTAACATATGCGTTATGTGTTAATTAAATATAGTAAAAAGCTAATAAATTAAATAAGAAATGAGAAAAATTTTCAAAATAAAGTTTACTAATATAGCTTTATTTTGCAAAATGTAAAAAAGTTTAATTATAAATAATTTATGATTAAACTTTTTTCTATTTTATATTTAAAGATGAACTATAAGATAAGGTTGTCTAGTAAAATATAACTTAATAAAGATTTATATATTAATATAATAAAGTAATTCTGTTTCCACTTTTTTCGATTATACCATCAGATTTTAAAATGCCAAGTTCTCTCATCATAGCACTTCTATCAATGCTTAAATAATCTGCTAGATCAGTTAAAGAAAAAGGAATTGTAAAAGATTTACTAATATTTCTAGTAGATATGATAGTAAAATAAGCTAAAAGTTTTTCTCTTATTGTTCTTTTACTTAAAAGTTCTATGCGCATATTTAATTCTATAATTTGGTTTAAAAATAAAGATGGTAAAGTTTGTATTAATTTATTATGAAATGTGCAATTGGTATCACATTTGTTTTCTACATTATCATAACTAAAAAACATCACTGTACTATTTTTTTTTGCTTCTACAAATAATTCATTATTTGTATTTACAGTATAAAAAATTTCACCAAAAATTGCACCTGTAGAAAAGTGTTCAACAATAGTTCTATTACCATTAAAGTCATAACGAATTAAGTTTGCTTCTCCTGATAATAGCAAACAAAATTGATTCCTTTTTGCAATATAAGTAGTTATAATTTCGCTTTTTTTGAAAGATTTTTTCTGAGTTTTTGAACAGTTTTTTGCAAAATCAATAAAAAAGTCTGAATAATTGTCCATATATAAACACATCCTTTATGTTTTTATTAGTAAAATTATTGATATTAGCTATTATACAGAAAAAGTGTTGCAATTGCAACTAAAAAGAGATAGACGTAATAACTTTGTTACAAAAATGTAATAAAAAAATTTTAAATGTTAACTCCTTAGAAATAAGGAAAATAATAAAAATGTAACTAGTTAAAACCATAATCTGTTGCAATTGCAACAGAAAAACATGGAAGTTAATGTATAATTAAGTCATCTTACACATAGGGGAGGAATATAGAAATGAAGGTAATAAAAAGAGACGGAAGAGCAGTAGATTATAATAGAGATAAAATTATAACTGCAATAGAAAAAGCAAATAGTGAAGTAAAAGGAAGACAAAAAGCGACAAAAGAGCAGATAAAAGAAATAACAAATTATATAGAAGATTTAGATAAAAAGAGAATTTTAGTAGAAGATATTCAAGATATAATAGAGCAAAAATTAATGGAGTTTGAAAAATTTGAACTTGCAAAAAAATATATAGTATACAGATATACAAGAGCATTAGTTAGAAAACAAAATACAACAGATGAATCAATACTTGGATTAATAAAAAATCAAAATAAAGAACTTGCAGAAGAAAATTCAAATAAAAATACAGTACTTGCATCAACACAAAGAGATTATATAGCAGGAGAAGTTTCAAAAGATTTAACCAAAAGAATGTTATTACCTGAAAAAATTACAAAAGCACATGAAGAAGGAATTTTACACTTTCATGATGCAGATTATTTCTTACAACCTATTTTTAATTGCTGTTTAATTAACATTGGAGATATGTTAGATAATGGAACAGTAATGAACGGAAAGTTAATAGAAAGTCCAAAAAGCTTTCAAGTAGCTTGTACAGTAACAACACAAATAATTGCTGCTGTAGCAAGTAACCAATATGGTGGACAATCTGTAGATTTAAAACACTTAGGAAAATATTTAAGAAAAAGTAAAGAAAAATTTAAAAGAGAATTAGAAAATAGTTATAAAGATAAATTACCTCAAGAAATTATAGATAGTATTGTGGAAAAAAGATTAAAAACAGAACTTGCAGCAGGTGTTCAAACAATACAATATCAAATTAATACATTAATGACTACAAATGGACAATCTCCTTTTGTAACATTATTTCTAAACTTAGATGAAGAAAATGAATATATAGAAGAAAATGCAATGATTGTAGAGGAAATTTTAAAACAAAGATATGAAGGAATAAAAAATGAAAAAGGGGTATATATTACACCTGCATTTCCAAAATTGATATATGTTCTATATGAACATAACTGTCTAAAGGGAGGAAAATATGATTATTTAACAAAACTTGCTGTTAAATGTTCTTCTAAGAGATTATATCCAGACTATATATCTGCAAAAAAAATGAAAGAAAATTATGAAGGTAATGTATTTAGTCCAATGGGATGTAGAAGCTTCTTATCTCCATGGAAAGATGAAAATGGAAATTATAAATTTGAAGGAAGATTTAATCAGGGTGTTGTAAGTATAAATTTACCACAAATTGGTATTATAGCAGATGGTGATGAAGATAAGTTCTGGAAACTATTTGATGAAAGATTAGAGTTATGTTATGAAGCATTAATGTGTAGACATTATGCATTACTTGGAACTTTATCAGACACAAGCCCTATTCATTGGAAATATGGAGCAATTGCTCGTTTAAAATCAGGCGAAAAAATAGATAAATTATTAAAAAATGGATATTCAACATTATCTTTAGGATATATAGGGGTGTATGAAGTTACAAAATTAATGAAAGGTGTATCACATACAACTAAAGAAGGTCATGAATTTGCAGTAAAGGTAATGAAACATTTAAGAGAGACAACTGATAAATGGAAAAAAGAAACAGGACTTGGATTTGCTTTATATGGAACTCCAGCAGAAAGTTTATGTTACAGATTTGCAAAAATAGATAAAGAAAAATTTGGAGAAATTAAAGATGTAACAGATAAAGGATATTATACAAACTCATATCATGTTGATGTAAGAGAAAAAATTGATGCTTTTAAAAAATTATCATTTGAAAGTGAATTTCAAAACATATCTTCAGGAGGAGCTATTTCATATATAGAAATACCAAATATGAGAAATAATTTAAAAGCATTAGAAGAAGTTGTTAAATTTATATATGATAATATTCAATATGCAGAGTTTAACACAAAATCAGATTATTGTCATGTATGTGGATTTGATGGAGAAATTATTATTAATGATAATAATGAATGGGAATGTCCTCAATGTGGAAATAAGGATCACAATAAAATGAATGTTACAAGAAGAACATGTGGCTATTTAGGAGAAAACTTCTGGAATGAAGGAAAAACAAAAGAGATTAAAGCAAGAGTATTACATTTATAAAACTAAAGAAATGGGGGATTAACTATGAATTATGCAACAATAAAAGAATGTGATGTAGCAAATGGACCGGGAGTTAGAGTTTCACTTTTTGTGAGTGGATGTAATCACCATTGTAAAGGATGTTTTAATGAAATTGCTTGGAATTTTAATTATGGAAATGAATTTAATGAAGAAACAATAAATAAAATCTTAAAAGATTTGGATAGAGATTATATAGAAGGACTATCTTTACTTGGAGGTGAACCTTTAGAATATGCAAATCAAAAAGGGTTAGTAGAATTAGTAAAAAAAGTTAAAGAAAAATTTCCAAATAAAACAATATGGTGCTATACAGGTTTTGATTTTGAAAAAGATGTAATGGGAAAAATGTATAAAAATTGGGAAGAAACAAGAGAGCTTGTTGACAATATTGATGTTATAGTGGATGGAAAATTTGAAATAGAGAAAAAAAATCCTTCATTAAAATTTAGAGGATCAGAAAATCAGAGATTAATAGATGTTCAAAAAAGTATAAAATTAAATAAAATTATTTGGGCAGATATAGAAGATGAAGAAATAAAAAAAGCAAATTAATAAATTTTATAAGAGTCTTAAATTGTTAGTAATTGTTTAGCAATTTAAGGCTTTTATAAAATTTGCAAAAAAAAGAAAAATTTGATTCTCATAAAATTATAAAAATTGTGTAAAATATAAACGAGTATAACTTAGTAAAGATTATTTTTAATTGTTACACTAATATGGCAGAAATGTGAATATTATGTGAATTTTAGCAATAAACACTTGACTCTGCTAAAAATAGTAATATAATACAATTATAAAAAATAAAAAGTACTTTTTATACAGTGTGCTAACGATAAAAGTGTCAACACATAAAAATTTTTAAAGGAGTGATTTATTATGATGATGATACCAAGAAGAAAAAATGAATTTGATTTGTTAGATGAAATGTTTAAGGACCCATTTTTTATTAATGATGGAGAAAGTAAAATGATGAAAACAGATATTAAAGAAAAAAAGGACAAATATTTAATTGATATAGATTTGCCTGGTTATGAAAAAGAAAATATTAATATTGAGATTGAAGATGGATATTTGACAGTTCATGCAACAGTAAGTAAAAATACAGACGAAAAAGAAGAAGGAAAATTTGTGCGTAAAGAAAGATTTTCAGGTGAATGTTCTAGAAGCTTTTATGTAGGAGATGAAGTAAAAGAAGAAGATATTAAAGCATCTTTTAAAAACGGAACATTAAAAATAGAAGTTCCAAAGAAAGAAGAGAAAAAAGAAAAGAAAGATAAAAAATATATACAAATAGAAGACTAAATATTAAATATTAATTAATAGTAAAAATGATTTATTAGCAATTTTATAAAAATAAAAGATTCAAATACTAAAGTAAAATTTAGTATTTGAATCTTTTTAATATTACATTAACTTCTTTTATTATACAATCTATATACATAAAGTAAAATTACATGAAAAATTTGGGCTGAATAAATGTAAGATATAAGATAAATAATAATTTATAAAAAAATTTACAACTATAAAAATATTTTTTATAAATGTACTTGACAAGAAACTGAATAATGTGCTAATATTATTATTGTCAATCAAATGCGGATGTGGCGGAATTGGCAGACGCGCTGGTCTTAGGAACCAGTGTCAACGACGTGGGGGTTCAAGTCCCTTCATCCGCACCAATATACGTTTTCGATGAACTAACTCTTTTTTGCTTTGCAATGAGAGAAGCCAAAGAAAACAGAGTGTGAACATATCACAGCTTATGTAAGTCGATTTAGTCGGCTTATTTTTTTGCCTTTATAGGCACAAAATATTGAAATGAGGAAGTTATTATGATATGATTTGTGTAGTTAAAAAAGAGATTACGATTGAAAAAAATTACGTTCTAAGTTTGAATAGGCTTGCACTTTTAGTAATTGTGTATCAAAGATAAATAATGGTGATTTGAGAATGATTGAGAAAAGCAAAGATATATTTAAGAAGAACAATAAAGTGTAAAAAAGAGAAAGCTGTGTTAATTGAAGTAAAAAAAGAAACAAGATTTATTCAAAAAGTGATTGCAAAAATAAAATCTTTATTAAAAAAATGATTTATATAAACATTAGTTTTTATTAAAATAAGGTGGTAGAGAGTAATATGATTAACAAAAGAGAAGCAATAATATTTTTAATTGAGGAATGTTATAGAAAATTCCCAGAATTAATGGAGGAGATTCCAAAAGAAGAAATGTATAAAACTCTAATGAGTAATATTTCTGTAATAGAAGCAGGAGGCAAAAGCCAAGATGCAAATGGAGTATATTTTTGTGAATCAAAGACAATAAACATATTGAATAAAGGAAAGATGGATCTAGAAGATATAAAAAAAGACCAGGGCACAACGGAAACATTAGCACATGAAGGAGTACATGCACTGTTTAGAAAATCTAAAACAAAAACACGGAATAGATTTTTGTTCAAGAAAAATAAATATAAAATGTTTTATGAAATTAAGAAAAGTAAGGTATAAATCTTCAACAACAGTTTTAGATAAGATACATAATTTAAGTAAGATATCAGAAGACTATATAAGAAGTCGTCAATTTCATGTAGCATTAAATGAAGGAATAACTGAATGGATAGCACAAAAAACAGTATCAGTATCAGGACATAAAGCATATGATAGTGAAGTTAATATAGTAAAGCAAATAGAAAATATAGTTGGAGCAAAAAACATAATAGAAATTGTTAATAAAAGACCAAAAGAGATGAAAGATTTATTAAATATGAATAAGAAAGAATTTATTACTTTTTCTAATCAAATGGACTATATTTTATTCTTAAACATATTGAAGAATAAAATGGAACATTATGAAGGGAATGGACAATTCGATCCAAAGTTTGCATATTTAAATGACGAAATAAAGACTACAACTCTAAATATACAAACTCAATTGATAAAGAAACTCATAATTCCATATTTTGAAAATAAACAACAAAATAATAGTGAGAATTTTGATAAAGCTTTAAAATGTATGGAGTTAATAAAAGATTATTTTTATATTAATGATGTGGGGACAGATGTTTTTGAGAAATTTATGAATACAGATGCACCTAAAGAGCTGAAAGATGTTTTAGATAAAATAGTTATTCAGTATGCAAAGCAAAATTTTCAAAGCATTGATAAATGGGATAAGAAAAAAATCTTCGAAATGGATAAAAAGCTATCTAGGTATGGATATGTAAGTTTTGATGAATATTATGATAGATTTACAAATAAAATTGCTAGTCGAATAGAAGAATTAAGATTAATAGAAGATGCAAGTATAATAGAAAGAGTAAAAAAAGATCTATCTAACAGAAGTAGAATTGATGTAAAATTACTTGCAAACGATTATGTTAACGAATACTCGTCTATTTATATTAATAAGAAAGTAAGAGAACTAATCTTAAAAAGAAATTTAACCGAAAGTCAAGATAATGATTTGATACAAGAGATACAAGTTTATCGTGATTGTGGTAAAATAATAAGCAAAAAGGATATAAAAAGGCAAAAAAGTGATGACGGACATATAGAGTATTTTGTTATGATTGATGGTAAAAAATATACAAATGAACATTTAAAGAAAATGAAATATGGTAGAAAATTTCTGGATTCAAAACGATATGAGGTCATTAATGAAGAAAAAGAAGATGAAGAACAACAAAGTAATGAAGATGTTGCATTGAGTGTTCTAGATGGAAAAAAGCAAGGAAAGCTTGCAAAATTTATTGACTTTTTTAAAAAAAGATTTTCAAAGAAAAAAAATGAAACAATAGAATATAAAACAGATTCTCATGTAGGGGATTTTAGAGCAAGTTTAAAGGTACAATCTAAAAGAACAACTAGCAAATCAAAACAAGAACAAAGTCAAAGCAGGAATTTTATTGAGAAAGACGAAATATGAAAACTGGATACATACTATAGTAAACGCAAGGATGGAAACATTGCTAATATCCTGTTTTCAGTCTGAATATTTGAAAAATTGTTAAAAATCTAAAAATTTGACTAGTAAATTTTAGGCTAGTATAATGTTACTATATGAGAAAAAATAAGGAGGAAAAAATGAATTACAAAGAAGAATCATTAAAAAAGCATTATGAATGGAAAGGAAAAATAGAAGTAAATGCAAGAGCAAAGGTCGATAATAAAGAAGCATTAGCTCTTGCATATACTCCAGGGGTAGCAGAACCATGTCTTGAAATACAAAAAGATTATAAAAAAAGCTGGGAATTAACACGTAGATGGAATATGGTAGCTGTTATAACAGACGGAACTGCTGTACTTGGTCTTGGAGACATAGGGCCAGAAGCTGGAATGCCAGTTATGGAAGGAAAAAGTGTACTCTTTAAAGAATTTGGAGATGTAGATGCATTTCCTATTTGTGTTAGAACGAAAGATGTAGATGAATTTGTTCAGACAGTATACAATATAAGTGGTTCTTTTGGAGGAATAAATTTAGAAGATATTTCTGCACCACGTTGCTTTGAAATTGAAGAAAAACTTAAAGCAAAATGTGATATTCCAGTTTTTCATGATGATCAGCATGGAACTGCTATTGTTACAAGTGCAGCAATTATAAATTCAATGAAAATTATAAATAAATCTATAGGAGATTGCAAGGCAGTAATAAATGGAGCTGGGGCTGCTGGAATTGCTATTGCAAAATTATTAATGACATTAGGATTAAAAGATGTAATATTATGTGATAGAACTGGGGCTATTTATGAAGGTAGAGAAAATTTAAATAATGTTAAAGAATCAATTGCAAAGGTTACAAATAGAAGTTTTACAAAAGGTACACTAAAAGAAGCTATAGTGGGGGCAGATATTTTTATAGGTGTTTCTGCACCAGGAGTTTTAACAAAAGAAATGATAAAAACAATGAGTAAAGATCCAATTGTTTTTGCTATGGCTAATCCAACACCAGAAATAATGCCAGATGAAGCAAAAGAGGCGGGTGTTAGAATTGTAGGAACTGGACGTTCGGATTTTCCAAACCAAATAAACAATGTAATTGCATTTCCTGGAATTTTCAGAGGAGCGTTAGATGTTAGAGCAAGTAAAATAACTGAAAATATGAAAATAGCAGCAGCATATGCAATAGCTTCATTAGTTAGTGATGAAGAATTAAATGAAGAATATATTTTACCACAACCGTTTGACAAAAGAGTAAAAGATACAGTAGCAAAGGCTGTTTCAGAAGCAGCTATAAAAGATGGTGTTAATAGAATATAAAACTTTAATAAAAATTTTGATATTTATATAATAAAAATATATAATATAGCCAATCTAAAAGTAAAGTATGTAAAAATTATTTTTAGATTGGTTATTTTTTATATCATAAGACTATTAAATTTTAATTCGTTGTTATATAATTAATGCAACAAAGAACAAAAATAGGGAGGACAATTATGTATGATTTAATTGTAACTAAAAAGAAAAATAATAAATCAAAAATTTTTATTATATTATTAATCATATGTGTTATATTAATATTATTTTCTATAGTTGGAATTAAAAAAATTAATATGGATAATAATAAAGATATACAGGTAGCAAAAATATTAGATGTAAATATTAATATAGATACAGCCATAAAAATAAGACAAGAAAAACAGGAAAAAGAAAAATTAAAAAATAAAGATCCTCTAAGTCAAGAGCAAATAGAAAAAATCAGTAATATATATACTGCAAACGATGGAAAAAGAGTTTTTTTGACATTTGATGATGGTCCATCCAAAACTGTTACACCATTAATTCTTGACTTATTAAAAAAAGAAAATATTAAGGCAACTTTTTTTGTTTTAGGATATAATGCTGAAAGAAATCCTGAAATATTAAAAAGAGTGTATGCAGAAGGTCATTATATAGCAAATCATGGATATTCTCATAAATATAATGAGATATATAATAGTGTTGATACTGTAATTTATGAATATAATAAAACAGAACAATGTATAAAAAATGCTTTAGATAACCAAAATTATAATTCAAGAGTGTTTAGATTCCCTGGAGGATCTGTTGGAGGAAAATACAATCAAATAAAACAAGAGGCAAAAGAAGTTTTAAAACAAAATAATGTTGCTTTTTTAGATTGGAATGCACTTAGTAATGATTCTGCAGGAGCCCACACAAAAGAGGATATAATGGATAATATTACCAAAACAGTAGGAGAGAAAAACAATGTTGTTATTTTAATGCATGATGCAAGTGATAAAATATTAACTTATGAAACATTACAAGATGTAATAAATTTTTTAAAAAATAAAGGATATATGTTTAAAAATTTATATGATGTATTATAATTTAGAACTTATGGTTCATAATTTGTAGTTTATAAAATATGGTTTGGAATTTTTTAAAATTAGAAGTTATAATTATATTTTATGGTTTGGAGGACTTTTTTATGTATGATGCAATAGTTATTGGTGGAGGCCCTGCACGGAGTGTCAGCAGCAATTTATATGAAAAGAGCAAATTTAAACATATTACTTATAACTAAAGGGTATGGAGCATTAGAAAAAGCAGGAAAAATAGAAAATTATTATGGAATAAATGAAATTAGTGGTATCAATTTGCATGAAAGTGGAATAGAGCAAGTAAAAAATCTAGGTGTAGAATGCATAAATGATGAAGTAGTCCGGGCTTACTAAAGAAGATAATTTTAAAGTGGAAACTGTTAATTCAGAATTTTATGCAAAAAGAGTTGTACTTGCAACAGGAAAAAATAGAATTATACCTGATATAAAAGGAATAAAAAAGTTTGAGGGAAAAGGAATTAGCTATTGTGCAATTTGTGATGCTTTCTTTTTTAAAAACAAAAATGTTGCTGTACTTGGTAGCGGAAATTACGCAGTAAATGAAGCAAAACAAATAATGAATGTAACAAAATCTGTAAAAATATTAACAAATGGAGAGAAGTTAGTAGAAAATAGAGATATATCTTTAGAGTCTAATGAGAAGAGAATAAAAGAAGTTAGGGGAATAAACAAGCTTGAAGAAGTTGAATTTTATGATAATACTAAAATGAAAATAGATGGTATGTTTATAGCAATAGGAACAGCCTCAAGCACAGATTTAGCAAGAAAAATAGGTGCAGTGATTGAAAATAATAATATAAAAGTAAATGATAACATGCAAACATCTGTAAATGGATTATATGCTTGTGGTGATTGTATAGGGGGAATAATGCAAATATCTAAAGCTATATATGATGGAACAAAAGTTGGGCTAGAAATAATAAAGAATAATAAATTGTAAAATAAATGTTAATGGAGGTAAGTAAAATATGAATATTTTAAATTTAACAAGTGAAAATTTTGATAAAGAAGTATTACAATCAGATAAAACAGTTTTAGTAGATTTTTGGGCAAGTTGGTGTATGCCTTGTAAAATGATGTCTGGAATAGTAGAAGAAATTGCAAATGAAATGGAAGGAAAAGTTAAAGTTGGAAAAGTAAATATTGATGAAGAAACGGATTTAGCAGTTAGATTTGGTGTGATGAGTATTCCTACATTTTTGATATTCAAGAATGGAAAAGTGGCAGAAATGACAGTAGGAGTACAAGAAAAAGAAAAAATAACAAAGTTATTAAAATAAAAAACAATATATCGATGTATCGAGATATAAGATATAAAGATATTAAATAAAATTAAAATTTTTATTTGTATTTTTATATATTATAATATATAATTAGAAAAAAATATGGGGATAAACAAATGAAGAAAAAAATTTTTAGCATAATAGCAATAATTTTAGTATTATTATCAGTCTTGATATGTTTACTAATATTAAAAGATAATCAAAACAAGAGTGAAGAAGCTCTAAAAAATGATACGATACAAGTAGAAAATGTAAACAGTACAAATAATAATATAGAAAACAATATTAAAGTTAATAAAGAAAATGATAATATGAAAGTTGAAGAAAATAATCCGGTTAAAGAGCATGGAAAACTAAAAGTAGAAGAATCAAAATTGGTAGATGAAAAAGGAAATAATGTTCAGTTAAGGGGAATAAGTACTCATGGTATTAAATGGTTTCCAGAATATATAAATAAAGAATCATTTAAATATATGAAAGATGAGTGGAATATAAATTTAGTTAGACTTGCTATATATAGTGAAGACTATGATGAAAGTCAAAATAAAATAATAGAAGATGGAATAAATTATACCACAGAACTTGGAATGTATGTGATTGTAGATTGGCATACATTAAATGATAATAATCCAAATACTAATAAAGAAAAGGCAAAGAAGTTCTTTACTTATATTGCAAATAAGTATAAAAATAATGTTAATATAATTTATGAAATATGCAATGAACCAAATGGAAATGTTACATGGCAAAATGACATAAAACCATATGCAGAAGAAATGATTAATTTAATTCGTGAAATTAATGAAGATGCTGTTATTTTATGTGGAACACCTAGATATTGCCAATTAATAAGTGAGGTCGCAAAATCACCGATAGTAGGGCAAAAAAATATAATGTATACGTTTCATTTTTATGCAGCAACGCATAAAGAAGATTTAAGAGAAGAACTAAAAAAAGGATTAGAAAGTAATCTTCCAATATTTGTTTCAGAATTTGGAATTTCAGAAGCAAATGGAAATAATAATATAAATATAGAAGAAGCTAATAAATGGATAGATTTATTAAACAAGAATAATATTAGCTTTGTATATTGGAATTTATCTAATAAAAATGAGGCAACAGCATTGTTGAAAGATACAACTAAAAAAACATCAGATTGGAGTATGGAAGAATTATCTGATGCAGGAAAATGGTATATTAATATAGTAAAAAACAAGTAATTAATAAAAAAACATAAAGAACAATATTTGTAAAAATACAAATCATTCAAAAGATAAAGGAGTAAAGTAATATGATTAGAGAAACTGCTAATGATATTTTAAAATTATTAAAAAATGGAAAAGGACTAGAAAAAGATAAAATATTTGAAAATCCAAGTAGAGATGTTCAAAAAATAATTGCTATAATATTAAATGAATGTAGATGTAGTGCAATAGATAGAAGCGGTATTACAAAAAATAATGAATCTAATATAGATATTGTGAAAGTAAGAAATGTTGTAATGACTTTTCTTAGTGATATGCAAGAATTACAAGAAGAGTTGGTTTTGTCAGTTTTAACAAAAGAAGAGATAATAGGACCATTTATAAAGTTAAAATTTAAAAAAATTTATGATAGAGATTTTGAAAAATTTGATATAGAAATAGAAGAACCATTTGAAGATGATTTTACAGAAATATTAGGCTGCAATAATGATGATATAAAAGAAGGAGTCATAGAGGAAATAATAAAACCATATGTGAAGAATCTAGTACATAATGATAGAATTCTATCACAGAGAGATAAAATAGGAGAATTTATAGATAAAATATTTAACAAAGGGAAAAATCAAGATGAATTAATAGAAGAATATAAGCAAATATTAAGAGAAGTATCAACTATGGGAGAAGAAAAAGTATGCAATACAGCAAATTATATTTTAAAAAATATAATGGAAAATAGATACTTTAGAAATGAAATTATAAAAAATGCAATTAAAGATACAGATTTACAAATACTAGGAAGAAGATATGTTACATTTAACAATTTAGTAAATTCTATGGCAAACGAAACATATGAAATGTTAATAAAAAAAGAGTCACCAAACAAGCAAATTAATGAAATAAAGCAAATTTATTATGATATAGTAACTCGGACTATTAATTTTATCTACAGATTTTAATCAATTAACTAAATCTAAAATAGAAGGACAAATAAAACAAATAAATAAGGGAATAAGCAGTAATTTATACGAAAACAACAAAAAATATGTTAATCCAGAAACTGGATATAGAAATATAGATACTAGTATAGAAAAAAATAATCGTGAGATAAGATTTGTGAAACATGGCGACATAGAAGAAGCAATGAAAAATTTAGTAATAACAATAAAAAAATTGCTTAAAGAATCTGATAATTTAGATACAAGAAGTTTTATTAAAGAAGTTACAAGAATAAATTATCGTTTGGTAAGGATAAATCCATTTATAGATGGAAATATAAGAACTAGTAGGGCAGTAGCTAATATTTTACTACAAGATAAAGATATTTTGTCATATTTTGATAAAGAAGAACAAGATGAGTATATAAATACGATTAATAAAGCACATTTACTAATTGCAGAAAATACTAAGATAGAAAAGGAATATATGAAAAATTTAGTAAGTGATCCTGATAAATGCAAAGAAGTAGAAGATAAATTTTTGTCTATGTGGATGTAACTAAAAAATATTAAGTATATTAAAAAAGAATTATAAAATCTATTTTAAATAGAAACTTTATAATTCTTTTTTTATACAAGAGATATAAAAGAAACACATTTTAGTAATTTTATAATTTTTTTATAGCGTTTCTGGCAAGTTCATCACATCTATTATTGAACTCATTATCACTATGACCTTTAACTTTTATAAATTTTACAGTGTGAATTTTAGTAAGACTATATAATTCTTGCCAAAGTTCTTTATTTTTAACAGGTTCATTTCCTGCTGTTTTCCAATCTTTTTTTACCCAATTATATATCCAACCTTGATTAAAAGCATTTACAACATAAGCACTATCACTATATAAATTAACTTTGCAAGGAAATTTTAAAAGTTTTAAACCGTTCAATAACAGCAGTTATTTCCATAATATTATTAGTCGTGTTTTTATTTGAACCTGAAATTTCTTTTGATGTATTTTTATACATAAGAATAGTACCCCAACCACCAGGACCAGGATTACCAGAACAAGCACCATCAGTATAAATTGTAACTTCTTCCATAATTATCAACCTTTCTTAAATTATAACTTAGTATTTTAAATAAAATGTGTTTAAATAAAAATAATTCTATTGGCACATTACGTAATTTGTGATATTATATCAGTAAACTACAAGTATGTCTAGATAAATCGAATGGAAGAGGTGAAAAAGTATGGCGAGAGTTTTAGGAATAATTGCAGAGTATAATCCTTTTCATAATGGACACTTATATCATTTACAAAAATCTATTGAAGAAACAGAGTCTGATTATGTTATTGCAATAATAAGTGGTAATTTCGTTCAAAGAGGAAATACATCTGTTATAAACAAATGGAAAAAAGCAGAGATGGCATTAAAATGTGGAGTGAATTTAGTAATAGAATTACCAACATTATATAGTATATCAAGTGCTGAAAATTTTGCATCTGGAACAATAAAAATATTAGATAGTATGAAAATTGTAAAATCAATTTCTTTTGGAACAGAAACTGGGGATATGGCAGCACTAAATAATGTTGCAAATTTATTAGTACAAGAACCAAAAGAATATGAAGTTTTGTTACAAGAAGAATTAAAAAAAGGAGTTTCATATCCAAAAGCAAGAGAAAATGCTGTGTTAAAAATAATGAATGATAATACAAGATATGGAAATATATTATCTAGTCCTAATAATATATTAGCAATAGAATATTTAAAATCCATAAAAAAATTAAAAAGTACGATAAAACCTTTTTTAGTAAAAAGAGAAAAAGTATATTATAATGATGATGCTGTTGTTGACGATTTTGCAAGTGCTACAGCAATAAGAAGACTACTTGCAAGAAATCAAACAGAAGATTTAAGTAGAGTATTGCCAAGAAGTTCATATGAAATATTAATGGAAGAATTACAAAAAGAGAATGTTGTATTTGATTTAGTTAATTATGAAAAAGAAATTATATATAATCTTAGAAATATGACTTTAAAACAAATACAAAATATTCCAGATGTATCAGAAGGTTTAGAAAATACAATAAAAAATGCAGCAAATTCATGTAATAATTTACCAGAATTAATAAACATGATAAAATCTAAAAGATATACAACTACTAGAATTCAAAGGATACTACTTTGTTCTTTACTAGGTATTACAAAGAAAAAAATGCAAATTGCAAAAAAAATTAGACCATATGTAAGAGTTTTAGGTATGGATGAAAAAGGTAAACAGTTATTATCAAAAATGTCAAAAGCAAATCCAAAATTAGATATTGTAACATCTGTTAAAAAATTTACAGAAAATAATCATAATAAATTTATTAAAGAAATGTTAGATGTAGATATTAAAGCGACTGATATATATACTTTAGCATATGGTAAAAATTCTTTTGCAGGACTTGACTATACAAATAAAATTGTTATTGTATAAAAATGTTTTTTTGGTTTAGAAAGGATAGTGAATTTTGAAAATTATTGGAATAACAGGAAATTCTGGTAGTGGAAAAAGTAGTGTATCAGAAATAATTGCAAAAAAATGTGATAATTCAATTATAATTGATGCAGATAAAATTGCTAAAAGTATGGCATCTATTAATACAAAATATTACAATGCTATTAAAAAAGAGTTTGGAAAAGATATATTAAAGGCGAATCTAGAAATTGATAGAAAAAAATTAGCCAATATTATATTTAATAATGATGAAAAAAGAGATGTTTTAAATAGAATAACTTTTAAATATGTTGTGTCAAATATAAAACAAAAGATAAATTTTAATAAGAATAAAGAAGTAATAATATTAGATATTCCATTACTTTTTGAAAGTGGTTTAGACGAAATTTGTGATATAACATTAGGAATAATAGCAGATAAGAATGTAAAAATAGAAAGAATTTGTAAAAGAGATAAAATAAATATAAATCAGGCAGAGAATAGAATAAATAAACAACTTGAAGATAAAATTTTAGAAAAAAATTGTAATTATATTATAGAAAATAATGGTAGTTTAAAAGAATTGAATGAAAAATTACAAAACTTTATTATTCATTTAAAAATTTAATAATAAAGAATATTAATAATAAGAAATATAACATAGGAGGAATAAAAATGAAAGAATTATTTGCAGATTTACATGTACATATAGGAAGAAGTGAAAACGGAAAACCAATAAAAATAACTGCTGCAAGAAGTTTGAATTTTGCAAATATTGCTAAAGAATGTGCAGATAGAAAAGGAATTAGTGTTGTTGGAATTATAGATTGTGCATCACCATATGTAATAGAAGATATTGAAAACTTTTTAGCTACAGGAGAAGCATATGAAATAGAAGATGGTGGAATTATATATAAAGATAAAGTTTGTATAATTTTAGGAAGTGAAATAGAAACAGCAGAAGTAAATGATGAAGGAAAGACAGGAAGTGCTCATAATTTATGTTATTTTCCAAAATTAAAAGACATAAAAGGTTTTTCAAATGAAATGAAAAATCATATAAAAAATATGACATTAAGCTCACAAAGAGCAGATTTTTCAGCGTATGATTTGTTAGATGTTGTAGAAAAATATAATGGAATTTTAGTTCCTGCACATGCTTTTACACCACATAAGAGTTTTTATGGAAATTGTACAGATAGAATGTCAAAAATATTTAAAGAAAAATTTAATAGAATTCATACAGTTGAGTTAGGATTAAGTTCAGATACTTTTTTGGCAGATGAAATATCAGAATTGGAAGATAAAACATTTTTGACGAATTCTGATGCACATTCTTTACCAAAAATAGCAAGAGAATATAATAAAATTTTAGTAGAAGATATAAGTTACAAAGAATTATTAATGGCACTAAAAAATGAAAATGGAAGAAAAATTGTATGTAATTATGGATTAGATCCAAAACTTGGAAAATATCATAGAACATTTTGTGAAGAATGCGGAAAATCTATAGAAGGAAAAGCTCCAATATTTAAATGTAATAGATGTGGAAGTGAACATGTTACAATGGGAGTTTTTGATAGAATAGAAGTTATTAAGGATAAAAAAGAAACAAAATCTCCAAAATTTAGACCACCATATGTTTATCAAATACCATTAACTTTTATGCCAGGACTTGGTAAAAAAACGATAGAAAAGTTATTAGATAATTTTGAAACAGAAATGAATATTTTACACAAATTATCATTTGATGATATAGAAGGAGTAGTGGGTAGTAAGATAGCAAATGTAATTGTAAATGCAAGAGAAGGAAATGTAAATATAGAAGCTGGCGGAGGCGGAGTTTACGGAAAAGTAACTACAAAAAAATAAAATTAGTTCTAAATTTCATTTTATAGAATAGACATTATGTATAAGTAAGCTTATGCATAGGAGGAATAAAATGAGAGTAGACAATAGGAAAAAAAAGAAGAGTATAAAAAATTGTATATTAAATCATGTAAATAATAATTTAAGAGAATATATAATATTAATTATACTATTTTTAATAGGAGTTGTAGCAGGAGTAATATTTATAAACAATGTAAATGAATCTCAAAAGCAAGAATTACAAACTTATATTACAGGATTTGTACAATCATTAAAAGGAGATTATCAAATAGATAAAACAAAATTACTAAAAACATCTATTATAGAAAATGTAAAACTAGCAATTATATTATGGTTTGTAAGTTCAACTGTAATAGGAATATTTTTAGTATATGGGATAATTATATTTAAAGGCTTTTGTATAGGATATACAATGGCCTCAGTTTTAGCAACATTAGGAACCGGAAAAGGTATATGTTTTGCCATAACATCTTTATTATTACAAAATATTTTATTTATACCATCAATATTAGCATTGGGAGTAAGTGGAATGAAATTATATAAATCAATAATGAAGGATAAAAGAAGAGAAAACATAAAAATAGAAATATATAGACATACAATTTTTTCAATTATGATATTAGTTTTTTTTATAATTTCATCTTTTATAGAGACGTATATTTCCTCTCCACTTTTGATGAATACAGCTAAATATCTATAAAATTGTCATAATGACAATATACATAAAATATTAATTTGTAAAATATAAATATTTGTAGAATTTTGCTAAAATGTATTTACATTTATTAATGAATCTGATATAACATATATAGTTTATGTTAATACGGCTTTGCGCATGCCAGAAATGTGCAAAAATCTTAAAAAAGTAGGGGAGCTCTAGAATGGAAAAACAAATAACACTTTTTTTGGAATTTCTTCAAAATGATAAGAAATTGTCAGATAATACACTTCAATCATACAAAAGAGATATTATGCAATATCACAATTATGTTGACGAAAATAGTATAAATTATTTAAAAGCTGATGAAAATAAAATAAAAGAATATTTACAATATTTACAAGAAATTGGAAAAAAATCATCAACAATTTCTAGAAGCTTAGCTTCAATTAGATCTTTTTACCAATTTTTAATAAGAACAAAACTTATAAAAGAAGATCCAACAGTAAATATTCAATCACCAAAAATTGAAAAAAGAGTACCAAGTATTCTAACATCAAAAGAAATTGAATTACTATTAGACCAACCAAAAGATGTTGATTTAAAAGGAACAAGAGATAAAGCAATGCTAGAGTTTGCATATGCTACAGGAATGAGAGTTACAGAAATAATATCTTTAGATATAGATGATGTTAATTTAGAAGAAGGATATGTAGTTTGTAGATTTGGTTCAAAACAAAGAAATATTCCTCTTGGTTCATTATCATTAAAAGCATTAAAAGAATATATAGAAGAATCAAGACCATATTTAATTAGAGATGAGAATGTAAAAGCTTTATTTGTTAATATTAACGGAAAAAGATTAACAAGACAAGGTTTTTGGAAAATAGTAAAATATTATAAAGAACAAGCACATATTACTAAAGATATAACACCACATGTATTAAGACATTCTTTTGCAACACATTTACTACAAAATGGTGCAGATTTAAAAGCAATACAAATGATGCTTGGACACTCAGATATATCATCTACACAAGTATATATGCAATTCCAAGATGAAGGAATAAAAAATGTATATAGAAAAGCTCACCCAAGAGCATAAAATTAGAAAATATAATAGTATATAAAATATATATCATATGAAAACTCTTTATTTTAGATTATTTCTAAATAAAGAGTTTTTATAATATAAAACTTCTTTTATGTTTAAGATAATGCATATAGATTTGATTTATTATGTTAATTGTGCTATACTAATATATAGTTATCCTGAATAAGGAAAATAATTTTTTGGTAATCTACCGTTAATTTGGTAGTTCATATAGTAGGATATAAGCCCAAATGTATACATATATAAAAGTATGTGTTACATGCAACAACATAGAAAGAAGGGAAAACAGTATGAGCTTTTTGGAGTTAAAAATCCGTATTTTGGAACGACAAATTATAAGTATGGAAACCAAAAAAGCCCAGATAAGATTAATGGATCTGAGGCAAAAATGTATCTCTTATATGGAGATATATGAACTGGATTGCGAAATTCAGAAAAAAAAGCTGAAGCTTGAAAAGCTAAAAAAGCTTTTGCTTGAAAAAGCATATTAACGAAAGGAAAAGACTATACATATAAAAAGTATGGTCTTTTTCCATTATAAGTGAATGAAATAACATAAAAATCACTTGACAGTTTACAATAATACATATAAAATATAAATGTGAGTTGAAATATATTCAAAATAGAATTATTTATATATATTTTTATACGGAACATTGAAAATTAAATAGAAAGAGGTGTGAGATTATGCAATATGTAATCTATATCGCCATTTTTTTAATCTCAGCAGTTATATTTACAATGGTAGGTGTTACAATAAGAAAGAAAATAGCTGAATCTAAAATGAAAAGTGCTGAACAAGAAGCAAAAAGAATAATTGATGCAGCAGTTAGAGATGCAGAAAATAAGAAAAAAGAAGAAATCTTCAAGGCAAAAGAAGAAATTATGAAGGCAAGAGAAGAATTAGATCAAGAGGTTAAAGAAAGAAGGGGCGAAGTACTTTTACAAGAAAGAAGAATTGTTCAAAAAGAAGAAAATTTAGAAAATAGAACAAATAATTTAGAAAAGAAAGAAAAAGATTTGGAATTTAAAAACCAAAAATTAGATGAAAAGACAAAAGAAATAGAACTTACATTAGAAAAACAAATGCAAGAATTACAAAGAATCTCAGGTTTATCAAAGGACGATGCTAAAAAGCAATTATTATCAGAGTTAGAAAAAGATTTAACTTTGGAAAAAGCAAATCTTATTAAAGAATATGAGAATAAAGTAAAAGAAAACTCAGAAAAAACAGCAAAAGAATTAATAGGATATGCTATTCAAAAATGTGCGGCAGATCATACTTCTGAAACAACAGTATCTATAGTTGAATTACCAAATGATGATATGAAAGGTAGAATTATTGGTAGAGAAGGAAGAAATATTAAAGCTTTAGAAACGTTAACTGGAATAGACTTAATTATAGATGATACTCCAGAAGCTGTTGTAATTTCTGGTTTTGATCCATTAAGAAGAGAAGTGGCAAAAATTGCTCTAGAGAAATTAATAAATGATGGAAGAATACATCCTGCAAAAATAGAAGAAATGGTAGAAAAAGCAAAAGAAGAAATTGAAGCAACAATAAAAGAAGAAGGAGAAAGAGCAGTACTAGAAACAGGAGTAGTTGGGTTACATCCAGACATAGTAAAGTTAATTGGTAAACTAAAATATAGAACAAGTTATGGTCAAAATGTATTAAACCATTCAATAGAAGTTTCTAATTTAGCTAGAATTATGGCAGAAGAATTAGGACTAGATCCAAAACTTGCAAGAAGAGCAGGATTATTACATGATATAGGTAAAGCATTAGACCATGATATGGAAGGTACTCATGTAGAAATAGGTGTAGATATACTTAAAAAATACAAAGAAAATGAAATGGTTATAAATGCAGTTCAAGCACATCACGGAGATGTAGAACCAAAAACAATAGAAGCTGTATTAGTTCAAGCAGCAGATGCAATTTCTGCTTCAAGACCAGGAGCAAGAAGAGAAACATTAGAAACATATATCAAACGTCTAGAACAACTAGAACAAATAGCAGATTCTTTTGAAGGTGTAGAAAAATCATTTGCAATACAAGCTGGTAGAGAAATAAGAATTGTAGTAAAACCAGAAAAAGTAAATGATGCAGAGATGACTCTAATGGCAAGAGATATAGCTAAAAAAGTAGAAGATGAAATGGAATATCCGGGACAAATTAAAGTAAATATAATAAGAGAAATAAGAGTTGTCGAATACGCAAAATAAAATATATTTTATAAAATAAAAAACAGTGCTTCAAAAGAGCACTGTTTTTAAGTTTATGGAAAACAAATTAAACAAATTTGTTTAGAAATGGAGGAAATATGAAAAAAATAGTAATAGGAGCACTCATATTAAGCATATTACATTCTATCTTATTTTATGGACAGGATTTAGGAATATCAGTAGTGTTATTTGTAGTACCAATGCTTATTTTTATTTCGTATACATTAATAAGTAAAAATAAAGTGAAAAATAAAAAAGCTTTTTTTCTAAGTGTACCAATCAGTTTTTTAAGTTTAACATACGCATTATTTAATAATGGTATTTTAAATGTTGTAAACATGATAGCAATAGTTGTTTTAACAACAACTATGATAACTTGGGCAATATATGATAAATTTACTTTTAAAGAGGCTTTTGTGAAAATTTTTGTTATTATATTTAAACCTTTTGGATATATAGGAGAAAGTGTTAGAGTAATATCAAATAATTTATTTAAGAAGAAAACTAACGTAACAAATGTAGAAAATAAAAAGATAAAAGAAAATAAAGTAATTAAGCAAATTATAATAGGTCTTATAATATCAATACCATTATTAATTATTATTCTTGCTTTACTTATTTCAGCAGATATAATTTTTGCAGAAATCTTAGAACCAATTAAATATGTTATTATGAACATATTTAATATAAAATTTTTAAGTTCATTATATTTTAGAGCGATATTTATTATTATATTATTTATATATGTAGTTGCATTTATATGTAGTATGCTAAAATTTGATACAACTAAAAAAACTTTTGAAAAAAAAGGTGTAAATATGCAAAATATAACAGTTAATACAGTGCTAACTGTATTAAACATAGTATATTTATTGTTTTGCATAATTCAATTTGTATATTTATTTTTATTTACTAATTTAGGATTGAATGAAATTTTCGATTATGCTACATATGCTAGAAGAGGATTTTTCCAATTAATGTTTGTAACAATAATTAATTTTATAATAATAATTATTACATCTCTAAATAAAAGAGAAACAACAAAGGGAGTAAGTATTTATACTAAAATAATGAATGTTTTATTAATAATATTTACAATTGTAATGATATTTTCATCATTTTTGAGAATGTATTTATATGAACAAGAATATGGATATACATTTTTAAGATTAGTAGTGTATTTTATTTTGGCAACAGAACTAATGCTAGCAGTACCAACATGTGTATATGTATTTAATAAAAAAATTTCACTTTTAAAATATTATATAGTAATATTTTCTGTAATGCTTGTTTTATTAAACTTTACTAATGTAGATAGAACAATTGCCAAAAAGAATGTTGATAAATATTTAATGAGTGCAAATTTTGATGAAAAAGAAATTGATTTTAAATATTTGAAAAATTTATCTGTAGATGCAATACCAGAAATTGCTAGATTATATAGAAATACTCCAGATTCAACTTTGAAAAATAAGATAGATAGATATTTTACACATGATTCTATGGTAAAATCAAGAAATAATAAAAAAATTCAAAAACTATATGAAAATAAGAATTTCCAAGAATTTAATTTGTCTGAATATGAAGCTAAAAGAGCTGTAGAAAGTATAGATGGCGAAAAATAAAATTAATTGTAAAATAAGAATAAAGAAAGTTAAAGTTGTTTAATGAGAAAAAATTACTAGTTTTATGAAGTAGAATTTAATTAATTTTCTCTTTTAACTATATAATTTTAAATTAAGATATTATTTAATCTTTAGTAAATTTTGATTAATATTAATATAGTGAAAAAGAATAGTTGTAATAAAATTGCAACTATTCTTTTTTTGTGGTATAAATAATAAAAAAGAAAAAAGGAGAAAAAAATGGAGCAAAGTAAATATTATGGAAAAATTGCACTAAAATTAAGTGTAATACTTTTTATTGTTTTAGGATTATTTATTACTTATAAATTAGCAATATTTTATATACCATTTATAATAGCTATAATGGTAGCATCTATTGTAGAGCCAATTACTAAATTTTTTATGAGAAAATGTAAATTAAGGCGTAAAATTTCGACAATAATAACACTTTTACTAATAACTATTATAATAGGAACAGTTTTAACATTAACAATAAGTAAGGTGATAACAGAAACAACATCACTTTTATCAAATTTAAATATATATTTTAAAGATTTTTATGATGATGGAATACAATTGTTTGATGACTTGAAAAATGGAAATATAGAAGTGCCAGATGAGGTTATGCAAGTTTTAAAAAATTCGCTTGGGGGAATTGTAGATGGAACTAAAAATGTTTTAATTTCTATATTAACTAGTGTAATAAATTTTATAAGCTCTGTGCCTACAATGTTTACATATGGAGTAATTACAATACTTGCAATTATATTTGCTTGCTTTGATAGAGATTATATAATTAATCAATTTAAAAAGCAGGTTCCAAAAAAATGGATACAAAAGGCAAGTAAAATTTATAAAGAAACTTGTAGTGTTTCATTAAATTATATAAAAGCAGAAGCAAAGTTGTCTGGAATTTGTTTTATTTTAGTATTTATAGGTCTTGTGTTTTTAGATTTAATTGGCTTTGATGTTAAGTATCCTGTAATTATGGCTATTTTTATAGGATTTGTAGATTTACTTCCTCTATTTGGAGCTGGTGCTGTTATGATTCCTTGGGCAATATATCTATTTTTTACAGGAAATATACCACTTGCTATAGCAGTAGGAGTAATTTGGATAATATGGGCTGTATTAAAGCAATTAATGGAGCCTAAAATGGTTAGCAATCAAATGGGAATGCATCCGATTTTTACATTACTTGGAATGTATACTGGTTTTAGAATTTGTGGTGTATTTGGGCTTATGTTAGGACCTATTGTACTATTAATAATAAAAAATGTATTTAGTGAATTAATAAGCAAAGGTGTATTGAAATCATTTTTTGAAATGGAATAAATAAGAACTAAAAAGGAAATCATCTCATAAACTGTTATGAGGTGATTTTTATGAATTTTGAAGAATTAAACAAAATGATTAGTAAATATGATGATGTTCCATTTCCAGAAATAAAATATGTATATGCAAATCAAATATATGCTAATTTATTGTATGATGATTTAGCAGGAGAACTTGGAGAATTATCTGCTGTTACACAATATGCGTATGAACATATGGATATGAAAAATAATGAAGAGCTTAGCAAAATAATGCTAAGAATTGCAATTCAAGAAATGAAACATTTAAATTTAGTAGGGGAATTAATAAAAAAATTAGGAAAAAATCCATGTTTTGTAAATAGTAAAGGGATAATATGGAATAGTGGAAATTTAAATTATGATGTAAAAGATATAATAAAAACAATGGAATATAATATAAAAACAGAGAAAGTTGCAATAGATCGGATATAATAAAGCAATTAGATATACAAGAAATAAAGAAATAAGAAACTTATTAAATAGGATTATTCTAGATGAGAAAAACCATATACAAGTTTTTTCGAAGATAATTGAAGAAAGCCAGAAAGAAATAAAAAGATAAAGTAATAAAATCTCGTGCTCTAAAATAGAATTGTTTTAGGAGGGGATTTGTTTTGGATGAAATTAATTTAGATAATAAGAAGATTGTAAAAAAATGGCAAATTTTAGCATCTACTTTTAGTCTTATATTTGGAACTTTGTTACATTTTACATATGAATGGTCAAATAAAAATGCTTTTATATCAAGTTTTAGTAGTGTTAATGAAAGTACATGGGAACATTTAAAACTTGCATTTTTTCCGATGTTAATTATTGGGATAATAGAATATTTTTTTGTAAAAAACAAAGTTAATAATTATATAGAATCAAAAACTATAGGAATTACTAGTTCAATATTGTTTATAACGTCATTTTTTTATACATATACAGGAATTATAGGAACAAACTTTTTTATAATAGATATTTTTACTTTTGTGTTTGCAGTTTTAATAGGAGAATACATTTCGTATAAAATAATGAATAGTGAGGAGCAATCTACAAAAGCTACTAAGATTATGTCCATAATTATATTAGTAGTATTAACTATATATTTTGTGTTATTTACATTTGTAACACCTAGAATAAACTATTTTAAAGATCCAGTAAATGGAAGTTATGGAAGAAAATTATAAGTGAAAGATAATACTATAGTAAAAGTAAAATTATAACTATCAGCTTCAAAATAAAAATCATATAAAGTAATTGCATATAGAAACAAAGTATAATATAATGCAAAAAAATAAGGAGAAAAAATTTATGGAAAAAAATGAAATCAAAGGATTAACTAAAAAGGAAGTTGAGGAAAAAATAAAATTAGGTAATGTAAATACAACAAGTAAAAATAATTTGAAATCTAATTGGCAAATAGTTTTTGATAATGTATTTACATTATTTAATTTATACAATTTTATTATAGCTATAGCTTTATTAGCTGTAAAAGCATATACTAATACATTTTTCTTTTTGATAATTGTAATTAATGTTTTAATAGGTATTATTCAAGAAATACATGCTAAAAATATGATTAAAAAATTGGAGATTTTAGCTGCTTCAAAAACTACTGTAATTAGAGATGGAAAAGAAGAAAAAATAGAAGTAGAAAAAGTAGTTGTGGATGATATTATATTATTATCACCTGGAGATCAAATTCCATCAGATTCTTATATTATTGATGGAGAAGTGGAAGTTAATGAATCACTTTTAACAGGGGAGTCAAATTTAATCTTAAAAAATAGAGAGGATAAATTATTATCTGGAAGTTATGTAGTAAGTGGCAAATGTTATGCTAAAGTTGAAAAAGTTGGTGATGATAATTTTGCAAATCAAATAGTAAATGCAACTAAAAAGCACAAAGAAAATAATTCAGAGCTTATTAATTCAATGAAAAAAGTTACAAAATTTACAAGTTTTGTTATTATACCAGTAGGAGTATTTTTATTTATGCAAGCTTACTTTCTTAGGGAATCTAACTTATCTCAAGCAGTAATTGCAACATCTGCTGGACTATTGGGAATGTTACCAAAAGGACTTGTTTTATTAATAACTATAGCATTAGAATCTGGTGTAATAAAACTTGCTAAAAAAGATGTATTAGTTCAAGATCTTTATAGTATGGAATCACTTGCACATATTGATACAATATGTTTAGATAAAACAGGAACTATTACACAAGGAAAGATGAGAGTATCAGATGTTAAAATTTTTGATGAAAAAGTATTGCCTAGATCTTTTAATGATATGATGGTAGCTTTTGTAAATGAATCTGATGACAATAATGCAACTTTTAAAGCTATTTCCGATTACTTTAAAGGCAATATAAAATTTGAAAAGCAAGATAGTATATCATTTTCTTCAGAAAGAAAATGGAGTTCAATATCTTTTAAAAATGAAGGAACTATAGTGTTTGGAGCACCAGAAAGATTATTTGAGAAAAGTAAAAAAGAATGTCCAAAAGAAGTTGAAAATTTGCAAAAAAATGGTAAAAGAGTTTTAGCGGTAGCATATACAAAAAATATTATAAATGAACCAGTACTTCCTGAATTAGATATTGTTTCAATACTTATATTAGAAGATCCTTTAAGAAAAAATGCAAAAGAAATGCTTGGTTATTTCAAAAAACAAGGAATAGATGTTAAAGTTATTTCTGGAGATAATCCACTTACTGTTTCTAATATAGCAAAAACTGCAGGACTTGAAGAATATGAGTCATATATAGATTTATCTACAATAGGAAGTGATGCAGAAATAGTAGATCTAGTAGAAAAATATAGTATATTTGCAAGAGTGTTACCACATCAAAAAAGTATTATCGTAAAGGCTCTACAGGCTAAAAATCATAAAGTTGCAATGACAGGTGATGGTGTTAATGATGTTATTGCATTAAGAGAATCAGATTGTAGTATTACACTTCCTGATGCTAGTGATGCAGCAAAGCAGGTTTCACAAATCGTACTACTAAATTCAGATTTTAGTGTGCTAAAAGATGTATTAATGGAAGGAAGAAGAGTTGTTAACAATATAACTAAAGTTGCTAGAATATTTTTTATAAAAACAATATATTCAATATTATTGTCAATCTTTTGTATAATAACAAATATAGAATTTCCATTTATACCAATACAAATAACTCTTATAGATTTAGCTATTGAAGCATATACATCATTTTTTATTACATTTGAAAAAAATAAAAATCCAATTAAAGGAACTTTTTTACAAACTGCACTTACAAATGCAATGCCATTTGCTTTTGTTACTATTTTTAATATAGTATTTTTAATATTTGCAGGTGAAATAATAGGAGCATCAAGTACTTCTTTAACTACAATGATGTATTTACTTATTGGTTTTGTTAGTATATTAGCAGTACAAGAGGTTTGCAAGCCAATTACCAAAGTACATGTATTTTTATTTACTACAACAGCTGTTGGTTTTTATGTAGCAGTAGCTTTATTTAGAAGAATATTAGAATTAGAAATATTAACAAGGAGAGAGTTTATAATTGTACTAATATTAGCTATAATTAGTTATATATTGATACATATAAAGAGAATAATTTATAAAAAGAAATTAATAGATTAAAAAGAATAGATTAAAACGAAAAATTTAAATTTTTATAAAATTTATTACAAAATAAAAAGGAGTAGATTATATGGAAAATATATTTGTAGAATATCCGAAATGCTTGACTTGTAGAAGTGCAAAAAAATGGTTAGACGAAAATAATGTAACATACATAGATAGACATATAGTAGAAGAAACACCAACATATGAAGAATTAAAGAAGTGGATAACAAGAAGCAAGAAAAATATAAAAAGCTTTTTTAATACAAGTGGATTAGTTTATAAAAGTTTGAATTTGAAAGAAAAACTACCAACTATGTCAGATGATGAAAAAATAAAACTTCTTTGTAGGAATGGTATGTTAATTAAAAGACCATTATTTATTAGTGACAAAATAATATTAATAGGTTTTAAACAAGATGAGTGGAAAGAAATTTTAGGAGGAGAATAATGCTAAATATAGGATGTCATTTATCAGCTACAAAAGGCTTTAAAAATATGGGAGAAGAGGCATTAAAAATTAATGCAAATACTTTTCAGTTTTTTACACGTAATCCAAGAGGTGGACAAGCTAAAAAAATAGATGAAAGTGATGTACAAGGATTATTAAAAATAATGCAAGAAAATAATTTTGCAAAAATACTTGCGCATGCACCATATACTTTGAATTTATGTTCTGCAGATGAAAAAATCAGAGAATTTGCAAAAAATACTATGTTAGATGATATGAAAAGAATGGAATATTTGCCACGGAAATATGTATAATTTTCATCCAGGAAGTCATGTAGGACAAGGTTTTGAAATAGGAAAAAAATATATAGTTAAAGCTTTAAATGAAATATTAACAAAAAATCAGACAACTACTGTTTTATTAGAAACAATGGCAGGAAAAGGGAGCGAAATAGGTAGAAGTTTTGAAGAAATAAAAAGTATTATAGATGAAGTAGAATTAAAAGAAAAAATTGGAGTTTGTTTAGACACTTGTCATGTAAATGATGCAGGATATGATATTGTAAATAATTTAGATGGTGTTATAGAAGAATTTGAAAAAATAATAGGCTTGGAAAAATTAAAAGCAATTCATATTAATGATAGTATGAATGCTATTGGAAGTCATAAAGATAGACATCAAAAGATAGGAAAAGGAACAATTGGAATTGAAGCATTTGAAAGAATAATAAATCATCCTAAATTAAGAAAATTGCCATTTTATTTAGAAACACCACATGAAGATATTATGGGGTATGCAGAAGAAATTGAAATTTTGAGAAATTTATATAAAGACTAATAAATTAGTACAATATAAAATTTATCATAAATAAAAAATAAAATATGGAGGAGAGTTGAAATGAAAAATATTGCAGACAGATTAAATGAAAAAATAACTAAGCTTAAAAGTCCAATTGTAGTAGGATTAGATCCAAAATTATCAGAGATACCAGATTGCTATAAAGACAGATTAGAAAAAAGTGAGAACAAATTTGAAGAGATTTCTAAAATAATTGTAGAGTTTAATAAAGATATAATTGATAGTATTTATGATATTGTACCAGCTGTAAAACCACAAATGGCTTTTTATGAAATGTATGGAGAGTATGGTGTTAAAGCATTTATACAAACTGTTAAATATGCAAAATCTAAAGGGTTATTTGTCATAGACGATTCTAAAAGAAATGATATTGGAAATACTGCTAAGTGTTATGCAAAGGGGCATTTAGGAAAAGTAGATTTAGGAAATGGTCAATTTGAAGAAGTTTTTGGAGCTGATTTTTTAACTGTATCTCCATATTTAGGTCTTGATAGTATAGTACCATTTATAGAAGAATGTAAAGAAAATGATAAAGGAATTTTTGTGTTAGTTAAAACATCAAATCCATCAAGCTCTGATATACAAGATAGATTAGTAGATGATGGAAAAACAATTTATGAAAATGTTGCTAAGTTTGTAAAAGAACAAGTAGATGAATTAATAGGTGAAACAGGATATTCTTCAATTGGAGCAGTAGTAGGAGCAACTTTTCCAGAAGAAGCAGCAAAACTAAGAAAAATAATGAGTAATAATATTTTCTTGGTGCCAGGATATGGTGCACAAGGAGGAAAAGCAAAAGATGTAATGTACTGTTTTAATGAAAATGGATTAGGAGCTTTAGTAAACTCATCAAGAGGTATTATTTATGCATATAAAAAGCATTTTGAAAAAGACTTGTGTACAAAAGAAGAATATAAGAAATCTGTAAGAGAAGCTACCATCAGTATGAGAGAAGATATAGTATCTTGCTTAGAAGAAGAAGGAAAAAGTTATAAATAAAATATTTAAATTAGAATATAAGTATTATAAAAAATATAAGTTATAAAGAAAATCACACTTCCACTTTAAAAAAATATTATAAAAGTGGGGGTGCTTTTTTTATGCAAATAAAAAAGTATAAAAGGGATGATTCAGTAAAATATGCAAAAAAATGGGCATATTTAAGAAATCCAAAATATTATAATTATGATGCAATAGGAGGAGATTGTACTAATTTTGTATCTCAATGTATATATGAAGGATGCAAAGTAATGAACTATGATAAAGTAAATGGGTGGTATTACAAAAAAGCAAATGACAAGTCACCATCATGGACAGGGGTGGAATTTTTATATAAATTTTTAATAAATAATAAGGGAATAGGTCCTTTTGCTAAAAAGTGTAATATAGAAGATGTTGAAATAGGAGATATTATACAACTTTCGTTTGATGGAATAAAGTTTTCTCATACTTTATTTATTGTAGAGAAAATAGATAACAATATTTATGTTGCAACACATACTTTTGATTCGTATGGACGTAATTTGAATACATATTCTTATAAAGACATACGATATACAAAAATAGAAGGATATAGGATTTGGTAATTTATAATGTAAATTAAAAAATGAATTTTAATTTATAAAGATAAAAAAATAGAAAAATAGGTATTAAAGCTAAAAATGTTGTTGAAAAATGTAAGACATATGATATAATGTGGCATATATTAAGGTGATATTATAAGAATAAAAATAAAAAGGGAGGATGGCTCAAGAAAAAATAGTATCTTGGCCAATAAAAAAATTGACAGTTGCATTATATATATTTAAGATATACTTAAAAGTAGTTTATTTTTTTATAAAACTATTTACAAAACAAAAAAAACAAGTTTTTTTCTTAAGCAGACAATATAATTATATATCATTTAATTATAAAGAGATTATAAAAAGTTTAGAAAGAAATAATAAAGATATAAAAATAAAAGTTATTTGTCAAAAAGTAAACAGTGATATTAATGAATCGCTAAGAGATAAAAATCAATCATCTGCTTTAATAAAGGTAATAATGAAAATGAAAAAAGAAGCCAAAAGTATGATAGAATACTTTATTAGTTTGCATAAACAAATGCGGATGCATTGCAGAATCAAAAGTGATTATTGTTGATGGATATAATATTCCAGTTAGTGTATTGAAACATAAAAAAAATACAACAGTTATTCAAATGTGGCATGCACTAGCAGCTATTAAAAAATTTGGATATCAATCAATTGGATACAAAGACGGAGTGAATAAAACAATAGCAAAGATATTAAAAATGCATGCAAATTATGATTATGTTATTTCTGGATCAGAGGCAATGAAACCATATTTTGCAGAAGCTTTTAAAATTGATAAAGAAAAAATTATATCTATTGGAACGCCATATGTTGATTATTTGCTTAAAACGTCATCTAGACAAAAACAAAAAATATATAAAAAATATCCTGTATTAAAAAGAAAAACTAATATATTATATTCACCAACTTTTAGGAAAGATGGAAGAGATAATATAGATGAAGTGATAAAAAATATAGATTTAGATAAATATAATCTAATTATTACATATCATGATAAAGATGGAAAGAAAAAAATAGATAATCCAAAAGTTTTAACATGCAAAGATGTACCATATAGAGATTTAATAAAAATAGCAGATTATGTAATAACAGACTACTCAGCTTTATCAGTTGAAGCGGCTATAGTAAATGCAAAAGTATTATTATATGTATATGATTATGATAAGTATAAGGAAGAAAATGGTATTAATATAGATTTATTTAAAGAGCTTCCAGGGTATACATCTAAAAATATAAAAGATATAGTTAAAATAATTGAAGATGATAATTATGATATGCAAATTTTAAAGAATTTTAGAGAAAAATATGTATCTAATTTAAATGGAAATTCTACGAAACTATTAACAGAACTAATAGAAAAAGCATGTGCATAATGGAAAAATGATTTAAGAAAAAAAGATTCAAGAAGGGATAAAAAAATGAAAGATAAAATTAAAAAGATTGTTATAGATTTTTCAAAGAAAAATATTGTCTTTAGAAAGATTATTAGAAAACTTGTCTTAATAAGAAGAAAAATTTTTTATCATAAATTCTATAGAAAATATAATGTGGATGATAAGACAATTCTGTTTGAAGTGTTTGGAGGAAGAAACTATTCTTGTAGTCCAAAATATATTTACGAAGAAATGATTAATATGGAAGAATTTAAAGACTATAAATTTGTTTGGTCATTTATAGATCCTGAAAAGCACAATGTAAAAAAGAGTAAAAATTTAAAAATAGTAAAACATGCATCAAAAGAATATTATAAATATTGTGCAAGTAGTAAATATTGGATTGTAAATTCTATAATGGGAGAGCATATAAAGAAAAAAGAAAATCAAATATATGTACAATGTTGGCATGGTACGCCACTTAAAAAATTGCGCTGTGACATAGAAGTTACAGGAAGTGTATTAAATACTATTTCTGAAATAAGAAAGAGAAATGATATTGATGCATCAAGATTTGACTACTTTTTATCACCATCTAAATTTGCAAGTGAAAAATTTATTTCAGCATTTAATTTAAAGTCTTTAGGAAAAGAAAATATTATTATTGAAGAAGGTTATCCAAGAAATAAATTATTATTTACATACACAAAAAAGGATATAGATAATATAAAAAATAGGTTGAATGTACCAAAAAATAAAAAAGTAATATTATATATGCCAACATTTAGGGATAATCAACATACTTCAGGAATACGGATATACATATAATATTGGAATAGATTTTGAAAGTTTACAAGAAAAATTTGGCAAAGATTATTGTGTTTTATTTAGTACACATTATTTTGTAGCAAACAAGATAGATCTTTCAAAATATGAAGGATTTGTTATTAATGTAAATGGTAAATTTGATGATCCAAATGAATTATATATAATCAGTGATATTATAATGACTGATTATTCTAGCGTATTTTTTGATTTCGCTAATTTAAAAAGACCTATGATATTTTACATGTATGATTTAGATGATTATAAAAATAATTTAAGAGATTTTTATTTAGATTTAGATGAATTACCAGGACCAATAACTAAAAACGAAGAAGAGTTAGAAGAAGCTATTAAAAATATTGACGAAATATCAAAGAAATACAAAGAAAAATATGAAAAATTCAATAAAAAATTTAATTATTTAGATGATGGACAAGCAACTAAAAGAGTTATAAACAAAATATTTAATTTAAAAGATATTTCACATGAAAAAAAAGAAGTAATAAAAAAATAAATTTGTATATAAGTATAGGAGGATAAAAATGAAAAAAGTATTAACATATGGAACATTTGATTTATTACATCCAGGACATATCTATTTATTAAAGGAAGCTAAAAAATTAGGAGATGAATTAATTGTAGGTGTATCTACAGATGAATTTAATTCGATTAAACATAAAACATCTTTTTTGCCTTATGAATATAGAAAAGAAATGGTGAAGTCTATAAAATATGTTGATGAGGTAATACCAGAAACTAATTGGGATCAAAAAGTAGAAGATATTAAAAGACTTGGAATTGATGTATTGGTCATGGGAGATGATTGGAAGGGTAGCGACAAATTCGAATATTTGAAACAATTTTGTGATGTTGTATTTTTACCTAAAATGGAAGGGCTTTCTTCTACTAAGTTTAGGGGACATGTTGAGGAATATGTTAAACTTATGGAAGAAGATGAGTAGAAAATAGAATATTAATAAAATATTTGCAATGTGTGATATATATAGTTGAGAGGATAGGAACATAAAAAATGAATAAAAAAAATAATTATATATGGTTGTTTGGTGAGAATTTAGGAAAAACAGCAAATAATAATTCGTTTTATTTTTGGAAACATATAATAAATAAAAAAAAAGATAATATAAATAAATACATAATTTTAGAAAAAAATAGTTTGAATAAAAAAGTATATGAAACATTAAATAAAAGAGAAAAAGAATCTGTTGTATGGAAAAATAGTTTAAAACATTTTATACTATTTTTTTTGGCAGATATGTACTTTGTAACATTAAGTTATAAAGATATAAGACCAGAACAATTTATGGGAAAAAAATATGAATTTCAAATAAGCAGACCAGTAATATATTTACAACATGGTATTACAGCTATAAAAAAGTTAGGGTATAAAGGAAATTCATACTGGAATAATATGTTTAGATTTATTTATTATAATAAAATTATAAAGCAACAATTAATTGAAGAAAATGATTTTAGAAAATATCAATTATATTATGGAATAGTATTTCCAAGATTTAAAGAATTAGTAAGAAAAAATAATTTGGAATTAAAAAAAGGTATAAAAAGTAAGCAAATATTATGGTTCTTAACATGGAGAGAATATAAAGAGGATAGTTTTGAAAATCAAATGCTAATAAAAAAAATAAATCATGTTTTAAGAAATGAAAAATTAAATAAATATTTACATAATAATAAATTGAAAATAAAATTGTGTTTGCATCAACTATATAAGACAGATGCAGAAGAATTTATGAAAAATGTGAATAAAAATAATATTGAATTAGCATATGCGACAGAAATTAATTTGATGGAAGAAATTGTAAAAAGCAATATGCTTATAACAGATTACTCTTCATTAGGATTTGATTTTACTTTTTTAAAAAAACCGGTAGTGTTATTTCAGCCTGATAGAGAAGAATATTTATCTAAAAGGCAGACATATTGTACAATAGATGAGTTAGAAGATAATAGTATAGATACAGAATCTGAATTCATAGATATTATAATTAATGAGAAATATGGAATAAATGAATTCTTCAATTCTAGAATTACAGATGTCGAGTTTGAAAAAGTTGAAAAAGGTTATTATATTGATAGAATGTATAAATATTTTAAAAAGAAGCAAGAGGAAAAAATTACATTCTTAGGATATAATTTTTATGGAGTTGGAGGAACTGTTAATGCAACCAGAGCTTTAGCAGAAGGATTATTAGAAAATGGATATATGGTTGAAATGTTATCTTTAAAGAATAATGGTAAAGCAAAGAATATGCCATATGCACTAAATTTAACGAATATAGATATGTATATGAATTTCGATAATTTTAAGATAAAACGATGGCTGTGGAGTAATATTTATAGAAATTATAAATATTTAAATTTTGATACATCTAAAAAATATTTGGAACCATATACAGGAGTAGCTATAGAAAAAATATTAAATAGAATAAAAAGCAAAACTGTTATTTCTACAAGAGAAACATTACATTTGTTTTTAGAAGATACAAATAACAAAAAGATAAAAAACAAAATATATTTTTTTCATTGTCAAGCAGAAATAATAGATGAGATATTTCCTGGAATTATGGGTGAGATAAATAAAAGAAAATTAACAAATACTGTATTTGTTACAGAAAAAAATAAAAATGAATATATAAAAAAACAGCAATATGATAATTATGAAAGATCATTAGTCTTAGGAAATGCATTAGAAAGAAAAAATGTAAGAAATATAAATAAAATTGAGGTGATTCCGGAAAAGGAAAAATATTATTTGATTTATCTATTAAGAATTAGTCAAGAAAGAAAATGCGACATAGAAAATTTAATTGAATTTGGAAAGTATTTAAAAGAGAAAAATATAAAAAATATAGTTGTAGATGTTTTTGGAGATGGAGATTATGTTGAAAACTTTGTAAATGAGTTAGTTGATAATGAACTTACTAATTTCATTAAATATAAAGGAAAAACAAATGATTCTACATATCATATAAGAAGGCATGATGCATTAGTTGATTTTACATTAAATCATTCTTTTGGAATGACATACATAGAAGGAATTTTAAGTGGAAAATCCGTATATTGTATGAAAAACACAGGATCTATAGAAGTTATGGAAGGAATACCAAATTCATTTATAGAGTCATATGAAGATCTAGTTAATAAAATTAATAAGTTGCCTACTATATCTGTAGAGCAGTTGCAAGAAAATTATAGGAAAATAGAAGAAAAATATTCAAGAAAAATTATAGCTAAAAAATTCATTGAGTACATAGATAGAGGAGCAAAAAATGAGTAAAATAGAGGTCGAATATAATGATAATTTATTGCAAATAAAAAAGATAAGAACGAGACAGAGTGATGACGATTTTGAAAGTATAGATGTATCGAAACTAGTATATAAAGAAGAATATCAATCAAAGATAAAAGTTACGAATGCAGACGAAAAAAATAAAATAATGTTATTTAAAAGATTGTCTCAAATAAATAATGATGATACGAATAGTATACTTTTAGTTTATGCAAAAGGCAATAAAATAAAATATAAAATAACATCAGAAGAAAATGCATACAAGACTTTTGTTCAAGTTCCATATAAAATATTAAATGTTAATATTACAAATAAATATTTAAAGTTTACAATATTTGCTTATATAGTAAATAATTGGAAATTAAATATAAAAGATATTAAATTTGCAATAGATAGTAATAATCAAAAAGATATAACTTTAAAAGTATACGATTCAAAAAAACAAAAAGCAAAAAAGTTACTTGAAGGAAATGTTTATAAATTTAAATTTAAAATAAGTGACTTATTAAATAGTAATGAAGAAATAAATAATTTTGTATCACTTAATCTAAAAATAGATGAAGCAGAAGTACAATACAAATTGGGAATAAGAGACAAAAAAATAGTGAAACGAAAAAAAGCAAAAAAGTATTATAACCTTCCAATGAAAAGTAAATATATAAAAGATTATGCGATTCATATAAGAAGAACTATAGCAGGAAATTTAGTCGTAGTAAAAAGATTAATAGAGCCAATAGAAAGTACTTTTAAATTTAAATTTTTAGAAAGTCAATTAGTTTCATATCTTATGTATGAATTAGGAAAATTAGGTACAAAAATCAGAAAAAAGAAGATAAATATATTTTATGAAAAATTTGCATCTAAATCGGAAGAAGGTGTATATGACTTATATGAAAAATGTAAGGCAAGTAAAAAAACTAAAAATTATTTTGTAATAGATAAAAATTCACAAGATTATAAAAATATAAAAAATGATAAAAATGTTATAGTTAAATTTTCATTTAAATATTATTGGCTAATATATAATACAAGTTGGTTTATAGCATCAGAAGCACCAAGTCATTTGAACATATTAAGATCTAATAATAAGTACTTTAGAAAAGCAACTTATGATAAAGAATTTGTTTTTTTACAACATGGAATAATTTATATGAAAAATTTAGGAATTAATTCTTCTTTTGAAAAGGGGAAAGAAGGAGAATCTAAATATATGATTATAAGTAGCGAAAAAGAAAGGGACATTGTTGTAGATATGTTGAAGTATGATGAAGAACAATTATTAAAAACAGGACTTGGAATGTATAGTAAAATTAAATATAATCATATAAATGAAAAATCAGATGATATTGTGACAATAATGCTTACATGGAAACCATATGAAGAGCAGTTATATAGTTTTGAAGAATCTACATATTACAAAAATACCGTAGAAATATACAATATGTTAAAAAAATATATAGATAAAAATAAAATAGTGATAATACCTCATCCTAAGGTTTTTGAATTGTTAACTAGTACAGATATTAAAGAATGTGTATGGCAAGGAAAGATTTCAGAAATATTAGAAAAAACTAAAATGTTAATAACAGATTATTCTTCGGTGTGTTATAATTCGTTTTATCAAGGTGGGGGAGTAGTATTTTATCAACCTGACTTAGAAGTATATGAAACATATAATGGAAAGTTAGTTCCAAACGATGATGAATATATAGGTAAAAGAGCCTTTAATATAAAAGAATTAGAAGAAATTACTAGACAAACAATAGAAAATGGTAAAATTAATTTAGGCAAAATAAGAAATAGTAAATTTGAAGAAAATTACAAAACTATTAATGAGTTTACAGATGGAAAGAATATAGATAGAATTTTTAACAAACTAAAAAGACTAGAAATTTTATAGTAAAATACTATAAAAAATTAATATAGGATTGAGTAGAATGAAAAACGTGTTATATAAAAATAAAAAATTAATTATTATATTAATAGCTATTTTGGCGACAATAGCTATTAATATAAATTTAGATATAAGCAATGAAGTAGTTGATAAAAATATAATCCTAAAAGTAATAACAATTATTAATCAATCTTTTAAAATTGATGTGATAAAAAGTGTTTTTATTTTTATTGGAGGATATTTTCTATTTTCAAAAACTTTTTTTCAAAAAAGTAACAAAAAAAACGGAAAAAAAATATGTAAAATATTTTTAGGAATTTTGTTTTCAGTATTTACAGTTATAGGAGAAAGTTATTTAAAAACTAATAGTTGGAATTTAGTATTTTTAAATAAGATTCAAATTTTTAAATCATTAATATTAATGTTCGGATATTATTGCTTTTATATAGGACTAATAAATTATATATTTGATCAGTTAGTAAATAAAATAGAGTATAAGGAAAGTAAGAATAAAGTTTTTAATTTTATTTTTGAAAAACATTCATTTATAATACCATTTTTAATTATTTTAATTTGTTGGATACCTTATATTGTAATTTATTATCCTGGAATACTAATGCCAGATTCAAGTAATCAAATTAAACAGTTTTTTGGATTAGAGATTTCAAAAAATAGTGCTACAGATTCGGTAAATTTAATAGATGAAAATGTGAAGATTACAAATCATCATCCAGTTTTACATACAGTACTTTTAGGGATGTGTATAAAAGTTGGTAAACTAATAGGAAATGATAATTTTGGTGTGTTTTTATGTTCATTAATACAAATTTTATTATTGTCGATTGCTCTTAGTTATATAGTAAATTTTATGAAAAAAATAAAAACTAATAATATTCTTAGAGTTGTAACGTTAATAGTTTTTTCACTATTACCAATATTTCCAATGCATGCACTAGAAATTACTAAAGATATTTTGTTTACAGCATTTCTTATATTCTATATGATAAATATATACTTTTTAGTAAAAAAGGCAAATATTGAAAAATTTAGTAAAAAAGAAATTATAAAATTATTATTTATTAGTATTTGTATTTGTTTTACAAGAAATAATGGAATTTATGTAATATTATTTTCATTGCCATTACTTTTTGTAATAGATAAGAAAAATAGAAAAAATATAATAACAATATGTATAACAATTATATTAATAAACAAAATCTTTTTATCAATTATATTTCCAGCTTTAAGAATACCAACTAATATAAAAAGAGAAATGTTATCTATTCCATTTCAACAAACAGCACGTTATGTAAAAGAACATAATTCAGAAGTGACAGAAGAAGAAAAAAATATAATTGATAGAGTTTTAGAATATGATACATTGGCAAAAAGATATAATCCTGTTCATGCAGATAGTGTGAAAAATAAGTTTAATAAAGATGCAAGCGATGAGGATTTAAGAAATTATTTTTCGGTATGGGGTAAACAACTATTAAAACATCCTACCACATATATTCAAGCTACTTTAAATAATTATTATGGGTATGTATATCCAGAATGTAAAATAACAGAATTTACAACTAAATATATTGTGAATAATGATACAAGGTTAAACGGAACAAAAAAATTTAATTATAAATATATTTCAAAGTATAAAGGATTAAGAAAAATTGTAAAAAAAATATTAGAAACAATTCAAAAAGTTCCAGTAATATCTTGGATAACCAATATTGCATTTAATGTTTGGGCTATAATATTAATGATAGTATATATGTGCTACACTAAAAAATATAGATATATTATTTGTATGATGCCAATTGTATCTATAATCTTAGTTAATTTTGCATCACCTGTAAATGCATATTTTAGATATGCTATGCCATATATTTTTTCTATGCCATTAATACTTAGTATATTTTTAGATATAGTTAAAGAAAAAGGGAAAGGGAAGAAGTAAAAAATGAAGAGCAAAATAGCAGTATTAATACCATGTTATAATGAGAGTAAAACAATTGCAAAAGTTGTAAAAGATTACAAAGAGGCTTTACCAGAAGCAGATATTTATGTATATGATAATAATTCTACAGACAATACAGATGAAATAGCAAAGAAAGCTGGTGCAATTGTAAGGTATGAATCAAAGCAAGGAAAAGGAAATGTAATACGTACAATGTTTAGAGAAATAGATGCAGATTGTTATTTAATGATAGATGGAGATGATACATATCCATCAGAAAATGCAAGACAAATGTGTAATTATGTACTAGAAAATGGAGTAGATATGGTAATTGGTGACAGATTATCATCTACATATTTTGAAGAAAATAAAAGGCCATTTCATAATTTAGGAAATAGAATGGTGAGAGGCTTAATTAATAAAATTTTTAAAAGTAATATAAGAGATATTATGACAGGATATAGAGCTTTTAGCTATAACTTTGTAAAAACATTTCCTATTCTTTCAAAAGGATTTGAAATAGAAACAGAAATGACAATACATGCAATAGACAAAAATTTTACATTAAAAGAAATTCCAGTACAATATAGAGATAGACCAGAAGGAAGTGTATCAAAATTAAATACATATAAAGATGGAGCAAGAGTAATAAAAACAATTGCAATATTATTTGAAGAATATAAGCCTGCTTTATTTTTTAATACAATTGCAGCATGTATATTTATAATTTCTCTTATTTTAGCTATACCAGTATTTATAGAATATTTTAAAACAGGTTTAGTGCCAAGGTTTCCTACATTAATAGTTGCAGGAATAATGCTGGTTATTTCATTATTATTATCTGTTTCAGGAATTATTCTACAGGTGATTGTAAAAAAACATAAACAGTTATTTGAAATTATGTTAAATCAAGCAGCAATCTTAAGAAAAAAATAAATAAAAGTATAGAGGATAAAAATGGATAAAGAAAATAAACTAGAAAAGATAATAAATAGTATAATAAAAGTGATTTTTTTGTGTATAATAATATTTTTATTCGTATGTAGCATTTTTAGCAGTGCTACAATGAAAAAAGATGAACATACAACATATAAACAAGATAATGTTATAATACAAATTGGGTGCATTACAGTAGCTTGTGCTATAGTAACTTTTTTAAGAGCAAAAAAAGTAAAAATTAAAATAAGTAAAAAACATATAATTATAGCTATTGTAATTTGGATAATTATATGTACTGTATGGATATTTGCAACAAAACTTCAGCCAAGAGCAGATCAAAGTAAAATATTAGATGCAGCAATTCAAATGAAAAATGGCGACTTTTCAACGTTTAAAACAGGAGGATATTTATATAAAAATCCGCATCAATTAGGGCTACTATTGTATTTTTATTTATTTGAATTAATATTTAATAATAATGCATATATAGCACTACAAATTATGAATATATTGGCAATCTTAGTTGCGTATTATAGTGTTTTTAGGATTGTAGAATACATGTATAAAAATAAAAATGTATCAAAATTAACAATAGTTGGATTGTTTTTATTTATACCAATTTCTATGTATATTACTTTTATATATGGAAATTTATTAGGTTTTGCACTTTCTATGTTAGCATTATTATTTGAATTTAAATATTTAGAAGATGAAAAAAATAAAGATATAATATTTATGGCAATATTTATTAGTATTGCAATATTATTTAAATCAAATTATATGATTACAATGATTGCAATGATTATATTACTTATAATGGAAGCAATTTTTAAGAAAAAGTGTAAATTAATTATTCCAATTGTAGCAATAGTTATTTGTTATTTATTAAGTGGAATTACAACAAAACAAGTTATAAAATTAATATCTAAAGAGGAAGTAAATAAAGGAACACCAATGACATCATATGTTGCAATGGGATTACAAGAAGGAGAAATGGCTCCGCGGATGGTATAATGGATATACACAAAAAATATACAAAAAAAATAAATATGATTATCAATTAACAAAAGAAAGAGTAAATTCTGATATAGAGAAATCTGTTATAAAATTAAAAGAAAATCCTAAATATGCATGTAATTTTTTCTATGAAAAAGTTACTTCTCAATGGAATAATCCTACATTTCAATGTTTTTGGATTTATTCAAAAAGAAAATCAGATATACCCAAATATAAAGTTGTAAAAAGTATATTATCAGAAAATAGAACTACCAATAAAATATTAACAAATTATATGAATATTTTGCAAACCTTGATTTTATTTGGAACTATCATGTATATATTAATAGACTCAAAGAAAATAAAATTTAAAGAATTAATATTTGCGATTATATTTATAGGAGGATTTGTTTTTCATTTAATATGGGAAGCTAAATGCCAATATACTATTACATATTTTGTATTATTAATTCCATATTCAATAGTAGGATATAAAAAAACAAGTGAAAAAATATTACAAATATATAACAAAAGCTTAGAAAAGTTGAAAAAATAGTTATGTTATTATTATAATAAAAATACAAAAGGTAAAGGAAGTGAATTTATGCAAAATTTTATTCAAATAATTAAAGAGCATATAGAATATAGACAACAAATATTAAAACTTGCAAAGTCTGATATTATAAAAACTTATAGAGGTGCAGCTTTACGGATGGGCCTGGTCTGTTATTAAACCGGCTGTTACTATATTTGTTTATTGGTTTGCTTTTGTAATTCGGGTTAAGAATGGGAGGAAGTGTATCAGGATATCCGTTTTTTTTATGGCTAATTGCAGGAGTTGTGCCATGGTTTTATATGAGTGATATGATAACACAAGGAGCTGGTGCAATACGTAAATATAGCTATTTGGTAACTAAAATGAAATTTCCTGTTAGCACAATTCCAACTTTTGTAAATATATCGAAATTTGTAATACATATTATTTTAATGTTAATTGTAATTATTATTTTTTGGTTATTTGGTTATCCACCTAGTATATATTATTTACAGTTACCATTTTATATGATATTGATGTTTATATTTTTTGATGCATGGTCACTATTTGCATCACTGTTAGCATCAATAAGTAAAGATTTTTTAAATTTAGTAAAAGCGTTTGTTTCAGCTGTGTTTTGGCTTTCAGGGATTATATGGGATGCGAATTCTGTAACAATACCATGGCTTAAAAAGTTTTTGAATTTAAATCCTGTAACTTTTTTTGTAAATGGATTTAGAAATTGTTTTATAAACCAAGTTTGGTTTTGGGAACAACCTAAAAGATTTTTATATTTAGGAATTTCTTTTGCAATTATTCTTGTTTTAGCATTATGGGCATATAAAAAATTAAGAAAAGAAATACCAGATGTATTATAAGAAAGCGAGGGTAAGAGATGCAAGAAATAATTGAATTTAAAAATGTTACAAAGATATATAAATTATTTAAAAATGATAAAAAAAGGTTTGTTTCGTTATTTTTCAAAAATATTAAGGTGAAAGAAAAAAGGGCTGTTGATAATGTTTCATTTAAAATTAATAAAGGAGAAGCAGTTGCTATATTTGGAAAAAATGGTGCAGGTAAATCAACTATTTTAAAAATGATTACAGGAGTTACATTTCCTACAGAGGGAAATGTAACTGTTAATGGAAGAGTAAGTGCACTTTTAGAACTAACATCTGGATTTGATCAAGAATTTACAGGAAGAGAAAATATATATTTAAAAGGACAAATATTAGGTTTAAAAAATAAAGAAATACAAGAATTAGAACAAACAATAATTGATTTTGCTGAATTAGAAGAATATATAGACCAACCTGTAAGAACATATTCAAGTGGTATGAAAGCAAGGCTAGGATTTTCTATAAATGTAAATATCAAACCAGAAATATTGATTGTGGATGAAGCTCTTAGTGTTGGTGATGAAAGTTTTAAGAAAAAATGCATAAAAAAAATAAAAGAAATAATTTTGCAAGAAAATGTAACATTACTATTTGTAACTCATTCAACAAGTGTTGCAAAAGAATTTTGTTCAAGAGGAATTGTAATGAAGCAAGGAAAAATTATCTATGATGGAGAGATAAAAAATGCAATAGATAATTATAATAAAACAATTAAATAAAGTAGGAAGGTATATAAATAATGGGAAAACATGAGATAAAAAAAGATAATAAAACAAAGAAAAATGGCAAGAAAAAAGGACTAAAAATTTTTTTGGCTATATTATTAATTATAGTAATACTAGCAGGTGTTGGATTTGGATTTATAAAATCTAAGTTAAATAAAATAAATTATGTAGATATAAATGAAGAAGAGTTAGGTATTAATGATAATGCAAATGAAGAATTATCAGAATTTAGAAATATTGTACTTTTAGGATTAGATTCTAGAGATATGGATAATACAAAAGGTTCTAGAAGTGATGCAATTATTATAGTGAGTATTAATAAGAATACAAAAGAAGTTAATTTGATTTCTGTTTATAGAGATACATATATGGAAATAGAAGGTCACGGACTAGATAAAGTGACTCATGCACATGCTTATGGAGGACCAGCTCTTACAATTAATACTCTAAATAAAAATTTAGACTTAAATATAAAGGAATTTGCAGCAGTTAACTTTGAAGTAGTAGCAGAGCTAGTTGACATGATGGGAGGAATTGAGTTAGATATTAAGCAAAGTGAAGTAGCAGAAATGAATAAATATATAGATGATACTTCAAAAAATACAGGAATAACTTCTAAGAAAATTACAAAAGCAGGGAAACAAACTGTAAATGGAATACAAGCTGTTACATATTCTAGAATTCGTAAAATAGCAGGAGGAGATTATAAAAGAGCAGAACGTATGAGAACCGTGCTAATGCAAACTTTTGAAAAAGCAAAAACAATGAATATTTCAACAATTAATAAAATAGCAAATAAAATTTTGCCAAATATACAAACTAATATTAGTTCTAACGAAATTTTAGCAACAATACCACAAATGGCATCATATAAAGTAAATGATAATATAGGATGGCCATATAAAACACAAGGTATTACTTTAGATAGATGGTATGGTGTTCCAGTAACATTAGAAACAAATGTTAAAGAGTTATATAAAGAAGTGTTTAAGAAAGAAGATTATACTCCATCTGAAAGTGTACAAACAATTAGTGAAAAAATTATAAAGAAAACAGGATATAAATAATCAGTAAAAGTAATAGATGTTAAGAAGATTATGATTAATTCTTAGCATCTATTATTTTTATATAAAATGGATTAATATTGTTTATAAATATGGTTTTTTATAGGTATATTTTAAATAAAATTGCTATTTATGTATATTAGGTGGTTTACAAAAAATGAGTTTTATGAAATAATATAAGAAATTTTGTGGGAGGGCACTAATGAACTGGGAAAAGAATATATTACAAGATATGAAGTGGAATGGAGAAATAACCAACAAAGAACAAAAACAAAAATTAGCTTTAGAAGTAGCAAAAAAAGCTAACGATGGTGATGTTATAGGTTTTGGATCTGGTTCTACTTCTTTTCTTACTGTTTTAAAAATAGCAGAAAAAATTAAAGAAGAAAATATTAGGATTATTGCAATACCTACTTCATATGAAATAAAAATGTTATGTAATTATTTAGAAATACCAACTGTAACAATATTAGAAAAAAAGCCAGATTGGAGTTTTGATGGTGTAGACGAAATAGATAAAAATAATTGGATGATAAAAGGAAGAGGAGCTGCAATGTTTAAAGAAAAATTAAATATATTAAATTCAACTAAAACGTATATTTTAGCTGATGAAAGCAAATTTGTAGAAAAATTATGTACAAGTCATCCTATTCCTGTAGAATGTTATAAAGAAGCTTGTAACTATGTAAAAAGTGAATTGATTAAATTAGGTGCAAATCAAGTTAGCTTAAGACCTGCAAAAGGAAAAGATGGTCCGATTATAACAGAAAATGGAAACTTTATACTAGATACAAAATTTGATGTTATTAACAAGGATTTAGAGAAAAATATAAAATCTATATCAGGCGTATTAGATTCTGGATTGTTTATAGGCTATGATATAGAAATTATAAAATAAAAATTAGAAAAGGAGAATAGAAAATGTGGGGAGATATAGCGATTGCATTTTTATTAGCATTTATAACAGCTTTTGTAATAACACCATATACTATGAGACTAGCTGCAAAAGTTGGAGCAATAGATGTACCAAATGAAAGAAGAATTAATAAAGTTCCTATGCCAAGACTGGGAGGAATTGCTGTTATTAGCGGATTTTTTGTATCAATAATATATTTAATTGTAAGTATGGTGTTTGAGAAAAAAATAAATTTATTTGATCAGGAACAATATTATATAAAACTTTTAGGATTTTTTGCAGGAATAGTTATATTAGCTATTGTTTGCTATATTGATGATGTAAAGAGTATACATCCACTTGCAAAATTATCTGGACAAATAGTTGCTGCAGTTATTGTAGTAGTGTCAGGAATTAGAATTGAGAATATAAATATACCATTTTTAGAAAATGCAATACCAATAAATGAAATTCTTACATATGTTATAACAATAGGTTGGATTGTGGGAATAACAAATGCTATTAATTTAATAGATGGATTAGATGGTTTGTCTTCTGGCATTACTTTAATTTCATGTCTTTCATTATTAATAATATTTGCATTAAATGGAACATCATTGATTGCAATTATATTGATAACTGCATTGGCTCGGTGCGATTGTAGGTTTTCTACCATACAATTTTAATCCGGCTAAAACTTATATTGGAGATACAGGGTCTAACTTCTTGGGATATTCTTTAGCTGTTATATCAATACTTGGAGTGGCTAAAACTTATACTGCAATAGTTATTGTGGCACCATTAATTGTTTTAGGCTTACCAATATTTGATACATTATTTGCAATAGTAAGAAGAATTGCAAAAGGAAAGTCAATTAAAGCGATTCTGGCCCCCGATAAAGGACATTTGCATCATAGATTAATGGCTAAAGGATACAATCAAAAACAAGCTGTTATGATTTTATATGGTATTAGTGCAACACTTGGAATGTTTGCTATAATTTTATTAGAAAGTGGAATATGGAAAGCAATTTCATTTGCACTCATGGTAGTAGCAATTATAGCAATAGGATATAAGGATATGTTTAATATAAAAAAAGAAAATGAAGAAAAGAATAATTAATACGGAGGAGAAAATAATATGAGAATATTAACTGTAAAAGGAGCTGGAAACTTTAATGCAGGTCCAAAAGCTCCAAGTGATATTATAGAAATTTTAATAAATAAATATAATGCAAAAAGTGAATTGTTAATTCAGAAAAATGGAATAATAGGCAAGATTAATTATAGATTAAAAATATTTTTTACTATATTAAAAAGTAGAATAAAAAATGAAGTACTAGTTATGCAATTTCCAATGTATGAAACAACTAAAATTTTAAATAAATTGTTTTTGTTTTCATTAAATTTTATAAATAAAAATAAAACAGTGGTACTAATCCATGATTTAGATAGTATTAGAAGTGAAGATGAAATTTTAAAAAAGCAAGAATTAGATAGACTTTCAAAAGTGAAGTATATTATAGTACATAATGAAAAAATGAAAAAATATCTAGAAAAGTTAGATATAAAAGCTAAGATGTATAATTTAGAAATATTTGATTATTTATGTGATAAGAAGGAAGATTTTGAAAGAAGAGATATAAAGATTGATACAAATAATTTAAAAATAGCATATGCAGGTAATTTAATAAATGTAAAAAGTCCATATATATATCAATTGGATGAAAGTAAAATGAACTTTAAAATAAATTTATATGGTGTAGGAATAGAAAAAGATATAAATAGCAAATTAGTATATAAAGGAAAATTTCCACCAAATGAGTTACCTGATAAAATTGATGGAGACTTAGGTTTGATTTGGGATGGAAATTTTGATGAAAGTGACGAAAATATTAAATTTAAAAATTATACAAAATATAATAATCCACATAAATTGTCTTGTTATACTGCATCAGGAATTCCGGTAATTGTATGGAGAAAAGCAGCAATAGCAGATTTTGTAAAAAAGTATAATATAGGATATACAATAAGTAATATATATGACATTAATAATTTGAATTTAGCAGATTATAAAGAAAAAGTTAATAATATAAAAAATTTGCAGAGAAAAGTTAGAAGTGGATTTTTTACAATTAATGCAATGGAAAAAGTTTTAAAAGATATGGGGGAATAAATATGAATAAATATGATTATTTAGTAGTTGGTTCAGGGTTATTTGGAAGTGTATTTGCTTATGAGGCAAATAAAAGAGGAAAAAAGTGTTTAGTCATAGATAAAAGAGGACATGTAGCAGGAAACATCTATACAAAAGAAGTAGAAGGTATAAATGTACATGAATATGGTGCACATATTTTTCATACAAGTAACAAAGAGATATGGGATTATATTAATAAATTTGCAGAATTTAATAGATATACTAATTCGCCAGTTGCAAATTATAAAGGTGAAATATATAATATGCCATTTAATATGAATACTTTTAATAAATTATGGGGAGTTATAACACCAGAGCAAGCAAAAGCAAAAATTGAAGAAGAAAAAAGAAATAGTAATATAAAAGAACCTAAAAATTTAGAAGAACAAGCAATCAGTTTAGTTGGAAAAACAATATATGAAAAATTGGTAAAAGGTTATACAGAAAAACAATGGGGGAAAAAAGCAATTGAGCTACCAGCATTTATTATAAAAAGATTACCAGTACGATTTATATATGATAATAATTATTTTAATGATTTTTATCAAGGAATTCCAATTGGAGGGTATACAAAAATTATAGAAAAAATGCTAAATGGAATTGATGTGAAATTAAATTACGACTTTTTTGAACATAGAGAAGAATTAGAAAATATAGCAGAAAAGGTTGTATTTACAGGAATGATTGATAAATATTATAATTACAAATTTGGAGAGTTAGAATACAGAAGTTTAAAATTTGAAACAGAAATTTTAGATCAATCTAATTATCAAGGAAATGCTGTTATAAATTATACAGATTATGAAACACCATTTACAAGAATTATTGAACACAAGCACTTTGAATTTGGAACACAGAAAAAAACTGTAATAACAAGGGAATATCCTGATAATTGGACAAGCGAAAAAGAACCATATTATCCAATAAATAATGAAAAAAATAATGAATTGTATGAGAAATATAAAGAATTATCCGAAAAGGAGCCAAATGTTATATTTGGAGGAAGATTAGGTCAATATAAATATTATGATATGCATAAAGTTATAGAAGAAGCCTTGAACTGTGTAAAAAATGAATTTAACTAAAAGGAGTTATATGTTTAAAAATGGTTACTATAAGAGAAAAATTAAAAAATAACAAACTAATATTTAAATTATGGACTAAATATTATAATAATAAAACAAAAAAAATCAATGAAAGAAAAACAAAAGGAAAATATTATTTACTTAACAATAGTAAGAATCAAGAAGATTTATGTATAATATTAGCAGGATATAAAGAATTTCTATGGGATATTGTATTTGATAGAATAGAAAAGTTTATGCCTGATAATATTGATGTCTGTATTGTTTCACCCCGGTTTATTTAATGAAAAATTAAACAAAATGTGTGAAGAGAAAAAGTGGTCATACTTAAGTGTAGAAGAAAATAAAGTGACATTGGCGCAAAATATAGCAATTGAATTGCATAAAGATGCGAAATATATATATAAATTAGATGAAGATATGTTTATAACAAAAGGTTTTTTTGAAAACTTAAAAGATACATATTTAAAAGTAAAAGAAGAAGGAAAATATGTGCCAGGTCTTATTGCTCCATTAATTAATATTAATGGATATAGCTATAGAAGAGTTTTAGAAAAAACTAATTTATTAAATAAATTTGAAGAAAAATTTGGAAAAGCGGTTATGGATGCGACTCCAGGAGAAAAAATATTAACTGATGGAGAAGTAGCAAAATTTTTATGGGGAAATGACAATGAAGAATTGAAAGATATTGATAAGATCTCAGAAAAATTTTTAAAAGGTGAATTTAAATATTCTGCAAGTCCAATTAGATTTAGTATAGGAGCAATTCTAATGCCAAGAGAAATATGGAACAGTATGGGGAAATTTAATGTGTTTAGAGGAAAAGATTTAGGAGAAGATGAAAATCAGATTTGTAAATATTGTCTTATAGAAAGTAGACCAGTTATAGTTTCTGAAAATGTACTAGTTGGACATTTTTCATATGGCCCACAAACTTCAGCTATGAAAGAATATTATAAAGAAAATAAGGACATATTTCGATTTAAAAAATAACATATGAAAGGATATATGATGAAACAAAAAAGTATTTCGAAAAATTATTTATATAATTTATTTTATCAAATATTAGTAATTGTTATGCCACTTATAACAACACCTTATTTATCTAGGGTGTTAGGTGCAGAAGCTATTGGAATATATAGTTATACTTTATCAATTGCTACATATTTTATACTCTTTGGTACATTAGGAATTTCTTTATATGGACAAAGAGAAATTGCATATGTTCAAGAGGATGATAAAAAAAGAAGCATTACATTTTGGGAAATATTATTTTTAAAAATAATAACAATGACAATTTCGATATTTATATTTTGGGTTACTTATGGTATGCATGGACAATATAAAATTTATTATAGAATATTAGTTATTGAATTAATAAGTCAATGTATTGATATTAGTTGGTTTTTCCAAGGAATTGAAGAATTTAAAAAAACTGTTATTAGAAATTCTATTGTAAAGCTTATATTTGCTATATGTATATTTATGTTTGTAAAATCTCCAAATGATCTAATAAAGTATATTGTAATAATAGCGGGAGCAAATTTATTTGGGAATATGTCTTTGTGGATGTATATTCCTAAATATATACAAAAAGTAGCAATTAAAGATCTGCATGTTTTTAAACATCTTAAACCAACAATACTTTTATTTATTCCACAGATTGCAGTACAAATCTATACTGTTCTTGATAGAACAATGCTCGGAATAATAATTGAAGATAAGTCCGAAGTTGGTTTTTATGAACAGGCTCAAAAGGTAGTTAAATTATTGTTAACATTAATTACTTCACTTGGAACAGTTATGGTTCCAAGAATGGCTAGTACATTTGCAAAGGGAGATAAAGAACAGTTAAAAAAATATATGTATAGTTCATTTAGTTTTGTTTTCTTTTTAGCTTTTCCAATAATGGCGGGACTTATTTTAATTTCAGGGGAGTTTGTTCCAATATTTTTTGGACAAGGTTATGAAAAAGTCGCAGTACTAATAAATGTTATTGTACCGATCACATTATTTATTGGGCTTAGTAATATAATTGGTACACAGTATTTATTACCAACCAAGAGACAAACTGAATTTTCTATTTCAGTAATTGTAGGAGCTATTGTGAACTTTATTCTTAATATAATTGTAATAAAGAAATATGCATCAATTGGTGCATCAATTACTACTGTAATAGCTGAATTTTTAGTAACTGCAGTACAATTTTATTTTGTAAGAAAAGAAATTGATATAAAAACTGTACTGAGATTATCAAAGAATAATATTATAGCTACTGTTATTATGTTTGTTATAGTATATATAACAACAAAAGTTTTAACATTACATGGAATTTATAGTATAATAATTCAAATAACTGAAGGCTGTATAATATATGGAATTATATTAATTTTATTAAAAGATAGCTTTGTTAATGATGTACTAAATAAAGTGAATGAAAAAAGAAATGCTATAGTGCAGAGATTTAGGAGATAATAAAAATGAAAAAAATAACGATATTATTGCTACATATGCAATATGGAGGGATTGAAAAACAAACCATTTCTTTTGCAAATGAGCTAAGTAAAAAGTATAATGTTGAAATTATATCTGTATATTCAATGAAAAAAGAGCCAGCATACGAAGTGAATTCGAAGATTAATATAAAATACTTAATAGATGACGAACCAAATAGAAGAGAATTTAAAGAAGCAGTAAAAGGTAAAAATCCATTAAAAATAATAAAGCAAGGATTGAAGGCAATAAAGATATTATACTTGAAAAATGCATTAATGATAAAAGAAGTGAAAAAGTTAGATTCAGATTTTGTTTTATCAACAAGAATTGAATATGCAAATATGCTTTCAAAATATGCACCAAAAGAAGTTATTACAATGACTCAAGAACATCTTCATGATGACTCGAAAAAATATATAAAAAAAGTAAAAAGGTCTTTTAGAAATTTAGATTATCTTATTGTGTTGGGACCTGGTTCTAAGGAAAATTATAGTAAATGGTTAAAAGAAAATAAAAAAATAAAAATTATTGAAATACCAAATATGCTTGAAGAAGTACCAAAAGAAAGTAGTTTATTAAATGGAAAAAAAATAATAGCAGTAGGAAGATTACATCCTGTTAAGGATTTCGAAACATTAATTTATGTGTTTGATAAAGTTGTAAAAAAAATAAAAGACGCTACACTTACTATAGTTGGTGGAGGCGAAGAATATGAAAAGTTAAAGAGTCTTACAATAGAGTTAGGAATTCAAGAAAAAGTTAAAATAACAGGAATGGTTTCGAAAAATCAAGTAAGAGAATATTTGTTAAATTCAGATATATATGTTATGACATCTATAACAGAGTGTTTTCCAATGGTTTTATTAGAAGCCGCAGCATGTGGACTTCCTTTAGTTTCGTTTGATGTTCCAGTTGGACCAAAAGCTATTATAAAAGAAAATGAAAATGGATATTTAATAAAAAATCGAAATCAAGATGAAATGGCACAGAAAATTGTAGAATTGTTAAATAATAAAAAAGAATTAAGTGAATTTGGAGAAAAGTCAAAAGAAGAATCATTTCATTATATTCCAAGTGAGATTATGAAAAGATGGGATGCTATCTTTGAAAAATAGATGGAGGAGAAATATGATAACAGTATTTACGCCAACATATAACAGAAAAGATGAATTAAAAAAATTATATAAGTCATTATTGAATCAAAACTTTAAAGATTTTGAATGGTTAATTGTTGATGATGGTTCAGAAGATGGGACAGAAGAGGCTATAAAAAATTTTATTAATGAAAATAAAATTAATATAAATTATTATAAGCAAGCAAATCAAGGAAAAAGTGTAGCTCATAATAAAGGTGTTGAATTAGCAAAAGGAGAATTCTTTGTTGGAATAGATTCAGATGATATTTTTATGACAGATGCACTAGAAAAAATTTATAAGTACTTTGAAGTAATTAAAGATAAGAATGAGATTTGTGGAATATGTTTTTTAAATTGTAAAAAAGAAAATAATCAAATAATTGGAAGTGAGTTTCCAAAAAATAAAATGATTGATAATTATTACAATATATACCATAAACATAAAGTAACTGGAGACAAAGAAATGGTTTTTAAAACTAATATATTAAAAGATTATTTATTTCCGATATATGAAAACGAAAAATTTGTACCAGAAGCACTATTATTTAATAGAATATGCAGAAAATATTCTTTTTTATGTATTAATGAACCAGTTATTTATAAAGAGTATTTAGATAAAGGGTATACTAGTAACTATTTTAACTTAGCTAAAAAGAATCCTAAAGGACAAATGATTTATTATAGAGAATTATATGATTTAGAACCTACCAATTATAATGTGGCTGCATATGATATGTATTCTATATATGCTAAATATGGATTCTTAAAAACAATAAGGAATCACCCTGCAAAAATAAAGTGTATATTTTTATATATACCAGCATATATAAAATATTTACAAAAGGAGAAGAAAAAATGAAAAGAATAGTTTTTTTTGGATACACATTAGAAGTAGGACGGTGCTGAAAAGGTTCTAGTCGATTATATAAATGCATTAAATAATAAATATGATATTGATTTGATTTTATTGCAAAAAAAAGGTGAGTTTTTAAAAGATATACCGAAAAACGTAAATGTGACGGAGATAAGAAAAAATAATTTTCAGTATGTTTTCTTTCGATTTGTATCGCCGTATAGAAAATATATTATAAATAAAATAATCAATAAAAAGAAATATGATGTTGCAATTGGTTTTTTTGAAGGTAGAAGTGCAACATGGGTTGCAGATATAAAACAAAAAATTAGGAAAATTGCATGGATACATAATGATGTTAATAAATTTAATATAGGGATCTCGGAAAAAGAAATAATAGATACATATAATAAAATGGATAAGGTTATTACTGTATCTGAAGTGGCAAAAGCTAGTTTTTGTGATAAATATAAATTTGATGAAGAAAAAGTTGAGGTGCTATATAATTTAATAGATGAAAAAAATATTATAGAAAAATCTAAAGAAGAAGTTAAGAAAAATAATGTATTTACTTTTACAAATGTTGGAAAAATGAGACCACAGAAAAGACAAGATAGACTGATAAAAATCGCAAAAAATCTAAAAAATGATAATTATAAATTTAAAATTCAGATAATAGGAAATGGTCCAGAAGAGGAGAAAATTAAAAAGCTTATTAAAGATTATGATGTAGAGGATGTTGTTGAATTATTAGGACTAAAGCTTAACCCATATCCATATATTAAACAAGCTGATTGTATAGTAGTTTCAAGTGACTTTGAAGGATATAGTGTGGCAATTAAAGAAGCTTTATTATTAAAAAAGGCTATTGTTTCAACAAATGTATCAGGTGTTTCTGAGATGTTTGAAAATGGAAAATATGGAATAGCAACTGAGATTTCTACAGAAGCTTTAGAAAAAACAATGAAGATGATATTGGATGGAACTATAAACATAAAAAAAATAGAAGCTAATTTAGAAAAATTTGATTGTGGAAATAATCAAATAATACGAAAACTTATAAATTTAATAGAGGGATAAAAGGAAGATGAAAGAAATAAAGTGTAAAATAAAAAAAATTATAAATGTTGATAATATTACAAAATTAGTCTTATTTTTTATAATATTACAACCAATTTTTGATATATTATCATTTTTAAATATTAGAGGTTATATACCAATTGGAATATCAACTATTGTAAAGCCGCTATTTGTATTCGTAATAGGTTTTATAATTTATTGTATAGACAGAAAGCAAAGAAAAAATTATACTAAAATTTTAGTCAGCTATGCAATTTTAATATTGGTTCATAGTTTTATTTTAAAAGATATAATGGTGTCTAATTCCGTAATATTGCATGAATTAAGGTTTATGATTAATATAGCATATATGCTTGTAATGTTTATGATTATGGATTATATATATATGAATAGTGAAAATAAAAACAGTTTTATAAGTAAGTTAAAGAAGACACTAATAGTTACGTTTTTAATATATGCAAGTACTATTGTTTTAGCTATAATAACAGGTACATCGGCTAAAACATATGAATACTCTGATGCAATGAAACAAGGATATAAAGGTTGGTTGGATTCAGGACAAATCTTTGGACATGCTCTATCAATCACATTACCATTTATGATTTATTATTTATTAAATCATGATTGGAAAAATAAAATGATTAACCTTATAAGTAAATTTTCTATCATTTTGCCAATAGGAATTTTATTACTAATAGGAACAAAAGTAACGTTCTTTATTGCATTATTAGTATTAATATCACATGTAATATTAGATGGTATATATTTTATAAAAAACAAGAAAAAAATAAATATAATTTCTAGTTTGATATGTTTAGTATTATTAATTATATCAATTAGTGTTTATAAATATCTACCAGTGAAGAATAATATAGATATTAATAATAATGTTTTATCAGTAGATATGTCCGGAATTGAAAAAGGTAGTGAAACAAACAGAAAAGATCTTGTAGAAATGAGAGAAAATGTTAATAGAGGTGAAAATAATACTAATAGAACAAAATATGAAGATAAGCGATTAAAAAGAATAGAAAGATATTATAATTGGGATTATCAGGCATCTGAATTGTTAGAGGAAAAGTATACAACAGGAGAATTACATCCAAGTGATATGAGAGCAAGACAGCTAATTTATAATTGGAATAAATATAAAGTTTCATCAATTCAATATAAATTGTTTGGATTAGGATATTTAAATCAACCAGAAGCTTTATCGATAGAGAGAGATATTTTTATGATAATATTTAGTTTTGGAATAATCGGTTTTTTAACGGTATTATTAAAACCTGTATTAATTTGGATTAAGTCGACAATTAAAATTTTAAGAAGTTTTAGGAAAATTGAATTGGACACACTATATTTGTATGAAGGGCTTTCAATATTTTTCTGCATAAGTATCTATGCAGGATACACTTTTATATATACAAATTTTTCAATATTTTTAGTAATTATTACATTATTACTAAGAGATAGTTTTAGACAATATAGTGATAATAGTTTTAATAAATATTTTGAGAAAATTTATCCAAAAGGAAAAAAGGAGTTTTATTCAGATTTACAAAAAAAACTTATAAATAATGAAAAACAATTCATTGTTACAGCAAATCCAGAAACATTAATGCAGTCTGAAAAGGATGAAGAATTAAAAGAAGCTTTGCTGGATAGTAACACTATAATTGTTCCAGATGGGATAGGAATAATAAAAGGAGCAACTAAATTAAATTATAATATAAAAGAAACTATATTGGGGGTAGATATTGTTACAAAATTATTAGAATTTGCAGACCAATATAATAAAAAAGTATTTTTATTTGGAGCCAAAAAAGAAGTAATTGAAAAAATGAAACAGGTTTTAAAAGAAAAATATAGTGGAAGTACTATTGTAGGAGCTGTTGATGGTTATGTAGATAATAAAGATGAAATATTTGAGCAGATGCAAAAAGTAAAACCTGATATTATTTTAGTGGCTCTTGGAATACCAAATCAAGAAAAACTAATATATAAAAATCTTAGTAAATTTGATAAAGGGATTTTTGTTGGAGTAGGTGGAAGTTTTGATGTAATAAGTGGATGTAAAAAAAGAGCTCCGAAAATATTTGTAAGATTAAAACTAGAGTGGCTATATAGAATTACTGTAGAGCCAAGTAGACTAAATAGATTTTATCAAAGTAATATTAAATATTTGTTTAAGATAAATAATGATGTAATATAATTGTAGGAGACAAAGAAAAAAATAGAAATTTAGATTTCTGAAAAATTTTATAATAAGAGTAATAATAGTGTGTACTAATATTATTAGATATGAGATATAATTAGTATTTATTATGCGATAGTTGGATATGAAATTCTAAAAACAAATAATATAAAAGAATTGAAAGAGGTAAAAGATGATTAAAGTAATGACTGTTTTTGGTACAAGACCTGAAGCGATAAAGATGGCTCCATTGGTTAAAGAATTAAAATCAAGAGAGGAAATAGAATGTATTGTTTGTGTAACAGCACAACATAGACAAATGTTGGATCAAGTATTACATACTTTTAACATAGTTCCAGATTATGATTTAGATATTATGAAACAAGGCCAGACTTTAAGTGATATAACATCTAGAGCTTTAAAAGGTTTAGAAGAAGTAATACAAAAAGTAAAACCTAATATAGTTTTAGTTCATGGAGATACAACAACAACTTTTGCTGGAGCACTTGCTGCATATTATTCTCAAGTTGATGTTGGACATGTTGAAGCAGGATTAAGAACTTGGAATAAGTATTCTCCATTTCCAGAAGAAATGAATAGACAAATGGTAGGTGTAATTGCAGATATGCATTTTGCTCCTACAGAAAATAGTAAAAATAGCTTATTGAAAGAAGGAAAAAAAGTAGAAAATATTTTTGTTACAGGAAATACTGCAATTGATGCTCTTTCTACAACTGTTGATCCAAATTATAAAAATGAAATTTTTGACTGGATAGGACAAGATAGGATGATTCTTATAACAGCACATAGAAGAGAAAACTTGGGAGAGCCAATGAGAGGAATGTTTAAAGCAATTAAGAGAATTATCGATGAATTTTCGGATGTAAAAGCTGTATATCCTGTACATTTAAATCCAAAAGTAAGAGAAGTTGCAAATGAAGTGTTTGGTGATGATAACAAAATAAAATTAATAGATCCACTAGAAGTAATAGATTTTCATAACTTTTTAGCCAAATCTTATTTAATATTAACAGATAGTGGGGGTATTCAAGAAGAAGCTCCATCATTAGGAAAACCTGTTTTAGTATTAAGAGATACAACAGAAAGACCAGAAGGAATAACAGCAGGTACATTAAAACTTGCAGGAACAGATGAGAAAACAATATATAAACTAACAAAAGAATTACTTGAAAATAAGGAAGAATATGAAAAAATGAGTAAAGCATCAAATCCATATGGTGATGGAAAAGCAAGTAAAAGAATTGCAGATGCTATTATAGAAAGATATAAAAATATATAATGTATAAATGGAGAGATATATATGAAAGAATTAATATCAATTATTGTACCATGTTATAATGAAGAAAAAGCACTTCCACATTATTATAACAAAATGAAAGAAATAATGAATAATATGAATTATGTGGATTTTGAGATAATATTAGTTAATGATGGAAGTAAAGATAATACATTAAAAGAGATGCAAGAACTAGCAAGAAATGATGCAAGAATTAAATTTATAAACTTTTCTAAGAATTTTGGTAAAGAAGCGGCTATGTATGCAGGATTTGAATATTCAAAAGGAGACTTTATTGCTGTTATGGATGCAGACTTGCAAGATCCACCAGAATTACTAGAAGAAATGTATAAAGGAATAAAAGAGGAAAACTATGATTGTGTAGCTACAAGAAGAACTACAAGAAAAGGTGAACCGCCAATAAGAAGTTTTTTTGCAAGAATGTTTTATAGATTAATTAATAGAATATCAAAAACAGAAATGGTTGATGGTGCAAGAGACTATAGATTAATGACAAGACAAATGTTAAATGCAATATTAAGTATGAAAGAATATAACAGATATTCAAAAGGACTATTTAGCTTTGTTGGTTTTGATACAAAATGGTTAGAATATGAAAATGTAGAAAGAGTAGCAGGAGAAACACATTGGTCTTTTTGGAAGTTATTTAAATATGCATTAGAAGGAATAACAGCATTTTCTACTGTACCATTAGTGATGTCTTCTATTATAGGAATTATTTTCTTTTTCATATCAATAATTGCAATTATATATATAATTATTAATACATTAATGTATGGAAATCCAACTAGTGGATGGCCATCAATGATTTGTATAATTTTTATGGTTACAGGAATTCAGTTGTTCTGTATAGGAATAATTGGACAATACTTATCAAAAGTGTATTTAGAAGTTAAAAATAGACCAATTTATATTGTTAAAGATACCAATATAAAGTAAATATAAAAATATATAATAGCTACACATAATTCTAAATGAAAATGAAATAAAAAACAGGTGATAAAATGGATGATAATAGAATAATTAGTCCGAATTTAAAAGGAAATAATGAAGAAAATTTAGAAAATTCCTTGAGACCACAAGTGTTAGATGACTATATAGGACAAACTAAGGTAAAAGAAAACATGAAAATATACATTGAGGCTGCCAAAAAAAGAGGTGAGCCTCTTGATCATGTTTTATTATATGGACCTCCTGGGCTTGGAAAAACAACGCTGGCAGGAATTATATCTAATGAGATGAATTCAAATATAAAAATAACATCAGGTCCAGCAATAGAAAAAGCAGGAGATTTAGCTGCATTACTTACAAATCTATCTGAATTTGATGTATTATTTATTGATGAAATACATAGATTAAATAAAAATGTAGAAGAAATTTTATATCCTGCATTAGAAGATTATACATTAGACATTATTATAGGAAAAGGTCCAACTGCAAGATCTATAAGATTAGATTTGCCAAAATTCACATTAATTGGAGCAACTACTAAAGCAGGATCTTTATCGACACCATTAAGAGATAGGTTTGGAATAGTACATAGATTAGAATTATATACAATAGATGACTTATCAACTATTATAAAGCGTTCATCTAATATATTAGGAGTGCAGATAGATGAAGAATCATCAAGAGAAATAGCGAGACGTTCAAGAGGAACTCCAAGAATAGCAAATAGATTATTAAAAAGAGTAAGAGATTATGCAGCAGTTTTAGGTGATGGAAATATAACTTTAAAATTAACTAAAATGGCACTAAACCAATTAGAGATAGATGATATGGGATTAGACGACATTGATAGAAAATTATTAGAAGCAATGATAATAAAATATCAAGGGAGACCAGTTGGAATAGATACTTTAGCAACAACTATAGGAGAAGAAGTATCTACTATAGAAGATGTATATGAGCCATATTTGATTCAAATTGGTTATATTGCTAGAACGGTAAGAGGAAGAATAGCACTTCCAGATGCTTATAAACATATGGGAATAGAGATAAAAGAGTAAATAAAAAGTATTAAGTTAAGACTTTATGATGAATATTGGCGTTTTTATAAACATAAATATTTGTTATGAAAGTCTTTTTTTGTATAAATGTTTATGTGAAAAAAATGTAAATGTAAATAAAAGTATATATTATAGAATTTTTATGTTGAATATGCATTAAAATGCATATATAATATATAAAAAATAAAGAGGGAAAAAATATGAAATTATTAATGCATACTTGTTGTGCACCATGTAGTGTATATTGTATAGACGAATTGAGAAAAAATGGAATAGAGCCTACTTTGTATTGGTATAATCCAAATATTCATCCATATACAGAATATGTAAAAAGAAAAGACTGTTTAAAAGAATATTCTAAAAAAATTAATGTTAAGGCTATATTTGAAGATGAATATGGTTTAGATGTTTTTTGTAAAAATGTTGTAGAAAATATAAATGCAAGATGTGTAAATTATTGCTATCCAGTGAGATTAAGGAAAACTTTTGAATATGCAAAAGCAAATGGATATGATACAGTAACAACAACACTTTTATACAGTATTTATCAAAAGCACGATTTTATAAAAAAATTAATGGAAGATTTGAGTAAAGAATTTGGAATAAATTTTTTATATATAGATTTTAGAAAAGGTTTTTGGCAAGGTCATCAAAAAGCAATAGAGCAAGGATTATATATGCAAAAATATTGTGGCTGTATATTTTCAGAGGAGATGAGATATAATAGCCACAATACCACAAAGCCTAGTATTCCCAATGGCTACGAGATACCGAGAGAACCTAGAATGCAAGTTAAAAAAATAGAAAATAAAGAAGATTATATTGATTTACTTTTAGAGGCAGATCCTTCAAAAGATATGATACACAAGTATTTGAACGATTCTGATGTATATGCTTTAAAAAAGGGAGATGAGCTAATTTCTATTGCAGTTATTTTGCACATTGATAGGAAAACATTAGAATTAAAAAATATAGTTACAACAGAAAAATACAGAAACAAAGGTTATGCAAAAACACTTTTAAAATCACTATGTGGTAATTATAAACAGAAATACGATAGAATGTTGGTAGGGGTGGCAGAAAATAATATTCCTTTCTATGTTAAGCAGGGATTTGATAAATATGAGAGAACAATTAAGAATTTCTTTATAGATAATTACAATGAAGAAATTAAAGATGGAGATTTAATTTGCACTGATTTAATATATTATTCAAAAGATTTAAAGAAAAAAGTTAAAGATAACTAGTAATTTGTAGATTGGAGTTAGTTATGAAAAATGTAATATATATATTAATTCAATGTACTTGGGGATTACCACAAACATTGTTAGGATTTATAGTATTTTTAATTACTATAAAAAATAAACATTATTTTTATCACGGTGCAATTATTACTGAAAGAAATGTTCCTTCAAGTGTATCTTTGGGAATGTTCGTCTTTACAACAACTAATCCGATGAAAGATAAAAGAACAAAAAATAAAATACCAGATGAAGAATTAAGTAAGAGGCTTTTAGTTCACGAATATGGTCATACAATTCAATCCCTTATTTTTGGACCATTATATTTAATAGTAATGGGAATTCCATCAACACTATGGGGATTTTTACCATATTTTCAAAATAAAAAAAATAAAGGAATATCTTATTTTAGTTTTTTTACTGAAAAGTTTGCTAATTATTTAGGAGAAAAAGTTACAAAAGAAAAATCGATGGAAAATGCAATTATATAAATTTCAATTTATGAGGAAGGAAGATACAAATAAAGGTATTTGATGTAGTAGAATTAAAGAATAATAATTTAGCAACAATATTAGAAATAAAAGATAATAAATATTTTACTGAATTTGTTGAAAAGATTGGAGAGCAAAATAATGAATAAATATATCAAATTAAATATAATACCAATTATAATAGAAATAATATTTGTAGTGTCTTGTTTTATTATACCAAAGGAATATTTTATCTATACTAACTTTCTTTTTTATATGTTTCTATTAATATATTTTTATATAAAAAAAGAGTTTTCATTTAAAGAATGGTTAAATAATATAAAAAGTGGAAAAAAATTTTGGAAACAAGTAATAATTACAGCACTACTTTTTATGTTAGCATTTATAATAACAACAATTTTAGAAAATGTATTTTCTAATTATAATACAGGAACAATTGGATTAAAAAGAGATAGTTGGTTAAAGTTAATAATATTTGCAATATCTACAATACCATTACCCGCTGTTGTTGAAGAAACATTTTATAGAAAAAGTATAATTTCTTTTAAAAGTAAAGGAATACTTTTAATTACAACTATATTAGGAATGTTTTTATACGCTTTGGAACATTCATTAACAATATGGGGAATATTTTTAACTATGATTTGGGCTTTACCATTAAGTGTTTCATATATTAAGACTAAAAATATATATGTACCAATGACAGCACATTTTATAGGAAATTTATTAGGAAACGGAATGACTGTTATTATGACTATTATTTCAATGTTATAGATAATAACAAATTACAAGTTATAGAGATATAAAGAGAAGGGATGAGAGTATAAATGAATCCAATAGAAAATTTAAAAGATTTAATCATATACCAAAGTCAAAACAATGATAATGTTTCTGTAGAAGTTTTATATGATAATGAAGATTTTTGGTTAACTCAAAAATCAATGTCAAAATTATTTGATGTAGAAGTAAATACAATAAATTATCATTTAAAGGAGATTTTTGAAACACATGAATTAGAAGAAAATCGAACTATTCGAAAAATTCGAATAGTTCAGAAAGAGGGAAATAGAGAGGTTTCAAGAGAAATATCGTTTTATAGTTTAGACGCTATTATAGCAGTCGGGTATAGAGTAAACTCAAAACAAGCAACAGACTTTAGAATATGGGCAACTAATACATTGAAAGAATACATAAAAAAAGGATTTGTTTTAAATGATGAACTATTAAAAAACGGCCCTAAATTTGGAAAAGACTATTTTAAAGAGCTATTAGAAAGAATTCGTTCAATTAGGACAAGTGAACGAAGAATATGGCAACAGATAACAGATATATTTGCAGAATGTAGTATAGATTATGATAAAGATTCTGATATAACTCAAAGATTTTATGCAACTGTTCAAAATAAATTCCATTATGCGATTACAGGTAATACAGCAGCAGAAATTATATATCAAAAAGCAGATCATACTAAAGAAAATATGGGATTAACTACTTGGAAAAATTCACCAGATGGAAGAATTTTGAAATCTGATGTTGTTATTGCTAAAAATTATTTAGATGAAAAACAAATAAAAAGACTTGAAAGAACAGTATCTGGATATTTTGACTATATAGAAGATTTAGTAGAAAGAGAAAATACTTTTACTATGGAAGATTTTGCAAAAAGTATAAATGAGTTTTTGGAGTTTAGAAAATATGATATTTTGAAAGATAATGGTAAAATATCAAGAAAACAAGCAGAAGAAAAAGCAGGAAAAGAGTATGATGAATTTAACAAAAATCAAAAGATAGTTTCAGATTTTGATAAGCTAATTATTGAAGCAAATAGATTAAATAATAAAAAGTAGTTAAAAATATAGGAGGTTATATATTATAACCGCAAAAACCTGAAATAATGATGTATAAACACTTACATAGGATTGCGAGAATACCTGAAAAGTATGAAAAAATAAGGAATATAAACCTCAAAAACCTTGATATTATAAATGTTTTGATGAAGAATGACAGAGTACGCGAATTTGTATGGCTAGATACGAGGAGCCCAGAAGAACAATCTTTTTTAGCTAGCACAAATAGCAAAATAAATTATCAGACGGATTTGAATTTCTTCCTGTAAAAAGAAGTATAAATATAAAAAAGGAGAAAAATAACAAAAGGCAAGTATATAGAATTATTGCTTGAAGCAGATCCAAGTGAAGATATGATAAATAAATATCTGAAAGATGGAGATTTATTATTAACAGATATGTACTATTATTCAAAAAAATTTAATAAATAAAATAGTAAGTTAATGTTGTAATGGAGAAAAAATATGTCAGAAAAAGATAAAATGTTAGCAGGAGAATTATATAATGCTAACTATGATAAGGAACTAATAAAAGATAGATATGAAGCTAAAGATATTTGCTTTGAATATAATAATTTAAAGCCATCAGATTTTGACGGTAAAGACAGAATAATAAAAAAATTATTTGCAAAAACAGGAAAGCAAATAATAGTTGAACAGAACTTTTGGTGTGATTATGGTTATAATATTTTTGTTGGAGAAAACTTTTATATGAATCATAATTGTACAATATTAGATGGAGCAAAAGTAGAGTTTGGAGATAATGTTTTTGTAGCACCTGATTGTGGCTTTTATACAGCAGGACATCCTTTGGATTATGAAACTAGAAATAAAGGATTAGAATATGCAAAACCTATTAAAGTAGGAAATAATGTATGGATAGGTGGAAATGTAATTGTACTTCCAGGAGTAAATATTGGAGATAATGTTGTAATAGGTGCAGGAAGTATTGTAAATAAAGATATTCCATCTAATAGTATGGCAGTTGGAATCCCATGTAAGGTTATAAAAAAAATATAATTAAATAAGGAGGATAACACACATAATATACTGAATATAATAAGGGATAAAAGTTTATTTGGACAATAAAATATATTGGAAAAATGAATTTATATAGTAAAATTAGAAAAATAAATTCTATGTGTAAAAAATAACCAAATTACTAATAAAAAGGAGTAAAAGGAGAAAAATGATATTATCAATGTTTTTTATAATTATTGGATTTGCACTTTTAATTGTAAGTGCTGATATATTAGTGGATGGTTCAAGTGGAATTGCTAAAAAGTTTCATATACCAGAAATTATAATAGGACTTACTATTGTATCAATAGGAACATCAATGCCAGAATTATTTGTAAGTATTACATCAGCTTTAGAAGGGCATCAAGATATGGCAATTGGAAATATAATAGGGAGCAATTTAAGTAATTTGTTGCTTATTTTAGGTTTATCAGCAATTATAAAACCAGTTGTATTTCAAAAAGAAACAAGGTTTTATGAAATACCTATGTGCTTACTTTTTACAATAATTTTTATGATATTTTGCAATTCTCAAAATAGTATATCTAGAATAGAAGCAATAATTTTATTAATATTGTTTTGTGTATTTCTTGGCTATACTATATTTATGGGAAAAAAAGAAAGCAAAGATAATTTAACTGAATCTGAAGTAAAAAGTGAAGGAAAAGAAAATAAAAAAAATAGTATAGTTAAAAATATAATTTTTGTTATACTTGGTATTGTAGGATTAAAGTTTGGAGGAGATTTAACTGTTAATAATGCGGTTAATATTGCAAATTACTTTAATATAAGTGAAAAAATTATAAGTCTAACAATCCTTGCAATAGGGACAAGCTTGCCAGAGCTTGTAACAAGTGTAACTGCAGCAATTAAAGGAAATAGTGATATTGCAATAGGAAATATAATAGGTTCAAACATATTTAACATTTTACTTATAATTGGTGTATCAGCTATAATAAAACCAATTACGTATAATGTTACATATAATTTTGACCTTTTAATATTATTGTTATCAACTATAATATTAGCAATTTTTCCATTCATACCACCAAAAGAAAAAATGAGTAGAGTAAATGGAATAATATACTTTTTAATGTATGTTATATATTTAGTAGTATTAATAGTAAAATAAAAGCTAAATAGTGAAAAATAAAAATTTTATTGAAATTAAAATGAGATATTTTTATAGAAAATTATAAATTGATATGATAAAAAATATATATTTCTTATAAAATTATGAATTTTAAATTAATATATTATAAAATTAAAAAAATAGTGCAGAAATAAAAAATAAATGCACTGTTTTTTGGTTGTAATATAGTTTTTTGAATAAAAAATGAAGTTAAGCAAATTTTGTAGCAAAGATAAAAATTTTTAAGACTTTAAAACATTTTAAAAAGTAGAGAAAAAATGTTATTAAAGGCTTGGTTTAGACTTTTTAGAAAATAACTATGTTTCAATTTTGTAAGGTAAAAAAATATATAAGAGTGGTATAATAAAGTTGTTAATAAATTAGGAGAAGGAACGATTAAGTATGAAAAAAATATTGATAGTAGAAGACGAGAAAATTATAAGAAATGAATTAAAAACACTGCTAGAAAATTCAGGATATGAAGTGATAACAATAGAAAATTTTGATAATCCAAAAGAAGATATTATTAAATCAGAAGCAGATTTAGTATTACTTGATATAAACATTCCAAAAGTAAATGGAGAAATTTTATTAAAAGAAATAAGAAAGGAATCTAATATTCCTGTAATAATGGTTACAAGTAGAGTAGGAGAAGTAGATGAAGTGCTATCAATTTCTTATGGAGCAGATGATTACATTACAAAACCATATAATCCAACTATTTTACTGTTAAGAATTCAAAATATATTTAAGCGAATGGAAATATCAAAAGAAGATATGAATTATGATGGAATAATAGTGAACCCTAAAAAGGGTATACTAGAGAAAGATGGTAAAACTTTAGAGTTAACAAAAAATGAAATGATAATATTTTCGTTTTTATTAAGTAATCGTGGCAAAATTGTGACTCGTGATGATTTAATGACAGATTTATGGAATAATAATGAATTTATAAATGATAATGCTTTAACTGTTAATATTAGTAGATTAAGAAGCAAATTACAAGATTTTGGACTTGAAAATAAAATAGAAACTAGAAAGGGACAAGGGTATAAACTGCTATGAAATTAATAAAATATTTATTAGATAAAATTCCGCAAATTATAATATCTATTATGGGTTTTACTATTACAATATTTATGTTAAATGCATTTAAAGTTGAAAGTACTTTAAAAATAGCAATTACAATAATTTTTTTTATTGTTTGCATATTTAATATTGGAATTGATTATTTTAGAAAGTATAAATTTTATCAAAGTTTATCAAATACATTAGATGTATTAGATAAGAAGTATTTGATTTTAGAGATGATAAATAAACCTAATTTTTATGAAGGAGAAATTTTTTATCAAACTCTTTATGATATAAATAAATCTATGATTGAAAATGTTAAAGAATATAATTTAAGTATTATAGACTTTAAAGAGTATGTAGAAATGTGGATACATGAAGTTAAAATACCAATATCTAGTTTAACTTTGTTAATTCATAACAATCAAGAAAAAATTGACAAAAGATATGTTGAACAAATTAGGAAACTTGATAATTATATAGATCAAATTTTATATTATGTAAGAAGTGAAAATGCTGAAAAAGACTATATTATTAAAGAAAAAAGTTTACAAGAAATAATTAAAAATGTTGCTTTGAAAAACAAAGATGATTTGTTAGCAAGTAAAGTTAAACTTGATGTAAATGTTAATAATATTAAAGTATTAACAGATGCAAAATGGTTAGAATTTATTTTAAATCAAATTATAAATAATAGTATCAAATATAAAAGAAATAATGTTGAGTCATATATAAAAATAATTGCAAAAGAAGATAAAGAAAAAACATATTTAAGTATTTATGATAATGGAATAGGTATTCCTAAAAAAGATATACCGAGAGTTTTTGAAAAATCATTTACTGGAGAAAACGGAAGAATAACAGCAAAATCAACTGGTATGGGATTATATATTGTGAAAAAATTATGTGATAAGTTGGGGCATAAAATAAATATTGAATCAAAAAAGAATGAGTATACAAAAATAACAATTATATTTTATAACAATGATTTTTATAAAATTAAAGATTAATATTATAAAAACGTAAGATATATTACAAAATTGTAATGTTTAGTAATATTAAAATAACGACTTAGAGAAATTTTCATATTACAATATAAATATGTTGAAAAGTAATTTTAAGATTATTAAGAGTTAATTATAAACATATGTTATTTTTACTAAAATATAGATAATCTATTACAAAGTTAATACTTTTCAATATAAAAAATATTAAAAGGAGAAAAACTATGGAAATTTTAAAAATTGACAAAATTGAAAAATACTATGGTAATAAATCAAGCCTTACAAAAGCAATTGATAATATATCATTTGAAGTAGAAAAAGGAGAATTTGTTGCTATAATGGGAGCTAGTGGTTCTGGTAAAACAACACTTTTAAATTGTATTTCTACAATTGATAAAGTTACATCAGGGCATATTTATGTTTCAGATATGGATATTACTAAGTTAAAAGGAAATAATTTGAATAAATTTAGAAGAGAAGAACTTGGTTTTATATTTCAAGACTTTAATTTACTCGATACATTAACTGCTTATGAAAATATTGCTTTAGCTTTATCTATTCAAAATGTACCAACTAAACAAATTGATGAAAGAATAAAAAAAGTAGCAAAAGAACTTGATATTGTTAATATTTTAGAAAAATATCCATATCAAATGAGTGGCGGACAAAAACAAAGAATTGCGTCAGCAAGAGCTATAATAACTAACCCTAAGTTGGTTTTAGCAGATGAGCCAACAGGTGCATTAGATTCAAAGTCTGCTAGGATGTTATTAGAACAATTCAAATATTTAAACAAAGATATTGGCGCAACTATTCTAATGGTTACACATGATGCATTTACAGCAAGTTATGCTACAAGAGTTATTTTTATAAAAGATGGCAAAATTTTTAATGAAATACATAAAGGAACAGACGGTAGAAGAGAATTTTTTGATAAAATTATTGATGTTGTAACATTACTTGGTGGTGATTTAAATGATGCTCTTTAAGTTATCATTAAAAAATATAAGTAAGAGTATAAAAGATTATGCCATCTACTTTTTTACTCTTGTACTTGGTGTTGCAATATTTTATGTGTTTAATGCAATAGATAGTCAAACAGCAATGCTAGATATTTCAAGTAGAACAAATGAAATTATAAAACTTATGACAAGTATTTTATCTGGAGTTAGTGTATTTGTATCATTTATTTTAGCTTTTTTGATTATTTATGCTAGTAGATTTTTAATAAAAAGAAGAAATAAAGAATTTGCAATATATCAAACATTAGGTATGGGAAAAAGAAAAATATCATTAATATTATTTTTTGAAACATTAGTTATTGGTATTATTTCCCTAACTATAGGACTTTTAGTAGGATTTTTACTTTCTCAAGTTATGAGTATAATTGTAGCAAATATGTTTGAAGCAAATTTAACAAAATTTACTTTTGTATTTTCGAAAAGTGCTTGTGGTAAAACACTAATCTATTTTGGAATTATGTATTTAGTTGTTATGATTTTTAATACAATAAATATAAGTAAATGTAAACTTATTGATTTAATACACTCAAGTAAAAAATCAGAAAAAATAAAACTTAAAAATCCGTGGGTTTGTATAATTATTTTTATTATTTCAGTGAGTATATTAGGGTATTCATATTATTACGTTAATTCTGGTATAGATAAAATGACTAATGAATTTGCAATACTTTTTCCTATTGTTCTTGGAGCAGTATCAACATTTTGTATTTTTTGGTCTTTGTCAGGATTAATTTTAAAGGTGGTAAGAAAAAATAAAAAATTTTATTACAAAGAATTAAATAGCTTTACAGTAAGACAAATAAGTAGCAAAATAAATACAACAGTATTTTCTATGACAATAATATGCTTAATGTTATTTATAACTATATGTGTATTATCTAGTTCATTATCTATGAAAAATTCATTAAATAAAAATTTAAATAATTATGCACCAAGAGATATAGAATTAACTAAAAGATATAATCCTGATCAAGAAGAATTTGGTTATACAGATATTCAAATGCAAAATTCTAAATTAAGCATTGAAGAAACTCTTACAAATTTAGGATTTGATTATAATAAATATTTAAAGGATATTGTTAATTTCTCATTGTATGCAGACGATAATATTACACTTAAAGAAACTCTTGGAGACTATTTTGAAACTAGTAAAAATCAATATGCATTTTTATTATATAATAAACCAATATATTTGATGAAAAATAGTGAATATAATAATATAGCAAATAGTTTTAATTTAGAAAAAGTAACTCTTAGTGATAATGAATATGTAGTTGTAGGAAATTATAAAGATATGATTAAAATAAAAGATGAAGCATTAAAAAGAAACACTAAAATTACTATAAACGACAAAAAGTATTATCCGAAATATGAAAAATCAATTCATGGATTTTATGAGATGACGAGTAATGAAACAGAAGCGGGATTTATAGTTGTGCCAGATAATGCAGTAACAGATGAACAAAAAGTAGAAGTATGGATGGTTGCAGATTATAGAGGTAATAAAGATGAAATAGAAAATATGATTAATAGAATAATTCAAAATGAAAAATTTTTTGATAATATTATAACAATAAATACAAAGCAAGATATCAAAGATTCTTCTGTTGGTCTAGGAGCTATAGTAACATTTATAGGATTATATTTAGGAATTATATTTTTGATATCATGTGCTGCAATCTTAGCACTTAAAGAATTGTCAGAATCAAGTGATAATTTTGAAAAATTTAATATGTTAAGAAGAATTGGTGTTGATGAAAAAAGCTTAAATAAAGCACTATTCAGGCAAATAAGTGTGTATTTTATGTTCCCACTTGTACTTGCTATTATACATTCTATATTTGGAATAATGTTTTGTAATGATATTTTAAAAACAGCAGGTGTTGGTTTTAACTTATTATCAGTTATTATAACTGCTATATTTATAATATTAATATATGGAGGTTATTTCCTAGTTACTTATTTGTGTAGCAAAAGTATTATTAAAAAGAAATAAAGCTTAACTTAGAGACTAAATGGATGATTATAATTATGATGAAAAATAAATAGGAGAAATTAATAATATATTTTAAGTTAAAAATAACATATGATTAAATATAAATCATATGTTATTTTTTATAATTATATTGGTAAAAAAAAGAAAAAAACAACATCATGTAAAATTGTTTACATTTATAAATTTCTTGATATTTATTTTATCTTGATATATGATGATGAAAAAATGATATTATATAAATGCAATTAAAATCTAAAAAATGAACCTTTTTTAAATATTTTACGTCTAATAGTTAAAATAAGAAAAAAATGGAGAGGACATAAAAGATGAAATAATTAATAAAAGAGGAGAATACTCAAAATAAATTGAGTAGAAAATGGAGAGAAAAATGGCAAGAAAAGATTTAAATGAGATATTTGTAAATGGAATTAATGAAAATAGGCTTAGCTTTTACAAAACTGCGAAAGCAATTTTAAAAAACGAAGAAGATGTAGAAGATGCACTACAAGATGCACTAGAAATGGCATATAAAAATATAGAAAAGCTAAATGAAGAAAGATATTTTAAAACATGGATGACAAGAATTATAATTAATAAATGTTATGATATTTTAAGAAAGAAAAGTAAAGTAATTCCTTTCGAATCGGAATTTGTTGAAAATGTTGAAGAGAAATCTAATTTTAGTGAAAAAGTGGAAATGCAAATGATTTTAGATAAATTAGATAAAGACTTTAAGGAAATTGTAATTTTATATTATTATAATAATTTTAAACAAGATGAAATTGCAAGGATACTAGATATACCTAAAGGAACAGTTAAATCAAGATTACATAGAGCTAAATCTGAAATACTGAGAATTTTAAATAGTCAGAAGGGAGTGATCTAAAGTGAACAAATTTAATGAAGATAAAAAAATTAAAGAAATATTTAATATAAAAGAATCAGTTCCCGATAATATTAATAGTATTTTTGATGATTTCATAAATAAGAATGTTAAAGAGGAAAAAAGAAATAATATAAAAGTAAAAAAAGAGAATATAAGAAAAGTTTTATCAATAGCAGCATCATTTATTATTGTCATTGTAGCAAGTGAAACTATATATGCTTCTATAACAGGAAAATCGTTAATTAGTTTATTTAATATTAATGAAGGAGAATATAATAATAGCATTATTTCAGTAAATAAACAAGTGTCTGATAGTGATATAAAAGTAGAGCTTGAAACATATGCAATAGATCAAAATGCTGTAGTAGTAAATTATAAAATTTCATCTGATAAAGAATTAAACTTTATAGATAAAAAAGATAATATAGTAGCTGAAACACAAGTAAATAAAAATACACATATAGATATAGATAAACAAAATTATTTGCAAAATGATAAAACATATACAATTGCAACATTATATTCAATTGAAAAATTTGATTCAGTATTGGATAAATTTGAACTAAATATTAAAATATCTGAAATAGCGGGAATTAAGGGTGAATGGAATTTTGACATAAATTTAGATAAATCAAATAAAAAAGAAAATAAAATATCTTTTTATGATGATATAAATCTAAAAGATACAAATAGAATAGCAATAAAAACTAACTACACACCAATTTCAATGGATGTTAAATCAGTTTCAACAAGTGATTTTTCAACAATAATGAATATAACAATATATAGTGTTCAAAATGGAGTAAAACAGAGTGAAAAGATAGAGCCTAAAAAAGATATTACTGCAATGTCTGAGGAATATAATAATCCAAAATGGAATGAAACAGAAAATTTTATATTTGAAGTTAAAGATGAAAATGAAAATGAATTATTATTTTCAGAGTACGCATACACAAGAGCTGAATGGATAAAAAATGAAAAAATAATATTTCCTAATTTAAGTTCAGAAGTTAAAAAGTTAAACTTTAATATATATTTAATTAATGAAAACAAAGAAAGAGAATTAGTAGGAAAGTTTGAATTAGATTTAAATAAAGAAAAAGATAATAATAAAAATGAATTAGATAAAACTGACAAGTTAGAAAATGGAAGAATAGAATTTAAAGTTTCAAGTAAATGGAATGTAAAAAAAGAAGAAAATTTGTTGGAAATGTACACAAATGATTCTTATGGAAATCCTATAGAAATTCAATTTTATGAATTTTCGGATGATAAAACTAAAGAATTAAATGAAAAATATGGACGAGATTTAGAAAAAATTGCAAGTAACAATGAAAGTTATAAACATGAAGAAAAATCAGCTGAAAATTCAAAGATTATTAGTAAAGGTAAAGAAAAAATAAGTAATTTTGATGGATATCAAATGACATATACAACACTAATTAATTCATCTAATTCAGAATGGGCTACAGAAAGAATAAAAGAAAAAGACTTTTGGTTTGAAAATAATGAAAAATTGTATTTAGTAAGTATTCATGCATCGTCAGAAACAGCTGTTGATAATAATATGGCAGTATTTTATGATTTTATAAAAAATATTCAAATAAAATAGATAAAAATGTAATTAAAATGTAATAAAAGTAATAAAATTGTTGAAATACATATAAACAGCAGGTTGATAGTAAAACATGATATTGACGTAAAAATAAGCCAATGATATTATAAAAATATATTAAAAAATAAAGGGAGGAAATCTAATGAAAAAATCAACTCAAATTATTCTAATCTTAGTTACAATTCTTTTTGTAGCAGCAGTAGTGTTTGGGGGTTATGCACTAGTTGGCAAGATAAATGATGCAAATAATGAAATTAACAGTCTAAAAAATCAAATTTCAAATTATGAAAATAAGGAAAACGTAAATACTAATGAAAGTAGTAACAATGTAAATAGTATTCCAAATTCAACAGATAACAGTCTAGATGCAAATGAAGCAATAAAAAAAGCTTTAAAAGATGAAAGTTGGATAAAAAAGAATATAATTCCAGTTATGTTTGAACAAAATGATAATGTTGAAGAATTATATAACAAGCATACATTTTACTTTGAAAAAATAGAAAATACAGAAATACCAACATACATTGTTGAAGCAAAAGATTCATATATACTTGCAGTACTTGTTTCATATAAAGATAGTAAAGTAACTGTTAGTAAAAAGTATATTGAAGTCAGTGCAATTGAAAATGCTAGTGCAAATGTTGATGTTCAAAATAAGCTTGTAACAGAATTGCCAGATTCATATGATACTAAAGAAAAAATATATACAATAAAAAATGGAGAATTTGAACCAGTATTAAATTGGGAAGCTGGGGCTGTTGAAAATGGTGTAGAAACACGTAACTATTACTATGAAGGTAAAAAAATAGAAAGTGAAGAATATGATAAAAAAGTAGATGAATATACAAAAAAATATAACTTTAAGGAAGTAAGTAAAAAAATCACAAATGAGAATGTAGATAAATATGTAAAATAGTAATATTAAAAAGTGTTTTACAGCTTACATAAAAAAGATAAAAAGTAAAAATAAATGTCGCACATTTTACTGTAGAATGTACGACATTTATTTTTGCAATTTATAATTTACTATTTTTTTCTTAAAAAGTATTGACTTAGAATTAACTCCAAGTGATATAAAAGTAATTGAAAATAATAAATAAGGAGGAAACTTTTATGGAAAATATTATATTAAACAATGGTGTTAAAATGCCAAATTTTGGGTTGGGAACATATCTTGTTTCTCCAAAAGATGCAGAAGTAACTGTAAGAGAAAGTTTAAAAATGGGATATAGACTTATAGATACAGCTAATGCATATGTAAATGAAAGAGCAGTAGGAAGAGGGATAAAAGAATCAGGAGTAGATAGAAAAGAAATATTTTTATCAACTAAATTATGGATAACTGAATATGAAAATGAAAAAGCTGTTGATGAAACATTAGAAAGACTAGGCTTAGATTATATAGATTTATTATTTATTCATCAACCAGGTGAAAATTATATGGAAGGATATAGAAAGCTAGAAAAAGCATATAAAGAGGGAAAAATAAAAGCAATAGGAATTTCAAACTTTGAAGGAAAATATATAAAAGAACTTTTAGAAAATTGTGAAATTAAACCACAGGTCATTCAAGTAGAAGCTCATCCATATTTTACACAAGATGAATTAAGAAAAATTTTAGATAAAGAAGATATCAAATTGATGAGTTGGTATCCACTAGGACATGGAGATTCTAAACTTATGAATGAAGATATATTCAAAAAATTAGCTGAAAAATATAATAAAAAACCAGCTCAAATAATTTTAAGATGGCATACACAAATGGGATTTATAGTAATACCTGGAACAAAAAATGTAGAACATGTTAAAGAGAATTTTAATATTTTTGATTTTAAGTTAACAGATAATGATATGAAAGAAATAGCAAAAATTAATAAAAATGAAAGATATTATACGCGAACAGACGAAATGCTAAAAAAATTTGCAACTTGGAAACCGGAATATGAAAAAGTATAATTAAAATATTGCTATGTAAGAAGAGTTTAAATATTTATAAAAAGAAAAATATTTACAACTAGGAAAATATTGTAAAACTACTTTACATAACCACTATTACATGATATAATAAAAAAGTATTAAATTTGTAAAAGGGTGGTAAATATGAAAGCAAGAATTCCAAAATTAGACGGAAATAATAAGGCTCCTAAGAAAAAGTCTGATGTTAAATTACATGCAAAGTCTAGTGATTTTGAAGTAAAACTAGGTCAACCAATATCAGAACTAGATAAAAAAATAAGAAATATATATGAAGCAACACTAAAGAAGGTTGGAGAACATAGAAAAATAGATGTTGTACAATCTATGGCAAAAATGAGTTTTATAAAGTTATTTAATCCAGGAACACCTTATGTAAGAAAAAGAGTTACAGAAAGTATAGGGAGATTAGGAGAGTCTGTTATAAATGAAGAATTAGGAACAATGGTAGAAGATATAATATCAAAATCAAAAGGAAAAATTTCTATAGAGATGATAATTGAAAAAATGCAAACTAAAAACTTTTCAGAAAAATTAAAATCATTGTTTCCAAGTAATATGTCTGATATGACAGATAGAGCAGTTAGTAGATATATTGAAGAAAAGACTAAAGAAATAGAAGAAAAGCAAGCATCAAAAAGAGCAGAAGAAGTTGAAGCATCAAAAAGAAAAGAACAAGAAAGAGCATTTTTTGAAAAAGCAAGTGATTATACTAAAGGTTTTAGATTTTTAGCAATGGATAAAGTAATGTATACTTCTGAAAATGGACACTTTGATTCTGAAGGAAAATCAAAAAAGTTTTCAAGTTTAGAAGAGTATGAAAGATTTAGAAAGATTCAATCTGCTGTAAGAAATCAAATGGCAATATTAAGAGTAGATGAATTAACAGCAATAAATTCAATCCTAGAGAATAGAGATGCAAATAAAGATGCTGAATTAGCAGACACAGCAATTTTAAGGGCAAGATATGACCTTTTAAATAAAAAGAAACCTATAAGCCCAAATGAACAAGAAATGTAATAAATTTTAAACAAAAACAGAGTAAAGTAATAAAAATCTTTATTCTGTTTTTTATTATTGGTGGTAAAAATATTTTAAGTTGCTCTCTATATACAAGTGTGATAGAATTTAACAAAATAGTATTTATAAAAATATATTGAAGTAAAAAGGAATAATTATTATGAAAAATATAAAACTTTATATAATAACATTTATTTGTACAGTTATTGTATTAATGTTTACACTTACTATTTCTTGTGTAATACCAAGTAGTTGGATAGAAAATAACGTCAAAGAGTCAAGTAAGATTTTAAAAGATGAAACATGGTTTAGAAAGATAGGAACTAAATATTCAGATAATTTTACAGAAGAGCTTATGATAAATATAGCTTATTCTATAGATAGCAGTACACCTTTTTATTCGTGGGTGGTAGCAAGAAGAAATTATATTCCACGGAATAACTACAAATGTATATGAGGATTCTTTACAAGAACTCGAAATTGCTACAAATTATGATGGAGAATATGGAAATCAGGAATTAGAGGAAATTTTAAATAAAAAAAATATAGATTCTTATGAATATACAAGATATTGGCATGGCTATATAAGTTTAATTAGGCCATTATTGTTGTTATTTAATATAATAGGAATAAGATATATTTTTAATGTAATTATAATAATTTCGCTAATAGTTATGGCTATATTAATTTATAAAAAGCTTGGAGTAAAGATTTGTGCTATATACATTTTAGCTTTTCTTGGAATAGATATTGTAAGCATGGGAGTTAATATGCAAGGAGCTATTTGCTTTTTAATAACTATTTTATTTAATATAATTTTGTTATTACAAAAGAGAATAGAAATGAAAAAAATATTAAACATTTTTATGGTAGTTCGGAATGTTGACATGTTATTTCGACTTTTTAACAACTCCAATAATAACTTTATTAGTAGGAACTATAACATTAATTTTATTAAATAATAAAAAAGAATTAAAAACCAATATAAAAATACTTATAAAAACGAGTATATTTTGGGGACTAGGATATGGCTTAATGTGGATATTAAAATGGGCTATTGCAGATTTTATGTACAATAAAGACACTTTTGCGACAGCTATGTATCAATTAATATTTAGGACAAGTTCATATGAATATAATGGAGAGAATATTTCTATTTTTGAAATGATTATGAATAATATATTATGGGCAATTAAACCAAATATTAAATATTTAGGACCAGGAATAATTCCTTCCATTATATTACCTTTTGTAATTATATTATATAAAATTATTCCATATGGTAAGATTTGCATAAAAAAGGAAAATGTCATGAATTCAGCAATATATTTAATAATTGCAATAATTCCAATATTATGGCTGATTGTATTTAATAATCATTCTTATTTTCATTGTTATTTTACATATAGAAACCTTTTGGTAACAGAAATTTCAACAAACTTGTTTTTACTTGAATTAATACAAGTAAAAGAGAAGAAAGGAAAATTAAAAGATGGAAAAAACAAAAAAGAATAATGCAATAAAAATAATTGTATTAGCAATTTCTTTGATATTTTATAATTTGTCTATTGTTTTAATTAGAGAACTAAAAGATTTAGATGAAATATGGAATTTTAATTTTGCCAATAATATTGCAAATGGATTGATTCCATATAAAGATTTTAATATGGTAACAATGCCATTTCTTCCAATGATAATTTCTGTATTTTTAAAAATATTTGGACAAGAAGTAATTGTAATGAGAGTTTTATGTGTATTAATGATTACATACATAGAAATAATGTTGCTTTGCATTTTAGAAAAATTAAAAGTTAAAGATTATATTAAATATTTAAGTTTGATATTTATTTGCTATATTATTAAACCATATATTACAATAGATTATAATTATTTTATACTTGCGATAGTATTAACAATAATTAATATAGAAATATCGCAATATATAAAAAATAAGAAGATAATATATTTTGATAAAAAAGTAGATTTTATAATAGGATTACTTGCTGGATTTTGTGTGGTTACAAAGCAAAGTACAGGAGCAATTATAGCAATTATAACAATTTTTTATAAAAGTATAGAAATAAGAAGTAAATCAGATTTTATAGAATTTATCAAGGCATTTTTTACAAGATTATTAGGAATGTTTATACCGATCTTTTGCATATTAGCTTATATTTGGTATACAGGAGCTTTTAGAGATTTTATAAGTTATTGTATATTAGGAATAAAAACATTTTGTAACTATAAGCCATATACTGATTTAATAAAAAGTTCAAATTTGAGTATAAAAATTTTAAGTATTTTAGTGCCTGTTATATTAATTAGCTGTTTAGGAATGTATATAATAAAAAACAAAAAAATATTTATTATCTTGTTTGGATATGCTTTAGCAAGTATGGTAGTAATATATCCAATAGCAGACAATATTCACTTTTTAATAGGAATATTTCCGAGTTTTATAATTTTAATATTTTTAATAGATAAGTTAATAAATAAAATTTTAAGAAATGATAAGATAATATACTTTATAGGAAATTTTCTTAAAATAGGAATAGTATTATTTAGCATATTATTATTTTTAAAGTCTGGTAATATATATATAAATTCTAACAAAAACTATGAGTTAAAACATTTTAGATATATAATAATGGATGAAAATTATATAAAATCTATTAAAGAAATAGAAGAATATATAGACTTATCAGAAAAAAAAGTATATATTTTAGATGCAACGGCAGCACTTTATATGATACCAATAGATAGGTATAATAAAAATTATGATTTATTTCTAATTGGAAATTTGGGAAAAGATGGAGAAGAAGGTCAAATTAAAAATATAAAGAAAGATACAGAAAAAGTATATTTAATTATGAATGATAAAAATAGGAGAAATTGGCAAAATCCAGAGAGAGTTAGAAAGTATATAATAAAGAACAAACAAAAAATTGACGAAATAGGAGTTTTTGATGTTTATGAATAAAAAATAGCTTTGTTTTTTATAAAGTGTTAAGTTTTAATAAAAAATATATGTAAAATATATTTATACTTTATAAGGATGAAAAATTAAAATCCATAAGTTAGAGTATGATAATGCAGGGAGGAAGTTTATTTTGAGTAGATTATTAGTTATAGATGGTAACAGTATTTTAAATAGAGCATTTTATGGAATTATGGGAAGTAAAATGTTGATGACAAAAGATGGAAAATATACAAATGCAGTATATGGCTTTTTAGCAATAATGTTTAAAGTATTAGATGATTTGCAACCAGAATATATGGCTGTTGCGTTTGATTTAAAAGAACCAACAGCAAGGCATAAGTTATATGAAGGGTACAAAGCAACTAGAAAGGGAATGCCAAATGAGCTTGCACAGCAAATGCCAATAATAAAAGAGATACTTCGTGCTATGAATATAACAATAATAGAAAAGCCCGGATATGAGGCGGATGATATACTTGGAACATTATCTATAATGGGAGAAAAAGATGGATTAGATGTTACAATTCTTTCAGGTGATAGGGATACATTTCAACTTGCAACAGATAAAGTAACTATTAGAATTCCAAGAACTAAAATGGGAAAAACAGAAGTAGATAACTTTGATAAAAATAAAGTTTTAGAAATATATGGAATAGCTCCTAGAGAATTAATAGAAGTTAAAGGACTTATGGGAGACACATCAGATAATATTCCAGGAGTTCCAGGAGTTGGAGAAAAAACTGCTTTAAGTTTAGTAAAAGAATATAAAACTATTGAAAATTTATATAATAAAATTGAAGCGGGAGAAGACAGTGTAAAAGGAAAATTAAGAGAAAAATTAGTAAATAATAAAGACTTAGCAATGCTTTCAAAAATACTTGGAACAATTAATATAGAAGTACCAATAGAAGAAAAGATAGAAGATTTAAAAGTAAAAGATTGGAATAATGAAAAAGTATATGAGATTTTTAAAGATTTAAATTTTAAACGCTATATAGAAAGATTTAGTTTAGAGGGAGAAATAAATAAAAAGCAAGAAAAAAATATAGAAGAATTATTTACAATAAAAGATTTATCAATGGAAAATAAAAAAGAAATTGATAAATTATTAAAAAAGATAAAAGAAAATAAAAAATTAATATATTTCTTTGAAAAAGAAGATGAGACTAATCAAAATAAAATAATAAAAAAGAAAATAATTTCAATTTCGATATATGAACCAAAGGAAAAAATATCATATTATATAAAAATAAATGACATGAATCAATTTGTTTCTAACTTTAAAGATATTTTTGAAGACAAGGATATAGAAATATATGGATATAAATTAAATGAAGATTTTGTTATGTTAAAAGAACTTGAAATTACGTTAAAAGACTTAAAGTATGATGCGGAAATTGCAGCATATGTACTAAATCCAACTAATAAATATAATTTAGAAGAAATAATAGAAGAATATTTAGAAATAAATATAAATGATTTTATTGAAAATGATCAAAATAAGAATGAAGATTGCAATCAAATTAATTTGTTCGACAATTTAGATAATAATAAAAATGAATTAAATAAAAAAAGATATTCGATTTATGTATATTGTATATATAAATTACAAGAAATAATGAGTGAAAAACTAAAAGAAATTAATAGTTTAGAATTATTTTCTAATATTGAAATGCCACTTGTTAAAGTTTTGGGAGATATGCAATTTAATGGAATGTATGTAGATAAAGAAGAACTAATAGAATTTGGAGATAAATTAAAACAAGGGTTAAATGAATTAACAAATGAAATATATGAATTATGTGGAGAAGAATTTAATATAAATTCTACACAACAATTAGGTGTTATACTATTTGAAAAATTGGAACTCCCTGTATATAAAAAGACTAAAAAAGGATATTCAACAGATGTAGATATATTAGAAAAATTAAAAAATAAGCATCCAGTAATAGAAAAAATATTAGAATATAGAAGTTTAATGAAACTTAATTCTACTTATGTAGAAGGGTTACTTCCATATATTAATGAAAAAACAAAAAGAATACATTCGTATTTTCATCAAACTGTTACAGCAACAGGTAGAATAAGTAGTACAGAGCCGAATTTGCAAAATATTCCAACAAGAATAGAATTTGGAAAAAGACTAAGAAAAGTTTTTAAACCAAAAGAGGGATGTATATATATAGATGCAGATTATTCTCAAATTGAATTAAGAGTTTTGGCACATATATCAGAAGATAAGCATATGTTAGAAGCTTTTAAAAATGATGAAGATATACATGTTCAAGCAGCTTCTAAAGTGCTAGGAATACCAAAAGAAGAAGTAACAAAAGAACAAAGAAGTTCTGCAAAAGCTGTTAACTTTGGAATAGTGTATGGAATAAGTGACTTTGGATTGTCTGAACAATTGGGAATATCTAAAAAGAAAGCAAAAGAATATATAGAGCAATATCTAGAAAAATATAGTGGGATTAAAAAATTTATGGATGATATAGTTGAAATTGCAAAGAAACAAGGATATGTAGAAACTTTATTTCATAGACGTAGATATATTCCAGAAATAAATTCAAATAATTATATGGTTCGTAAATTTGGAGAAAGAGTGGCTATGAATACACCAATACAAGGTACAGCAGCAGATATAATGAAAATAGCCATGATAGATGTATATAATAAATTAAAAAAAGAAAACTTAGATGCAAAAATAATTTTACAAGTACATGATGAGTTAATGATAGAATGTAAAAAAGAAGATAAAGAAAAAGTAAAAACTATATTGAAAAATTGTATGGAAAATGCTATAACTTTATTAATACCATTAAAAGTGGAAACATCAGAAGCTGATAATTGGTACGAATGTAAATAAAACAAATGATTTTAAGGGAGAGATAATATTGCCGAAACAATTAAAAAAATTTTTTATAATACTAGTTCTATTAATTGTTATAGCAGTTGTTTTAATAAAAGTAATAAATATACAAAATATTATAATGGAAAAATTATATCCAAAAGAATATTCAGAATATGTGTACACATATTCTGAAGAAAATAATTTAGATCCATTACTTGTTTTTGCAATCATAAAAGCAGAGAGTAATTTTAATACTAATGTTGTTTCAAATAGTAATGCAATGGGGCTTATGCAACTAATGGAGCAAACAGCAGAAGAAGTAATGGTGAATCAAATAGAACAAAATTTTTCAAAAGATATGTTATTTAATCCGGAAGAAAATATAAAAATAGGAACTAAATATTTTTCACGGATTATTACAGAAATATAATAATTATCAAGTAGCACTTGCAGCATATAATGCAGGTATTGGAAATGTAGATGAATGGATACAAAAGGGAATAATACGAAAAGATGGTTCAGATATAGAAAATATACCATATAAAGAAACTAATAATTATGTAAGAAAAATTATTAGAGATTATAAAATTTATCAAGAATTATATTAATAAATTTTAAGTAATTAAAGGAGGAAAAAATATGTCAATTTTAGTAACAGGTGGAGCAGGTTATATAGGGAGTCATACTTGTGTAGAACTATTAAATAAAGGAGAAAAAATAGTAATAGTAGATAATTTTTCTAATAGTAAACCAGAAGTTTTAGAAAAAATTAAAGAAATAACAAATAAAGACTTTAAATTTTATGAAGTAGATTTATTAAATAAAGAAAAATTAGAAAAAGTTTTTGAAGAAAATCCAGACATAGATTCTTGTATACACTTTGCAGGATTAAAAGCTGTTGGAGAATCTGTTGCAAAACCAATAGAATATTATCACAATAATGTTACAGGAACTTTAATATTATTAGACACAATGAGAAAACATGGTTGTAAAAAGATAGTGTTTAGTTCTTCTGCAACAGTATATGGAAATCCAAAAACAGTACCAATTAAAGAAGATTTTCCTTTATCAACAACAAATCCTTATGGAACAACAAAATTAATGATAGAACAAATATTAAAAGATTTATATGTTTCAGATAATGAGTGGAGTGTTATTTTACTTAGATATTTCAATCCAATAGGAGCACATAAAAGTGGAAAATTGGGAGAAAGTCCAAATGGTATTCCAAATAACTTAATGCCATATATTAATCAAGTAGCTTGTGGTAAATTAGATCATCTTAATGTATTTGGTGATGATTATCCTACTAAAGATGGTACTGGGGTAAGAGATTATATACATGTAGTTGATTTAAGTTTAGGGCATTTAAAAGCAATAGATAAAGTAAGAACTATGAAAGGTGTGGAAATATATAACCTTGGTACAGGAAAAGGATATTCTGTATTAGATATAGTTAAAGCTTTTGAAGATGCGACAGGAATAAAAATAAAATATGAAATAACAAGCAGAAGACCAGGAGATATTCCAACATGCTATGCAGATCCAACTAAGGCAAAAGAGGAATTAGGATGGGAAGCAACAAAAGACATAAAAGAAATGTGTGAGGATTCTTGGAGATTTACTAAAAATAACACTAATATGTAACAAAAGAGAGGAAAATTTATGGCAAATATATTTGATTATTTAATATGGAGAGGAGATTTAAGTTTTTTAGAAGCACCTTTTAATGAAATTGATAATTTAATATTATCTAGAGTATCATATTTTCCATTTGATAACACAATAGAGGAAAACGAATGTATTACAATAAAAGAAGCATATGAGAAATTTGAAAAACTTGACAAACAAAAAATACATATACTTCAAAAAGAAGATATAGATTTATTTCCAGCATTGGCAAAAAGTGAAAGATTTGCAAATTTAAAATTAAAAAAATATATTAATAAAATAGACATAAAATCAGAAAAGCAATTTTCTGCAATAACAATAATTCTTCCAGATAATACTGCTTATATTTCATATAGAGGAACAGACAATACTTTGGTTGGGTGGAAAGAAGATTTGAATATGAGTTTTATGGATCTAGTTCCATCTCAAATTGATGCAGTAAATTATTTGAATAATTTAGAAAAAGAAATTAAAGGTGATATAAGAGTCGGAGGTCACTCAAAAGGTGGAAATTTAGCTGTTTATGCTGCAGCATTTTGCTTAAAAAAAATCAAAAATAAAATTATTCAAGTATATAATAATGATGGACCAGGTTTTTGCGAAAAAATAATTGAAAGTAACGAATATATTGAAATACTTCCTAAAATACATACTTTTATACCACAATCTTCAGTTGTTGGAAGATTGCTAAATCATGAAGAAAAGTACACTGTGGTAGAAAGCACACAAGTTGGTTTATTGCAACATGATTTATATTCATGGCAAGTATTAGGAGGAAAATTTGTTACATTAGAAGAAGTAACAAATGGAAGTCAAATAGTAGACAAAACTATAAAAGAATGGCTTAAATCAATATCACCAGAAGAAAGAGGAAAATTTTTAGATATTTTGTTTGAAATATTAAATTCAACAGATGCAAAAACTCTTTCTGAGATGAGTAGTAACTGGTTTGCAAGTGCAAAAGCAGTTTTAACAACATATAAAAATTTAGATAGTGAAAATAAAGAAATTATTATAAAAACAATAACGTCATTAATGAATATTGCCAAAAGGAATGTTTTAGCTAGAAACAAAAATACTAAATAAAGAGCAAAATACAATTGATATAAAATATATACAATTTTATAAACAAAATGTAAATTTATAATAATTAAGGGGAAGAATAAAAATAAAAATATAAACAATAAAAATTAGCAGTCAAACCTTGACTTTGCTAATTTTTTTTTATATACTATCACAAGTGGCCAATCATTCTTATGTAAATATATTTTTTACTTAAAAAGCAAGACAAAATTTTATAAAAGTAAAAGTTTTGGACTTTCTAAAAAGAAACTTTGACCTAAAAAAGAATAACTTAAGGAGGAATAAAAGTATTATGAGTAAAAAAGAATTTAAAGCAGAATCAAAAAGATTAATGGATTTAATGATTAATTCAATTTATACTAACAAGGAGATTTTTTTAAGAGAACTTATATCAAATGCAAGTGACGCACTAGATAAGTTACATTATCGTTCATTAACAGATAAAAAGTTAAATGTTAATGTAGATGATTTAGAAATAAAAATAGAATTAAATAAAGAAGATAGAACATTAACAATAGAAGATAATGGACTTCGGAATGACAAAACAAGAGTTAGAAGAAAATTTAGGAACAATTGCTAAAAGTGGTTCACTAAAATTCAAAGAAGAAAATGATAAAAAAGAAGATATTAATATAATAGGACAATTTGGTGTAGGATTTTATTCTTGTTTTATGGTAAGTAGCAAAGTAAAGGTAATTAGTAAATCTGTAGATTCAAACGAAAGTTATATGTGGGAATCTGAAGGAATAGATGGATATACAATAGAGCCATGTCAAAAAGAAAATAGAGGAACAACAATAATATTAAAATTAAAAGAAGATACAGAAGACGAAAAATATAGTAGATTTTTAGAGGAATACGTAATACAAGAATTAATAAAAAAATATTCAGATTATATACGTTATCCAATAAAAATGGAGGTAGAACATCAAAGAAAACAAGAAGGAAAAGAAGATAAATTAGAGACAGTTAAGGAATTAGAAACAATAAATAGTATGATTCCATTATGGAAAAGACCAAAAAAGGATATAAAACAAGAAGAATATAATTCATTTTATATAGATAAATTTCATGATTATGAAAATCCTCTAAAAGTAATACATACAAAAGTAGAAGGTGGATGTTCTTATAGTGCAATTTTATATATTCCTTCTCATCTTCCTTTTGACTATTATACAAGTGATTATGAAAAAGGTTTACAACTATATTCTAATGGTGTATTGATAATGGAAAAATGTGAAGAACTATTGCCAGATTATTTTGGATTTGTAAAAGGACTAGTAGATAGTGAAGATTTATCTTTAAATATATCAAGAGAAATATTACAACAAGATAGACAACTAAAAACAATAGCAAAAAATATCGAATCAAAAATAAAATCAGAATTGCAATCAATGCTTGCTAATAATCGTGAAGAATATGAGAAATTTTTTGATATATTTGGTGTTCAATTAAAATTTGGAACATACAATGACTATGGAATGAATAAAGAATTATTACAGGATTTACTATTATTTCATTCATCAGATGAAGGAAAATATGTATCTTTAAAAGAATATATTGAAACTGCAAAAGAAGGACAAGATTCTATTTATTATGCTTGTGGAGAAACAATAGATAAAATTGAAATGCTACCACAAGTAGAAAAAGTAAAAGACAAAGGATATAAGATTTTATATTTAACAGATAATGTAGATGAATTTGTATTACAAGTAGTAATGGAATATGAGGGTAAAAAATTTGTTAATGTATGTGCAGACAATTTAAATTTAGATACAGAAGAAGAAAAAGAAGAACTAAAGAAAATTAATGAAGAAAATAAAGATATGTTTAGTTTTATGAAAGAGGCATTAAAAGATTCTGTACAAGATATAAGATTTACACATAGATTAAAAAATCATCCTGTTTGTTTAACAAGTGAAGGTGCTATTTCTATAGAAATGGAAAAAGTAATGAAACAAATGCCAAACAATCAGAATATAAAAGCTCAAACTATTTTAGAGATAAACGCAGATCATGAAATTGCAAAAAAATTAAAAGAACTATATAAAAACGATAAAGAAGAGCTAAAAAAATATACAAAAATAATATATGCAGGAGCTAGATTAATAGAAGGGCTTGCAATAGATAATCCAACAGAAATTAGTAATTTAACATGTGAAATTTTAGCAAAATAGAGAAATGGCTGTTTAAAAAGGAACTAAACTACTTGATATATGACTGTTTATGAAAAATAGAAGATATTAATATTAAGTAAAAAATAAAAAATATAATAAAAAAGTATAAAGACAAGAAAGTGATTTTTTCTTGTCTTTATTTTGACACAACACAAAATTATGTTGACTTTGCACTGCAAAACTGATATAATTTATTTGGCTTTTTGTGTGCCAAGAGCAATATAGTATAACAAAATTCCGTATTATATTTGCTAAACTAAGTGAATTTAGAAAGGATACTACAAATGGCAAAAGTTTTTGTAGGAGCAACAATAGCACTTATTGCTGCAGGAGCTATTCTCATAAGTTTTGCGACTTTGAAGGTGTCTTCAGATTTTGATGACGCTTTTTTGTCTGAAAAAGACTAAGTGAAATAGCAACTAAAGGAAACCACTATAAGATTGTAGAAATTTATATTTTTATTAATCTTATGGTGGCTTTTTATATTTAGAATATATATAATGAAAAATAAAATATAAAAAGTAAATGTATTTTTATAAAAGACATATAATTGCATAAAATATATAAATGTGTTTGACTTTTAATTTATTTTATTATAATCTTTTTATATAAAAAAATTATAATAAAAATGTAAATAATAAAATTTTATATAGAAATTAAATAAAATTTTTTATATAAAAATATTAAAATTAGTATAAAAACAGGAGTTAGTGTTTAATATGAAAACAGGAAAGCATTTAGGGAAAAAATCTAAAAAGGTTAGTATAGTTTTTTTTATTAGAATAATTTTATTTGTAATTGCAGTTTTATGTGTTATAAATATTACAAAATGGGTTTGCGAAAACCAAAAAAATAAAAATATATTAAGTGATATAAACAAAAATGTAAAATTAGAAAATACTTTAGACATACAAGGTATAGAAGTAGAAAAATATTCTGTGGATTTCAGAAATTTAAAAGATAAAAATCAAGATATAGTTGGGTGGATTAAAGTTAAAGGAACAGCTATAGAATATCCGGTGGTAAAAGGAGCAGATAATTCATTTTATTTAACACATAGTTTAGATAAAAGTTATAATTCTGCTGGTTGGATTTTTGCAGATTATAAAAATAAATTAGATGGAAATGATAAAAATATAGTAATATATGGGCATAATAGAAGAGATGGAACGATGTTTGGAAGCTTACAAAATGTTTTAAAAGAGGAATGGTATAATAATAAAGAAAATCAATATATCACATTTGAAAAAGAAAACGAAACTGAGATTTATCAAGTATTTTCTGTATATCAAATTGAAGTTGAGGATTATTATATAAAAACTTCATTCGATACAGAAGGAAAATTTGAAGAATTTATAAATACTATTAAATCCAGAAGTATTAATAATTTTGAAACAGATGTTAAAACAGATGATAATATTCTTACATTATCAACATGTGCAAATAATAATAAATATAGAGTAGTATTACATGCTAAAAAAGTAAATAATTAATATATAAATTTTGCTTTTTAATGTTACTAAAAAATAAAAAGAAAGGTGTTAAAAAATGTTAAACGAAATACCAAATTTTTTATGCGAATTACTAATCAAACAGTATGGTGAAAAGTTAACGAATAGTATAATTGAAGGATATTCAACCAAAAGACCATTAACTATAAGAATAAATAAAATAAAAACAGATTGTGATAAAATAAAAAATATTCTTAATGCAAATAATATAAAATATAAAGAAGTATCTTTTTATAAAGATGCACTAATTATAGAAAATTATAATAAAAAAGATTTTGAAAATTTGGATATATACGAAAATGGAGAAATTTATTTTCAAAGTTTATCTTCTATGTTACCACCAATAATATTAAACCCAAAAGAAGGAGAAAATATATTAGATATGGCAGCAGCACCAGGTGGAAAAACTACACAAATGGCAGCTATTTCTGAAAATAAAGCATTAATAACAGCTTGCGAAAAAAATAAAATTAGATCTGAAAGACTAAAATATAATATAAAAAAGCAAGGTGCTAATGCAAATATATTAGTAGAAGATGCTAGAAAGCTAAATGACTATTTTATTTTTGATAAAATTTTATTAGATGCACCTTGTAGTGGAAGTGGAACTATAAACTTAGATGATAAAAATTTTAATAAATTTTTTACACAAGATTTAGTTAATAGATCTGTAAAAGTGCAACAAGAGTTATTAAAAAAAGCATTAAAAATTGTAAGAGCTGGAAGTGAAATTGTATATTCAACATGTTCTATTTTAAAAAAAGAAAATGAAGATAATTTACAAAAGTTAATTAATGATAAAAAAATAGAAATTATTCCTATAAATCAGGATATATTAGATAATTTACCATTATTACCAGTAAGTATAAAAGGAACAATGTGTGTATGTCCGAATGAGTTATATGAAGGTTTTTTTGTTGCAAAAATAAGAAAAATTTAAAATAAAAAGGAGCACACCTATGAAAAAGATTGATTTAAAGCAAAAATATGAAATTTTAGATAAGTTATTTAGCAATATGAATGAAGACCATATAGGAGAATTTTCAGCTCAATGTTCTTATTATACAATATTATCATTTATTCCATTTATAATTTTATTAATAACAATGATTCAATATACAAGTATAGAACAACAAGCAATATTTGATGCAATTTCTAAAATAATACCATCTAGTATGAATGATATGGTAGTTGGTATTGTTAGAGAAGTATATTCAAAGTCAATAGGTACAATTTCTATATCTATTATATTTACATTATGGTCGGCTGGAAAAGGATTATATGCACTTGCAAAAGGCTTACAGTCTGTTTATAAAACAAAAGGTGAGAATAGACTGGATTTTATATATTTAAGATTAAAATCATTAGTAGAAACAATAATATTTATTTTCTTAATAGCTGTACGGATTAACATTATTAGTGTTTGGAAATAGTTTAGTTTCTATTATTAAAAATTATTTTGGCGGATTTGAAAATTTTAGTACATTTTCGGCAATAATAACAGAATTTATATTTATATTTGCAACATTTGTTGTATTTTTGTTATTATATAAATTTATGCCAAAACATAAAGTTACATTTAGAAGTCAATTTTATGGAGCTTTATTTGGGGCGATAGCACTTAATGTTGTTTCTTTTATTTTTTCTAAATATTTAGATATTTTTAAAGGTTTTTCAATAACATATGGAAGTTTAACAACATTAATGTTAGTAATGATGTGGACATATTCGTGTTTTTATACACTTTTTTTAGGTGCAGAACTAAATAAATTGGTAAGTTTTAAAAAAGAGATAAAAAAATAAGATTAGTGGAAGTGATACAAATGATACAGCTTTTTTATATAAAGAAAAAAGTAAAACAGATGAAAAATAGTGATAAGGAGTTACAAGAAAGATATAAAAATATATCAAAATATTCAAAAGAAAAAGTTTTAAAAGAATATAAAACAAGGGAAGATGGATTAACACGGAAAAGAATATCAGGAAAGATATGAAAATAATGGACCAAATGTTGTTATAAAAAATGAAAAAAAGAGTTGGTTTTCATTTTTTATAAAATCATTTAATGATAAATTTATTTATATATTACTTTTATTAGCATTAATAGATTTTTTCCTTCAAGACAAATTGGGAACATTAATTATAATAGGAATAGCAGTAGCAAGTGCAATGATTAAATTTTTTCAAGATTATTCATCGTATAAGTTTAATCAAAAACTAAAAGCTCAGATATATTCTAGTACTAATGTTGTAAGAAATGGAAAACAAAAAGAAATAAGAGTGGAAAATGTTGTTATTGGTGATGTTATAAAATTAAATGCAGGCTCAATAATTCCGGCAGATGTAATAGTAATAGAAAATAAAGATTTATTTTTAAATCAATCTGTTTTTACAGGAGAAAGTGTTTTAGTAGAAAAGACAAATACTTCAAATGATTCAAGTGATATTTTTGATATTAGCAATATTTGTTTAATGGGAGCAAGTGTTGTAAGTGGAAGTGCTACGGCAATTGTTATATCTACTGGATTTGATACATATTTAGGAAGAATGAGCAAAGAGTTAGATAACAAAAAAGAAATAACAAATTTTGAAAGAGGTATGGATAATATTACTAAACTCTTAATAAAATATATGGTTGTTGTTTCAATAGCTGTATTTGTAATTTATGCATTTATACGACACGATTTTATAGAAGCTTTGCTATTTGCATTATCTGTAGCAGTTGGAATAACTCCTAGTATGTTACCAATGATAGTAAATGTTAATTTAACAAAAGGTAGTAAGACACTTGCTAAAAAGAAAACCTTGGTAAAAAATATACAATCTATACAAAATTTAGGGTCTATAGATATTTTGTGTACAGATAAAACAGGAACACTGACAAAAGATAAAATAACATTACAAAAATATATAAATGTCTTAGGTGAAGAAGATTTAGAAATTTTACAATATGCATATTTAAATAGTTATTATGGAACTGGAATAAAAAATTTAGTAGATAAAGCTGTTATTGCATATGGAAATGAACATAAAATAAAAGAAGTATTAAAAGAATATGAAAAAATAGATGAAGTTCCTTTTGACTATGAAAGAAAACGTATGAGTGTGGTAGTAAAAAATGAAGAAGGTTATATAATGATAACAAAAGGAGCAATAGAAGAAGTTTTAAAATGTTGTGAAAATGTAAAATATAAAGAAGAAATAAGACCATTAACAGACAAGTTAATAAAACAAATTCAAATAAATGCTAATAATTTATCTAATATGGGGATGCAAGTTATAGCATTAGCATCAAAAAAAGAATATAGTGGAATTAATGTATTTGGCAGTAAAGATGAAGAGAAAATGACATTTATAGGATATGTGGCTTTTTTAGATCCACCTAAAAAAGAAGTTAAGAAAACATTAAATGAATTACGTAAAATAGGTGTTAATACCAAAATATTAACAGGAGACAATGCATATGCAACTAAAAATATTTGTAATATAGTAGGATTAAATTCTGAAAATATATTAACAGGAAAAGATATTGATTCTATGACTGATGAAGAATTATCTAAAAAAGTAGAAGAGGTTGATGTTTTTGCGAGAATGAATCCTCTACAAAAAGAAAGAGTAGTTAAAATGTATAAAAATAATGGACATGTAGTAGGATATATGGGGGATGGAGTAAATGATTCTCCTTCACTACATATTGCAGATGTAGGAATATGTGTAGATTCTGCGACTGATATAGCAAAAGAGGCAAGTGATATTATATTATTAGAAAAAAGTTTACAAGTAGTTTATGATGGAGTAATAGAGGGCAGAAAAGTATATGGTAATATAATAAAGTATATGAAAATGGCATTAAGTTCAGATTTTGGGGATGTATTTAGTATATTAATTGCAAGCATATTTTTACCATTTTTACCATTGCTTCCAATACAGATGCTAATACAAGATTTTTTGTATGATATATCTCAAATTGCCATACCATATGATGATGTAGATAAAGAGTTTCTGGAAAAACCACGAAAATGGGATACAAAAGATTTAGGAAAGTTTATGAATGTTATGGGAATAACTAGTTCTATAACAGATATGATTGCTTTTATAGTATTTTGGTTTGTATTTGGCTATAATAGTGTAGAAAAACAAGCATGGTTTCAAACAGCATGGTTTGTTGAATGTTTAATTAGTGAAACAATGATAATACATTATGTTAGAACATCAAAAATTCCATTTATAGAATCAAGAGCAAATAAGTTCTTAACAATATCTACATTAATAACAATATTAGGAACAATAATAACGCCAATAATACTTCATAATGTATCAACATTTAATTTTGTAATATTACCTGTAAAATATTATTTATTTGTAATTGTTTTATTAGTAATTTATACTATTTTAGTACAATTTATAAAGAAAAGATATATAAGAAAGAATGGGGAATGGTTATAAAATTTTAAAAATAAAAAAATATTAGACTATTAAAAAACAGTCTAATATTTTTTTTATTCATCCCAGTTATGGTAAACATTAGTAACATCATCTAAGTCATCCAACATATCTATTAATCTTTGCATTCTTGCTTCACCTTTTTCATCTAATGCAACATAAGTTGTTGGAACCATTTGTACTTCAGCTTCTAAAAATTCTAAACCTTGAGCTTCTAATTTTTCACGAACAGATGAAAAATCTTCCGGAGCTGTTGTTATTTGGTAAACTTCTTCTTCAGCTTCAAAGTCTTCAGCACCACTATCAAGTGCAAGTAACATTAAATCATCTTCAGACATATCTGTTGAGGTTTTATCTATAACAATAACACCTTTTTTATTAAATAGGTAAGATACACATCCTGTTGTTCCTAAGTTTCCGCCTGATTTATCAAAAGCATGTCTAACATCTGCTGCTGTTCTATTTTTATTATCTGTGCTTCCTTCAACAATTACTGCAACACCATTTGGTCCATAACCTTCATATATTACTTCTTCATAATTTGCAGAATCTGCAGAACCTGCAGCTTTTTTTATTGCATTATTTATTGTATCGTTTGGCATATTAGCTGCTTTACATTTTGCGATAACATCTTTTAATTTAGAATTACCAGCAGGGTCTGGTCCTCCTTGTTTTACAGCAACTAATAATTCTCTTCCGAGTTTAGTAAATACTTTTCCTCTTGCTGCATCTGCTTTTCCTTTTTTTGCTTGAATATTGTGCCATTTTGAATGTCCTGACATGGTTAATTCCTCCTTTATAAATTTTATTCTCTTTGCATTATTTTATAAAAAATGCACCTTTACATATTTTACCACACCTTTTACATTTTGGGTAGCCTTTATTTATAGATTTTTTATAATTAATGTAAAAAAATTAAAAGATTAAAAAATAATTTAATATTATAAAATAAACTATAAAACTATGTTTTGGATAAGTATCATACAGCAAAAAAAGTAATCATAATAAGTTGACACGCATAGAAATTATTTTTTCATTATGTTAATATTAGAGCCTAAAAATAAATATGTAAAAAATAAGAATAAAATTAATTAAGAGTGAATATATATTAAATATAATGAAAAAAATTTAAAAAATAATAAACGCAAAGTGAGAATTTAACTTTTAAAATTAAATTTTATAAAAATAAGAAAGGACAAGCTAAAAAATGCTAGATATATTGAAATTTTTTCCTAGAGGTATTGCTAATGAGATAAATAAAGAAATAAGTAAAATAGAAGAATTGGTACAAGAAATTAGAATAAGAGTAGGAAGTCAGATTATAGTAAAAACAAATAAAAAAGATGATATTATAATAAATTATTTTGTAACTAGAGAAGATATTTTAGAAATTATGCAGGTAATTTGTAATAATTCGATATACAGTTATCAAAATGAAATAGCAAATGGATATATTACAATAAATGGAGGACATAGAGTTGGAATAACAGGTGATGTTGTTTTAGAAAATAATAAAGTAATAAATATAAAATACATATCATCATTAAATTTTAGAATAGCTAGGCAAATTTTAGATTGTAGTAACAATATTTTGAAATATGTAATCAATTTAGAAGAAAATACTATTTTTCATACATTAATTGTATCTCCTCCAGGAGCAGGAAAAACTACTATATTAAAAGATTTAGTAAGGAAAATAAGTGATGGGATTCCAGAAATAGGTTTTAAAGGAATAGATGTCAGTTTAATAGACGAAAGAGGAGAAATTTCAGCAATGTATAACGGAGTACCTCAAAATAAAATTGGAATTAGAACAGATGTATTAGAAAATGTAAGTAAGCCAATAGGAATAAAGATGGCAGTAAGATCAATGGCACCCAAAGTAATAGTAGCAGATGAAATAGGCAATTATAATGATATTGAAGCAATTAATTATGCTGTTTGTTCTGGCGTAAAGGGAATTTTTACAGCACATAGTTTAAGCTATGAAACTATGATGCTAAATAAAGAATTGAATAAATTGATAAATATGAAAATAATTGAAAGAATTATTTTTTTAGATAGTAAAACAAAAGGAAAAATAAAAAATGTATATTTATTGGCAGAAGATACAAAAAACTATCTGCGAGAGGTAGTAAAGAAGTTAGTGTAAAATTTTAGTTGGCAAAGTGTTGGAAATTCGATTTTATGTTTTTAAAAATAAGAAAAACATAAATAATTTCCCTTAAATGTTGATTTGCGTGTAACATTTTTAAGGGGGAATCATTTATGTTTGATAACATTGTAGCAAATAATGAAGTAAATTTCAATGATTTAGAGAAAAAAATCTTTAAATTCGTTTGCGACTTAGGTTGTTGCATATTAAGAACATTGCTTGAGAGTTATGACAATAAGATTAAAGAAAACAGGGATAAGAAGACATTTAGACACAAAGGTTACAAAATAAATTCAATAAAAACAGTATTAGGAGTTGTAACATATAAAAGAGCAGTTTATGAATATACAGTAAATGAAAATACAAAAAATGAATGTAAAAAATATATTTTTCTTTTAGATGAATTAGTTAGTATAACAGCAATAGGAAAAATATCAGCAAATTTAGTAGAAAAAATATTAAGTACAGCAGTAGAAACAAATTCGTACAGGGACGCTTCATCACAGCTTATGGAAAGTATAAATATAGCAATAAGCCACGAAGCAGTAAGAGATGTTGTAATTAAAGAAGGTATGAAAATTATTGAGAAAGAACAAGAAGAAATAAAATTAGACAGCAAAGATAAATTAGTACCAGGAATAAAAGAGATTCCAGTTTTGTTTGAAGAAGCAGATGGATTATGGATAAACCTTCAAGGAAAAGACAGAGAAGAACAAAAAGCAAAAAATAAAAAAGCTTGTGAAAAACAAGGAAAAGAATATAAAGAACAAAGTAGTGTAAAATCTGAATTAAAGCTACACGTTGCTTATGAAGGTTGGAAGAAAGATGATCCAAGACATACATTAGTAGAAAAAATGTATATAGTTGGTTTTATGAGTTCAAAAGAAATGAAACAACGAAGGGACGCTAGATTATTCCAAAAGTATGATGTAGATAAAATACAATTAAGGATTCTTAATGGAGATGGAGCTAGATGGATAAATAAATTAGCAACGAAAGATACGATAAGACAAAAAGATAATTTTCATATACATCAAGAAATCATTAGAGATATACCAGAAGAAGAAAACAGAAGAATAATAGAAAAACTGATTGCAGAAAGAAGATATGATGAAGTACCAATTTTTCTTAAATATCTAAAATTTGAATGTGGAGGGGAGGAAAAATATGTAAAGAAAATAGAAAGATTAGAAAGTTATTTAAGTGATGGATTACCAAGATACCAAGACATCTTAGAAGAAAGAAATATGGAAATGCCAGAAGCTCCAGAAGGAATAGAATATAAGAATCCAGGAATAATGGAAAGTCAAATATTCACAGTATTAAGCAAGAGATTTAAAAGTGGTAGATTAAGTTTTAGTAAAATTGGAGCAACTTGTTTAGCAAAAATATGTGCAAGCAAGGTTGAGAATAAAGGGATAATAGAATTAGAAAAATTGGAACAGCCGATAGAAATTGATGACAGTATAGAACAATATATGTTAGAAATAGAAAACAACTTAGAAAGCGTTACAAACGTTTTTAGAGCTAACGAAAAAATAAATTCAGATCATACTTGTAAACAAGTAACATTAAATTCTAATAATCCAATATTACAAGCTATAAAAATGGTATCTATCAGCGACTTAAATTACATATATAATTTTTATTGAAAAAAAGTAGAAAAATATCTAAAAATGACTTGACAAAAATCTAAAAAAAACTATATAATAATTTCGTACGGGAAGTATATTATGTAATGTCAAAAAAAGAAGAAATTTTAAAAAAAATAAAAAAATTTTTGAAAATTTTTTCGGAAAATAGGAATGGCTACACACCTAGAAAATCAACTGAAAGGACGGTTGCCAACTATTACTTGACACATACAGTAAAGAATTAAGTAAAAGTATCTCTTGACTTTTATTTAATGTTAAATTAAAATATAAATTATGTAAGCATTTGTACATGCTATAAAAATAAGGGGGAAAAGAAAAATGAAAAAAATAGTTACAATATGTACAATTAGTGCAATGTTATTAGTTAGTTTATTTGCAATAACAGGATGTAAAAATAAAGAAGAAAATAAGGAAGAAAATACTCAAAAAAATGAAGTTATAGAAGAAACAAATAGAGCTGAGGAAAATACTGTAAATAATAATCAAAACACAACATATTCAGACCCACAAAAAGCAGAAAATACTGTAGAACAAAAAGAAAGTACAACTAAAGATTCAGATGATAAAACACCTATAGATATTAATGATAGTAAATCATACTATTTTGCCGTAAATGGAAAAAAATATTTTGCAGGAGATAAAATTAGTGATTTAGCTTCTTCTGAATTTACTTTAAATAAAACTGGATCAGAAAAAGAATTAGCCGCAAATGGATATTTAATTGGTGGTGGTGCAGTACTAAATTCAGACAAGAAAACAGTTTTTAATATTACACCATTTAACAATACTAAAGAAAAAATAAAAGGAGCAGATGCTTTTATTGGAGGATTTAGTTTAAATAAAAGCAATTATGATCTTCTTAAAGGAAAAATTGCAGTATATGGAGGAATAACTATAGGATCATCATTAGATGATGTAACAAAAGTTTTTGGAGAACCAACTAAAAAAACAGAAGCAACAGAATATGTAGGACCAACATATACATATGATGCAAAAGAAAGTTATAGAGATTTTACTATTAGTTTTGATAAAGATAACACAGTAAAAACATTAAATTGGAGAAACTTTACTTTTAATAAATAAAAATATGCAAAGTAATTTACGAAAATAAAAACAATTGATTATGCATAATGAAAATAAAAGTAATTAATTTAAATAAATCTTAAAATATTTTATATTTTAGGGTTTATTTTTTTGGAGCAATAAAAGATACAAAAAATATGCAATAAAAATTTTAAAAAAAATTTAATTAAAAATAGTTCTAAAGAATAAAAAAATTGAATATATATATTATATAGAAATTTACAATGGAGAAAAAGTAAGCATATGGAGATTCTAAAATATATAATATTATTTTTTATATTTGGGACAACTTCTTTTATAGGAATTCTAATTTCAAAAAAATACAGTAATAGAGTGAAAGAGTTACAAGAAATGAAAAGTGCTTTATCAATGTTTGAATCCAAAATAAAATTTACATATGAACCAATACCAGAAATATTTAAAGAAATTTCTAATAATTTTAGTGAACATATAGAAGAGCTTTTTGAAAATTCAGTAACTAAAATGAAAAATAAATCTGCAAGTGTTGCATGGTGTGAAAGCATAGAAGAGTCAAATACTAGTATGAATAAAGAAGATAAAGAAGTTTTAAAAGGATTAAGTAAGTTACTAGGAAAAACAGATATAAATGGACAAATAAGTGAAATAAAATTAGTTAGTAATTTTTTAGATACACAAATACAAATAGCACAAAAAGAAAAAGAAAAAAATGAAAAAATGTATAAAACTCTTCGGCATGATAATTGGACTTGCTATTGTTATTGTATTAGTCTAGAGTTAAAAGAAAGGAGAGTATGATTATTAAATAATCATACAAAATGTAATTATATGGATATTAATTTACTTTTTAAAATAGCAGCAATTGGTATCTTAGTTGCGGTACTTCATCAAGTTTTAGTAAGAGCTGGAAGAGAAGATCAAGCAATGATGACAACTCTTGCAGGATTAGTTATTGTATTAACAATGGTTATTAAAGAAATAAGCACATTGTTTAGTACAGTAAGAACAATATTCAATCTTTAAAAGGTGATGGATAATGGATATTATTAAAATTATAGGTATTGGGCTAATTGCACTTATTGTAATAATTATAATTAAACAATATAGACCAGAATTTGCTGTTTATGTATCTTTAATTGCTGGTGCATTAATACTTCTATTAATACTAGATAAAATGTCTGGAGTTATAAATTTGTTAACTAATTTAGCAAACAAAACTAGTATAAATAAAGATTTTATATTTTTATTAATAAAAATTACAGGAATAGCATTTTTAACAGAATTTGCAGTTAGTATATGTAAAGATGCAGGAGAAAGTGCAATTGCTACTAAAATAGATATGGGAGGTAAAGTTATGATAGTTGCAATTTCTATTCCTATTATTTCAAGTCTTTTAGAAACTATTGTAAAAATTTTGCCATAAAGAATGAAAAAATATATGTTCAATTTAATAAAATTATAGTTTTAAAGTATAGCTAAATTAGGTTATTACATGTAATGGAGGTACAAATGAAAAAAATAATTATTTGTAGTCTCATTATATTTTTTATTAGCTGTTTTTATATTAGTAATGCTTCTAATGATATTAATGCTAATATGGATATTATAGAATCGCAAAAAGATACATTAAATATAGGAGCGTTTATAAAAGAAGCAAATAAATATACAAAAGATGTTTTTTCTGACATAGAGGTAGAAGAACTATTAAATTCAGCAATTAAAGGTGATATTCAAAATGGAAAAATAATAAAAAATATATGGAAAATATTTGGAAGTGAGATTATAAATTCGATTTCGGTAATAGGAAGTGTGATTATAATAGTTATCATACATAGCATAATAAAAAGTATAAGTGATGGATTAGAAAATAAAAGCATTTCAAAAATTACATATTATGTTCAATATATACTAATAGTTACTTTGATAATGACGAGTTTTTCGGATATTTTGTCGATGGTTAAAGAATCAATAGAAAACTTAGTGGGATTTATGAATTTACTTATTCCAATATTAATAACGCTAATGATAACAACAGGAAATATAACTTCTGCAAGTATGCTACAGCCAATACTTATATTTATAATTACATTAATAGGAAACTTTATAAAAGATGTAATAATTCCAATTGTTTTAGTGTCAACAGCATTAGGAATTGTATCAAAAATTTCAGATAGATTACAAATAGACAAATTATCTAAATTTTTTAAATCTAGTGTGGTTTGGATATTAGGAGTTGTTTTAACTCTTTTTGTGGGACTTGTATCTCTTGAGGGAACATTAAGCAGTAGTGTTGATGGAATAACTGCTAAAACAACTAAAGCAGCAGTTTCAAGTTTTATACCTGTTGTAGGAAAAATATTAGGAGATGCAGTAGATACAGTAATTGGTTGTAGTGTGATTTTAAAAAATGCATTAGGAATTGTAGGTGTAATTATAATTATTGCTATTTGTGTAAAACCTATAATAAAGCTAGTGATATTAATGGCAATGTATTATTTAGGTGCAAGTTTATGCCAACCTATTGCAGACGGAAAGATTATAAAATTATTAGAACAAATGGGAGATACTTTTAAACTACTACTGGGTATACTTTGTAGTGTTTCTGTTATGCTTATTATAGGTGTAACTCTTGTAGTAAAGATATCTAATAGTGGTCTTATGTATAGGTAAGGAGGAATTAAAATGATTTCCTTTATTAGCAGTTGGACACAAGGGATTATAGTTTCAGTTATAATAGCAAGTATTATAGAAATGATACTTCCAGATGGAAATAGCAAAAAGTATGTAAAGGTGGTTATAGGGGTTTTTATATTGTTTTCAATAGTATCGCCAGTGATTAATAAATTTACAAAAAAAGAAATTAATATATCGTCTATAGTAGATGTAGAAAAATATTCTGATGCAAAACAAGTATCATCAACAAATTTAGAAGTAAATACTAGTTTAAACATAAAACAAATGTATGAAACAAATTTAAAAGTAGATATAAAAAGCAAAATAGAATCAAAAGGTTTTAAAGTAAAAGATATAACAATTAATATTTCAGATGATGAATATAAAATAGAGAAAATAGATATAGGTATTATGGGAGAGATAAATGAAGAATCAGAAGTTAAAAATAATAAAAAATCTAAAAATAATGTAATAGGAATTGTTGATAGCATAGAAAAAATTAGTGTTGATATATCAAGTAAAGTTTCAAAAGAAGAAAAGGAATATGTAATTTCAAGTAAAGATGCAAATACATTAAAAGAATATTTAAGTAATGTATATGATGTAAACACAAAAAATATATTCATTCATTAGAAATGGAGGGCTAAACTTATGATAAAAGATCAATTTGAAAAAGTAAAGTCATTAGTTGTGAAAAAAGAGAACAAAAATACTAAAAAAACAATTGAAAATTTAGTTGCTTTTGTAATTATACTAATAATAACAATAATAGCAATTAATACAATCTGGAAGAAAGATAGTAAAAGCGAAAATACTAAAAGTACTAATACTTTAGGGGCTAAGCTTGCAAAAAATAATGAAATAGTAGAAACAAGTAGCGAAAATACTACAAACAATATAGAAGAAAAATTAAAGAATATATTATCTAAAATAGATGGAGTTGGAGAGGTAGATGTTTTAATTACATATTCAAATACAAGTGAAATTGTACCATTATATAATGAAGATTCTAAAGAAAGTACTACAGAAGAAACAGATAAGGAAGGAGGGACAAGAAAAATTAATGAAAGTACAAGTAAAAAAGATATAATTTATAAAGAAAATAATGGAGAAAAAGAACCTATTACTCGGAAGTATAGTAAGTCCGAAAATAGAAGGTGCGATAATAACTGCACAAGGAGCAAGCGATGCAGTAGTTAAATCTAATATAGTTTTGGCAGTAGAAGCGGTAACAGGAATTGGTAGTCATAAGATACAAGTATTTGAAATGAAAAGATAAATTTTAAATAAAAAGGAGTGATTTGTTTTGAAAATTATTAAAAAAAATCAGATTATTATATTTGTTATTGCTCTTATGTTAGTAACAGCTGGGTATTTAAATTATACAACAGGGGAGGGTGAAGATACACTAGCAACTAGTGGGCTTGCAGATAATGCAGAAGTTGCAGAAATTGGAGATGCAAAACTAGTAAGTAGTAATAGTTTAACAAATGAGGAAAGTTCATCCATAAGTTCGGAAAAAAATAATAATATATCTAATAATACCGTAAGTAGTAATGTAGTAAAAAATGAAGAAAATCAAAGTAAAACTAATATAGCATCTAATAATGTAGAAAATGGAGAAAAAACAGTTACTACATCGACTAAAAATAATGATGATTATTTTACAAACTCTAGGTTAACAAGAGATACTATGTATTCTCAAATGATAGAAAGTTATCAAAAAATATTAAATAATACTTCTGTATCGGCAGATCAAAAAGCTATTTCACAAACTGAAATAAAAAAGATAAATGATTTAAAAAATTCTATAATGATTTGTGAAAACCTAATAAAAACCAAAGGAATTAACGATGTCGTAATTTTTGCAAATGATACAAGTATTAGTGTTATTATAAAAACAAATGGTGAAGAAGTAACAAAAGAGCAAGCGGCTCAAATTCAGAATATTGTTGCAAGAGAAATGAAAGCTGAAATAGAAAATATACATATTAGTAATAAATAAGAAAAACTCATCTGAAAAGTTGACAAAATTCGGATAATAATAGTATAATAAAAATATATTGAAATAAGGAGAAAGTGTATTATGTTAGCAAAAATATGGAAGAATTTATTATTACTTATACTAATTGTAGCGTGTCTATTTAATATAGTAAATAAAATAGTTACAAAAGCATCATTAAAGCAAGAATTAGAATCTTCAGCAAAATACACATATGAACATAAAAAATAAATGAAATTATTTTAATATAGCTATTGAAAAAAATATATATTTGTGTTAATATAATAAACAGTAGTTTTTATTTAAATTAAGGGAGAGGTGAAAACAAGATGAAAGAAGGAATACATCCAAATTATTCAGAAGCAACAATTACATGTGCATGTGGTAATGTTTTTACAACAAATTCAACAAAAGGTGATATGAAAGTTGATGTTTGTTCAAAATGTCATCCATACTGGACAGGTAACTTAAAAAGAGAAACAACAGGTGGTAGAGCAGATAAATTTAAAAAGAAATATGGAATTGCATAAGAATAAAAATATTAGAGGAATAGCTGAAGCTATTCTTTTTTTAGTGGAAAAAAGATTAAAATAATTTATAAAACTATTGACAATTGAATAAACATTCAACTATAATAAATTTAAAGTTGAGTAAACATTCAACTTTAAGAAGCATATAATAAAATATACAAAAGAAAGGAGCAGAAATTTAATGTCTAAAAATGAGTTTATATGTGATTGTAATATAATACATGAAGATGTCGTAAAAGATACATTAAATAAAATGCCTGAAGACGATTTGTTTAACAAACTAGCTGAATTTTTTAAAATTTTGGGAGATACAACAAGGGCTAAAATATTATTTGCACTTGACCAAAATGAGATGTGTGTCTGTGATATAGCAAATGTTTTGGGAATGAGTAAGTCTTCAATTTCTCATCAGTTAGGAACTTTAAGAAGAATGAGCATAGTAAAATGCAGAAAAGAAGGAAAAGAAGTATATTATATGTTAGATGACGAACATGTAAAAGGCTTATTTGAACTTGGAATAGAACATATAGAACATAAATAAGATTAACAAAAAATAAAAATAATAGGAGGATTTTAATTATGAAAAATACATTTAAATTAGTAGGATTAGATTGTGCAAACTGTGCAGCACAAATAGAAAATGCGGTAAAAAAAATAAAAGGAGTTCAAAGTGCATCTGTTAGTTTTATGACTTGTAAAATGATTGTTGAATGTGAAGAAGAAAACAGTGAAGAAATTATAGAAAAAATAAGAAAAGTTGTTAAAAGAGAAGAACCAGATGTAAAATTAGAAAAAATGTAGAGGTGATACTAATGAAAAAAAGAGCTATAAAAATTATAATAGCATTTATATTATTTATATTAGCTTTAGTTGTTCCTTTTGAAAATATATGGATAAATAGAGGGATTTATATAATAAGTTATGTTATTGCTGGTTATGAGATAGTTTTAAAAGCTATAAGAAATATTTTTAGAGGAAAAGTATTTGATGAAAACTTTCTTATGGCACTTGCAACAATAGGAGCTTTTGCAATAGGAGAATTTCCAGAAGCTGTTGCAGTTATGCTTTTTTATCAGGTAGGAGAATTGTTTCAAAGTTATGCTGTTGATAAATCAAGAAAGTCAATTGCAAGCCTAATGGATATAAGACCAGATTATGCAAATGTAAAACGTGATAATAAATTAATAAAAATTTCTCCAGATGATGTGAAAATTGGAGAAGAAATTGTAATAAAGCCAGGAGAAAAAGTTCCATTAGATGGTATAGTAACAGATGGAAAATCATCATTAGATACAAAAGCGTTAACAGGAGAATCTATGCCAAGAGATGTAAAAATTGGTGATGAAATATTAAGTGGATGTATTAATCAAAATGGATTATTAACAATTAAAGTAACAAAAGAATTTGGAGAATCTACAGTTAGTAAAATATTAGATTTGGTAGAAAATGCAAGTAGCAAGAAGTCTAAACATGAAAATTTTATAACTAAATTTGCTAAATATTACACACCTATTGTTGTAATAATTGCATTAGTATTAGCTATAATTCCTCCACTTGTATTAAAAGATGCAGGATTTAAAGAATGGATATATAGAGCACTAACTTTCTTGGTTGTATCTTGTCCTTGTGCTTTAGTAATATCAATTCCTTTGGGCTTTTTCGGAGGAATTGGTGGTAGTTCAAAGATGGGAGTTTTAGTTAAAGGAAGCAATTATTTAGAAGCATTAGCTAAAACAGAAGTAGTAGTATTTGATAAAACAGGAACATTAACAGAAGGCGTTTTTGAAGTTCAAAAAGTAGAACCAGTAGGAATATCAAAAGAAGAGTTGATTAAACTTGCTGCACATGCAGAAAGTTATTCAAACCATCCAATATCAATGTCTTTAAAAAGAGCCTATAATAAAGATATTGATGAAAAACTAATCTCAGAAACAAAAGAATTATCTGGATTAGGTGTAATTGCAAAAGTGGAAGAAAAAGAAATTTTAATTGGTAATGATAAGTTAATGAAGGAAAATAATATAGACTATAAGCGGATGTGATGATATTGGAACAATTTTATATGTTGCAATTGGAGATAAATTTGTAGGTTATATTGTAATATCAGATAAAATTAAAAAAGATGCAAGTAGTACAATTAAAAATTTAAAGAAAAGCAATGTGAAAAAAACTGTTATGCTAACTGGAGACAAAAAAAATGTTGGAGAAAACGTAGCAAAAAAATTAAATATTGATGAAGTATATACAGAACTTTTGCCAGATGGAAAAGTAGAAAAAGTAGAAAATTTGATGAAACATAAATCTCAAAATGGGAAACTTGCTTTTGTTGGTGATGGGATAAATGATGCCCCTGTTTTAGCAATTTCTGATATTGGAATTGCTATGGGAGCTTTAGGTGCAGATAGTGCAATAGAAGCAGCTGATATTGTTATTATGACAGATGAACCATCTAAGATAGGTGAAGCAATAAAGATTTCTAAAAAAACAATGAGAATAGTAAAAGAAAATATAGTTTTTGCAATTGCTGTTAAAGTAGCAGTTTTAATACTTGCAGCACTTGGAATATCTACTATGTGGGAAGCTGTTTTTGCAGATGTAGGAGTTTCTATTTTAGCAATATTAAATTCTTTAAGAGTATTAAGAATAAAAAAATAGTGTTTAAAAAGTAAAATATAAACTTAGCAATGTGATATAACTTTATATAAATAATATAAGAGAATAAATAAAACAATTATTTATTCTCTACTTTTTACTAATTACTAAATAAAGTATTAGTTGACAAAAAAATAAAACACACTATAATAAATAATATGAAATATAGATAATATAAGGCATGAAGGGAAGATGAAAAATGAAGATATCAACAAAAGGTAGATATGCATTAAGAATAATGATGGATTTAGCCAATAATGAAAATGATGAATTTATATCATTAAAGGATATTTCTAAAAGAATAAATATTTCTATTAAATATTTAGAACAAATTGTAGCATTACTTAATAAAGCAGGATATGTGCAAACAGCTAGAGGAAATAATGGTGGATATAAGCTTGCTAAAAAGCCAGAAGAATATAAAGTTGGAGATATATTAAGGGCAACAGAGGGAGATTTAGCTCCAATATATTGTGTAAGCACTGATGGAACTTGTGATAAAAAAGATAATTGTAGTACATATTTCTTTTGGGAAGGTTTAGATAAAGCTATAAATGATTATGTAGATAGTAAAACACTTGCAGATTTAGTAAAATAGCAAGAGATACATTTTCTTTGTTTTCTAATCCTATTGACTTACTAGGAAATAAATGGTATAATTCCTACTAATTTAGTATGAAAAATAAAAAGGAGTAAATATAAAATGAAAGAATTATTACAAATAAAAGATTTATATGTAAATGCTGGGAAGAAGCAAATATTAAAAGGATTAAATTTAACTATAAATAAAGGTGAGGTTCATGTAATAATGGGACCTAATGGTGCAGGTAAATCAACCTTAGCAAATTGTATATTTAATAATCCTGAATATACAAAAATAAGTGGAAAAATAGATTTTGAAGGTGAAAATATAAACGACCTGTCTACAGACAAAATAGCTAAAAAAGGAATATTTATGTCTTTTCAATCACCAGAAGAAATACCTGGAATTTCTTGTCTTAATTTTTTAAAAACAGCTAAAAATAAAATTCAAGAAAAGCCTGTAAAAATATTTGAATTTAAAGATACAGTAAAAAAATACGTAGAAGAATTAAATATGAATCCAAAATTAATAGATAGAAACTTAAATGTAGGTTTTTCAGGTGGAGAAAAAAAGAAAAATGAAATATTACAAATGCTTGTATTAAACCCAAAACTTAGCATATTAGATGAAACAGATTCAGGACTAGATGTTGATGCTATAAGAACTGTTTCTAAAGGAATTGAAATGTACAAATCAAGTGAAAATGCAGTATTAATTATAACACATAATATGCGTATTTTAGAAAATTTAAAAGTAGATTTTGTACATATTTTAGTTGATGGAAAAATCGTAAAAACAGGAAATGCAGATCTTGCAAAAGAAATTGAGCAAGAAGGATATGAGAAATATAAGAAAGTAGAGGTATAATATGGCTAAAACAAAAGTAGACGATATTAACAGAAATATTTATGACATAAAAAACAAAGATGATTATGAATTCAAAATGAAAAAAGGTCTAAATAGAGAAATTGTAGAAGAAATTTCAAAAATGAAAAATGAACCAGAATGGATGAGAGAAATAAGATTAAAAGCTTTAGAAGCATATAATATATTAGAAATGCCAACATGGGGACCAGATTTATCAGAATTAAAAATGGACGAAATTGCAACATATGTTAAGCCAAAAACAAAATTAAATTCAAATTGGGAAGATGTTCCAGAAGATATTAGAGATACTTTTGATAAATTAGGTATTCCTGAAGCTGAAAAAAAATCTTTAGCAGGTGTTGGGGCTCAATATGATTCAGAAGTTGTGTATCATAGTATGAAAGAAGAGTTAATAAAGCAAGGTGTTATTTATACAGATATGGAAACAGCAGTTAGAGAGTATCCAGAATTAGTAAAAGAACATTTTATGAAATGTGTACCGATAAATGATCATAAATTTGTTGCTTTACATGCAGCAGTATGGTCTGGAGGATCTTTTGTATATATTCCTAAAAATGTAAAGCTAGATATTCCATTACAATCATATTTTAGATTAAATTCTCCAGAATCTGGTCAATTTGAGCATACTTTAATTATTGTTGAAGAAAATGCTAGTCTTCATTTTATAGAAGGATGTTCTGCACCAAAATATAATAAAGTAAATCTTCATGCTGGATGTGTTGAATTATATGTAAAAGATAATAGTTATTTAAGATATTCAACAATAGAAAACTGGTCTAAAAATATGATGAATTTAAATACCAAAAAAGCAATAGTAGGAAAAAATGCCCAAATAGATTGGGTAACAGGTTCTTTTGGATCTAAAGTATCTATGCTATATCCAATGAGTATATTAAATGGTGAAGGTGCAAAAACAGAATATACCGGAATTACATTTGCAGGAAAAGGACAAAATCTAGATACTGGTTTTAAAGTTGTTCATAATGCAAAAAATACATCATCTGTTATAAATTCAAAATCTATATCTAAAGATGGTGGTAGTTGTACATATAGAGCGCTTGTAAGAATTGGAAAAGAAGCTAGTAAATCTAAATGTTCAGTATCTTGTGAATCTTTAATGTTAGACAATATATCTAGATCTGATACAATACCAGTAAATGATATTAGAACAGACGATGTAGAATTTTCACATGAAGCTAAAATAGGAAAAATAAGTGATAAAGAAATTTTTTATTTAATGAGTAGAGGTCTATCAGAAGAAGATGCAAAAGCAATGATAGTAAGAGGTTTTGCATATCCAATTTCAAAAGAATTACCAGTAGAATATGCAGTAGAAATGAATAATTTAATTAATTTGGAATTAGAAGGTGCAATAGGATAAAAGAAAATATAAGAAAGGACTTTAAATATGGAGATATTAAAATTAAATGACACACCAGTAAGAACATCAAGAAATTTTGGAATCAATAATATAAAACTAGAAAATATAGATATTCCAGAAAGATTAGAAAAATTTCAAGATGTTGAAATTATAAGTGAAAATTGCATAGTAGATGATAATACTTCAAATCAAGAATTGACATATGGAAATGGTAAAATTCTAGAAGAAAATGTATCAAAATACTCAAATAATAATATAAAAGTTATAGCAAATAAAAATGCTAATATAAAAATAAAATATAATTTTAATGATGAGAACTTAAAATTAATTAATAATATAGATATAATAGCAAATAATAATATAAATGTTATTATAGAATATAGATCAAAAACAAATAAAGAATGTTTTCATAATGGTATAATTAGATTACAAGCAAAAGAAAATGTAAATGTAAATATAACTATTATAAACATATTAAATGAATTTTCAAATAATTTTGATGCAATAGAAAATACAATTGATAATAAAGCAAAAGTAAATTATACAATAATTGATATTGGAGCTAAAAATAGTATTTCAAATTACTATTCTAATGTTTTAGGAGAGTCAAGTAAAAATAATTTAAAGACAATTTATTTAGCTGGAAAAGATCAAATAAAAGACATTAATTATATAGCTGAATTAAGAGGAGAAAATTCTAATGTAGATATAGATGTTCAAGGAGCTTTAAAAGAAAACAGTAAGAAAAACTTTAAAGGAACAATTGATTTTAAAAAAGGATGCAAAAAAGCAACAGGAAGCGAAAACGAATTTTGTATATTATTGTCAGATGAAGCAAGATCATTAGCACTTCCAATGCTTTTATGTACAGAAGATGATGTAGAGGGAAATCATAGTACAGCATCTGGTAAAGTAGATAATAAAGATTTATTTTACATTATGAGTAGAGGAATAAGTTATAAAGAAGCTATAAAATTAATTGTAAAAGCTAAGTTTAATCAAATTATAGAAACAATAAAAGATGATGAGTTAAAAGAAGAAATTATAAAAGAAATAGATAGGAGATTAGATTAGAATGGATTTTAAAGATGATTTTCCAATTTTAAAAAATAGAAAAATTAGTTATCTAGATAGTGGTGCAACGACTCAAAAACCACAAAGTGTTATAATGCAAATTGAAGAATTTTATAAAAATTTTAATGCAAATCCTCACAGAGGGGCATATAGTTTAAGCATAGAAGCTACAGAAAAATATGAAAATGTAAGAGCAAAAATAGCAAAGTTTATAAATGCAAAACATACAGAGGAAATTATATTTTCAAAAAATGCTAGTGAGAGTTTGAATTTAATTGCATATTCTTATGGCTTAGAAAACTTAAAAAATGATGACGAAGTTGTTATTTCTATTATGGAACATCATTCTAATTTGGTACCATGGCAATATGTAACTAAAAAGACTAATAGTAAACTTAAGTATATGTATATAAATGATGAATATGAGTTGCCTAAAGAAGAAATAGAAGCAAAAATTACAGACAATACTAAAATTGTAGGAATAACTCATGTTTCAAATGTATTAGGAACAATAAATAATGTAAAAGAAATTATTAAATATGCTCATAAAAAAGGAGCAGTAGTAATAGTAGATGCATCACAAAGTATTCCACATATGAAGATAGATGTTCAAGATTTGGATGCAGACTTTTTAGTGTTCTCAGGCCATAAAATGTTTGCTCCATTAGGAATAGGAGTTTTATATGGAAAAAGAGAAATGTTAAATAAAATGTCACCTTTTTTAATGGGAGGAGATATGATAGAATATGTATATGAACAAGATACAACATTTGCTCCACTTCCAAATAAATTTGAAGCAGGAACTCAAAATGTAGAAGGCGTAATTGGGCTTGGAGCTGCAATAGATTATATAGAAAAAATAGGATATGAAAAAATACAAGAAGTAGAAAATAGTGTTACAAATTATGCAATAGAAGAACTATCTAAATTAGATTTTATAAAATTATATGTTACAAAAAATAGTAAAAATCACTCATCTGTTATTTCATTTAATATAAATGGTGTACATCCACATGATGTTGCAAGTATTTTAGATTCAAATGGAGTATGTGTGAGATCAGGTAACCACTGTGCACAACCACTTTTAAGATATTTAGGAGTAGATTCTACTTGTAGGGCAAGTTTTTCTATATATAATACAAAAGAAGATGTAGATAATCTTGTAGAAGCGTTAAAAAAATCATATAAAATGTTTGAAAAGTATATAAATAAGGAGTAAAAAAGTGGATAATTTAGATGAAGTTTATAATGAACTTATAATGGAACATAGTATGAATTCATATAACAAAAAAAGTCTTGATAAATGTGACTTTTGTGAGTTGGGACATAACCCTAATTGTGGTGATGAAATAAAATTACAAGTAAAATTAAATGGAGATATAATAGAGGATATGGCTTTTCTTGGACATGGATGTGCTATATCTCAAAGTTCAACATCTATTATGATTGATACATTAAAAGGTAAAACAATTAAAGAGGCAAAAGAAATTATAAAAATATTTATAGATATGATAAAAAGAGAAACAAAAAGTGAAGAAGAATTGAAAAAAATAGAAGATGCAATAGCTTTTAAAAATGTATCAAATATGCCAGCGAGAGTAAAATGTGCTCTTTTAGCATGGCACACTATGGAGGATTTGTTAGAAAAAAATGGAAAATAAAAAAGTTTTGTTAGGAATGAGTGGAGGAGTTGATAGTAGTGTATCAGCTCTATTACTTAAAAATCAAGGATATGAAGTGATAGGAACTACTTTAGAATTATTTGCAGGAAGTAGCTGTTGTAACATAAATACATATATAGATGCTAAAAATGTGTGTAACATGATAGGAATACCACATTTTACATATGATTGCAAAGGTGAATTTAAAAAATATGTAATTGATGATTTTATAAATTGCTATAAAAATTGTAAAACGCCTAATCCTTGTATAGAATGTAATAAATATATGAAATTTGGATTTATGTATGAAAAAGCTAAAGAACTAGGATGCAATTATATTGCTACAGGTCATTATGCTAAAACAGAATATAATAAGGAATATAAAAGATGGGTATTAAAAAAGTCTAATGCAGGAAAAAAAGATCAAAGTTATGTTTTATGGAATGTTCCAAAAGAATTAATAGAACATATTTTATTTCCTTTAGCAAATTTTGAAAGTAAAGAAGAAATAAGAAAAATTGCAAGAGAAAATAATTTAAAAGTAGCTGATAAACCAGATAGTGAAGATATATGTTTTGTACCAGATGGAAACTATAAAAAATTTTTAGAAAATAATTCAGATTTAAAACCAAAAATTGGTAATATAGTAAATTTAAATGGTGAAATATTAGGAAAACATAAGGGGCTATATAATTATACAATAGGACAAAGAAAAGGACTTGGAATATCATATAAAGTGCCTTTATTTGTTTTAGGTTTTAATAAAGAAAAAAATGAACTTATAGTTGGAGAAGAAAAAGAATTATATAAAACTGAAATGTTAGTTAATGATATAAATTTATTATTAATAGATAAGTTAGAAGGAAAAATAGAAGTATCTGTAAAAACGAGATATTCTAGTAAAGAAGAAAAAGCAACTATAGAAATGGCCGGAGATGACTTGATAAAAGTATGTTTTAAAAATCCTGTACCAAGAATAACTAAAGGGCAATCGGCAGTATTTTATGTTGATGACATTGTGCTAGGTGGAGGAAAAATAGTAGGTTAAAATAGTTTAAAAATATGTTGTAAAAATAAAGTTTATTGGTATAATAAATATATAAAGTATATACAAAGGAGGAATCTAAAAAATGAGTACAAAGTTTGTTTTAAATGAAACATCATATTTTGGAAAAGGAGCAAGAGAGGAACTAGCAGGAGAAATAAATAAAAGAGGATTTAAAAAGGTATTTTTAGTAAGTGATAAATCTTTAGTAGAAGCAGGTGTTACTGCAAAAATTGAAGAAGTATTAAATAAAGCTAAAATAAAATATGATTTATATGACGAAATAAAACCAAATCCAACAATACAAAATGTAACAGACCGGAGTAAAAGCTTGTAAAAAATCTAAGGCAGATGTAATTGTTGCAGTAGGAGGAGATTCAAGCATTGATACTGCAAAAGGAATATCAATAGTTATGAAAAATCCAGATAGAGCAGATATTAAATCTTTAAATGGGGTATCTAATACAGTAAATAGAGGAATGCCAGTTATAGCATTGCCAACAACAGCAGGAACAGCAGCGGAAGTTACAATAAATTATGTAATTACAGATCCAGAAGCAGAAATTAAAATGGTGTGTGTAGATCCAAATGATATACCAATTTTAGCTATAATTGATTCAGAATTAATGGCTTCTATGCCAAAAGGGCTAGCTGCTGCAACAGGAATGGATGCGTTAACACATGCAATAGAAGGATATATTACTTTAGCACATAATGAAATGTCAGACATGTTCCATATGAAAGCAATAAAAATGATTTTTAAATATTTACCAGCAGCTGTAAATGATAAAGATGAAGAGGCAATTGAAATGATGGGACTTGCTCAATATATTGCAGGAATGGGATTTTCGAATGTTGGTCTTGGAATAGTACATTCTATGGCACATCAATTAGGTGCGGTTTATGATACACCACATGGAATTGCAAATGCAATGTTACTTCCAACTGTTATGAGATTTAATGGAGAAGTTTGTGCAGATAGATTTAGAGAAATATTAATTAATATAGGAAGACCAGATGCTGCAAATTTAAATGATCAAGATGTAATAAATACATTTGTATGGATGATATCAGAATTGAGCAAAAAAGTACGGAATAAATACAACAATAAAAGATTATGGAGCAAAAGAAGAGGATTTTGAAATGCTTGCTGATAAAGCAATGAAGGATCCATGTAAGCCAGGAAATCCAAGAGAAGTAACAAAACAAGACTTTATAGAGCTATTTAGAAAAGCAATGTAAATTAAATTATAAAAAAGGAATAGCTAAAAAGCTATTCTTTTTTTATAAAATGTTTTGAAAAACGGTATTAATATATACTTTTGATTTCAAAATGTAGATTAAAAAGGAGGTAATAAATTTGAAAGCAGAAGAAAAAACAAATGTAATGAGAATACTTGATAGTAAAAAAATAAACTATAATAGTTATTCATATGCTAATACAAATGCTGTTTCTGGAATGGAAGTAGCAAAAACATTAAATCAAGATCCAAATAGAGTTTTTAAAACATTAGTAACAGTAAGCAATTCTAAAAAGCATTATGTTTTTGTTGTTCCTGTTTGTAAAGAATTGAATCTAAAAAAAGCTGCTAAAAGTGTTAATGAAAAAAAAGTAGAAATGATAAAACAAAAGGATTTATTACCACTAACAGGCTATATTCATGGAGGATGCTCACCAATAGGAATGAAAAAATACTTTGATACAATTATAGATGAAGAAGCAAAAAATTATGAAACAATAATTTTTAGTGCTGGAAAAATAGGATATCAGGTAGAATTAAATTTAGAAGACTTAAAAAAAGTTATAAAAATTCAATTATCTGATATAGTAGATTAAAAAATATAAAAATTTATTTATTAGAAATGAAAAGAATAAATAAAAAACATTGAAAATTATAATGAAAAGAAAGGAAATGATAAATATGAAAAATATAAAATTAAATATAGAAGGAATGGAATGTAATGGATGTGAAAATAGAATAAAAAATGCTATTTCAAGTATGAAAGAAGTAAAAAATGTAATAGCAAATTTTGAAACAGGAATAGTAGAAGTAGAATGTGAAGATACTGTAAAAGAAGATTTAATTAAAGAAAAAATTAGTAATTTAGGTTTTACAGTAAAATAAAGGAATGATAAAAAATGAAAAAGGTTATTTTAAATATAGAAGGAATGACATGTAGTGCATGTTCAAATGGATTAGAAAAATATTTAAAAAAGCAAAAAGGAATTATAGATGTAAATGTCAACTTAGTTATGGCAACAGTTATGATTGAATATGAAGATAGTATTTCTATAAATCAATTAGAAGAGTATATTAAAGAAGCTGGTTTTAAAAGTTTAGGAGAAAAACAAGAAAAAAAAGAGAATAAAAGCATTTTAATAAAATTAATAATATTTGCTATACTTAGTTTAAGTTTAATGTATATATCTATGGGACATATGATAAATTTGCCTATACCAAAAATTTTAGATATGGAAGAAAATCCTAAATTATATACATCATTTTTATTAATAATATCATTTATATTTTTAATTTGGGGATATGATATAATAAAAAATGGAATAAAGAATATTTTTTATAAAATGCCTAATATGGATTCTTTAGTAGGAATAGGTGTATTAGTAAATTATTTATATAGTATTTACAATGCTATTTTAGTATATATGGGAGATAGTAGTTGTACAATGAAACTATATTTTGAAGCATCCAGTATGATAATTCTTTTTGTAAAATTAGGCAGATATATAGATAAAAAGAATAAAGAAAGAGCAGTAGATAGTATAAAAAATTTAGTAATGATTACTCCGAAAAATGGAACAATATTAAAGAATGGAAAAGAAGTAGTTGTAACTATTAATGAAATAAATAAAGGTGACACAGTAATTACAAAACCAGGAGAGAAAATATCTGTAGATGGTACAATTATAAAAGGAACTACACATACAGATGAATCTTTTATTACAGGTGAAAGTAAACCAATAACAAAAAAAATAGGTGATAAAGTTATTGCAGGAAGCATAAATTATGATGGATATATTGAATATACAGCAGAAAGAATAGGAAAAGATTCTAGCATTTCTAATATTGTAAATATGGTAATGGAAGCAACAAGTACAAAAACTAAAATTCAAAGATTAGCAGATAAGATTAGTGGATATTTTGTACCAACTATTTTTGTTATAGCAATTTTATCTTTGATATTAAATTTGGTTGTTACAAAAGAAACTGCAAATGCATTTGTTGCATTTGTAAGTGTACTTGTAGTTGCATGTCCTTGTGCTCTTGGTCTTGCAACACCACTTGCTATGGTTGTATCTATTGGAACATGTAGTAAAAAAGGCATACTTATAAAATCAAGTGAAACATTAGAGTCACTTCATAAAGTAGATACTATAGTATTAGATAAAACAGGAACTATTACACAAGGGAAATTAACAGTTGTAGATGGAAAATTTTCTAAAGAAAATTTTGAAATATTGCAAAGTTTGGAAAGTAAATCTAATCATCCAATTGCAAAAAGTATATGTTCAAACATTAAGAATAGTTATGAAGTTAAAGAATTTGAAGAAGTTCCAGGAATGGGTATAAAAGGAATAATAAACAATACATTATATTTTGCAGGAAATAGTAAGTTTGTTAATAGCCAGAAGCTAGATAATCAGTTTAAAAAGCAAGAAGAGGAATATTCTAAAAAGGGATATAGTATAGTATATTTATTTACAAAGGAAAATGTAATTGCAATTGTAGGTTTATCAGATAATATAAAACCAAATATGAAAAAAATTATATCTGAATTATATGACATGAAAATGAAGGTAGTAATGCTTACAGGAGATAATAATGAAACAGCAAAAATGATAGCAGATGAGTTAAACATAAAAGAAGTCATTAGTAATGTATCACCTAAAGAAAAATTAGAAAAGGTAAAAGAATTAAATAAAAATAATACATGTTTAATGATAGGAGATGGAATAAATGATAGTCCAGCACTAAAAGCTGCTTTGGTAGGTGTTTCAGTAGCTAATGGAACAGACATCAGCGCAGATTCTGCGAATATAGTTTTATTAAATGAAAACATGGAAACTTTGTGTAATTTAATAAAAATAGGAAACAAAACTGTAAAAATTATTAAACAAAACTTGTTTTGGGCACTATTTTATAATATATGTATGATACCTTTAGCAACAGGTTTGCTACCAATTCACTTAAATCCTATGATAGCAAGCTTAGCGATGACTTTAAGTAGTTTAACTGTTGTTTTGAATAGTTTGAGATTAAAAAAATAAATTTAATTTTTAATTAAATTTTAAAAATCTTCTTAAAGAAAAAATTATAAAAACTATAATTTTCTTTTTTAAGAAGATTTTTTTATTATCATAGAAGGTACTATTGTTATAATTGTAAAAGAAAATTTTGAGTATATATAGTATAACAACATGATAAAAGTACGGATTTTAATAAATATTTATTAGTATCATCTTTAGAGTAGTTATCTATATAATCTTTTCGTTTGTAAGTACATAGTAATGCTTCTTCAAATTGATCACAAAAACTATTATAAGCTATTTTTATATCAGAATGTTGTAATGCAATATTAATTAAATCTTTTATATCATTCATACTATAAACTTGTTTTAAAATACATATTACAAATAATTTTGCAAGTTGAACTTTACTATATTTTTTCTTTTTAGGAGGTTCTATTAATTTGTTTTTAACATAATTATTAATCATAGTTTTAGTAAGAACCTGATTTTCTGTTTTGCTTGAATTAGATACGTTTGAAAGTATAAATGAGTTTAAAGAAGAGTTTATAAATGTAACTACTTGATCTAAATATAAATCAACATTTGGTAGTTCATTCCATCTAGGCATATGAATATCATTTAGCAAAGTAGGTTCAATGTTTTGCATATAATCACTCCTTTATTTGGTAACATAATAACACTTTTCGAACGGTTAGTCAATAAATTGACAAAGTAATCTAGATATGGTAATCTGGTTTAAGAAACTAGATAGGAGAAAATGAAAAATGAAAATAAAAGAAAAAAATAAATTTAGAGATATTCCTAAATTTGATACTATAAAAGAAATTATTTATAATTCAGTAAAGTTATATCCAAATGAAATTGCATTTGTTACAAAAGTGAAAAAAGAAGACAAAAGCATAGAATATATTAATCATACATATACAGATTTATTAAATGACATAAATGCTTTTGGAACAGGATTGTATGATTTAAAATTAAAAGAAAAAAGAGTAGCGATAGTTGGAAGAAATAGATATGAATGGGTTGTTACACATATTAGTAATTTATTTGGAGGAATAGTTTCTGTACCAATAGATAAAGAATTGCAAGTAAATGAATTAGAAGATTCTTTAATAAGAAGTAAAGTAGATGCGATTGTATTTGACGAGAAATATATAGAAAATATTGAATATATAAAACAAAATGGAAAAACAAATATAAAAGAATTTATTTGTATGGGAAATATAGAGGGATATAAAACTTTTAATGAAGTTTTAAAAAAAGGATATGAAAAACTTAAAAATGGTGAAAAAGATTTTATTGACTATAAAATAGATCAATATAAAATGAGTATATTGCTTTTTACATCTGGAACAACTTCAAAATCGAAAGCTGTTATGCTTTGTCAAAAAGGAATTGCAACAAATGTATGTGATATGTTAATGGTAGAGGGACTTCTTCCAACAGATACTAATATTGCTTTTTTACCATTTCACCATATATTTGGCTCAACATGTATTATTGTAATGTTAGCAGCAGGGGTAAAAACAGTATTTCCAGATGGATTAAGATATATAAAACAAAATTTAATAGAATATCAGGTATCAGTATTTGTTGGAGTACCTTTATTAATAGATAAAATGTATTCTAATATAGAAAAAGAAATAAAAAAGCAAGGAAAAGAAAAATTAATAAAAAGAGTAACTAAAATAAGTAATTTTTTATTAAAGTTTCATATAGATCTTAGAAGAGTAATATTTAAACAAGTTTTAAATCAATTAGGGGGAAAAATGAGATTTGTTATATCTCGGAGGAGCTCCACTTGATAAAAAAATAGCTATTAAGTTTAATGAAATGGGAATACATTTAGTTCAAGGATATGGATTAACAGAAACTTCACCTGTTATTGCAGCTGAGAATGATTATTATACAAAACCTGGCTCAATAGGTTTTCCAATGAAAAGTGTAAAATTAGAGTTAATAAATAAAGACGAAAATGGCATAGGAGAAATAAGAGTAAAAGGTGATAATGTAATGCTTGGATATTACGAAAATGAAGAAGCAACAAATAAAGTATTAAAAGATGGATGGTTTTATACAGGGGACTTAGGCTATTTTGATAAAGATGGATTTTTATTTATTACAGGAAGAGATAAAGATGTTATTGTATTAAAAAATGGAAAAAAAGTATTTCCAGATGAGATTGAAACAATGGTTAATAGATTAGAAGAAGTAGAAGAATGTTTTGTTTATGGAATGTCTGACAAAGAGGATAAAAACAACTTGAAAGTTTGTGTTAAAATTGTATACAATAAGCAAATAGTAAAAGAAAAATATAAAGATATTAGTGAAGAAGAATTATATAAAATAATTTGGGAAAAAATAAAAGAAATTAATAAAACTTTTCCACCATATAAATACATAAAGAATATGATTTTAACAAATGAACCATTAATAAAAACAACGACAAATAAAGTAAAAAGAAAAGAAGAATTAAAGAAAATATTAGAAAATGAAAATTAAAAAATTAGCCAAAATGGATAAACGATTAAATTATAAAAAAGTATAATAAAAGATAAAGTAAAATAAAAAAGTGAGTAAAGAAATAAAGCTTTAAACCTTAAAGATGTTTAGTCTTTTTAGGAATGCTATAAAATCTTTGCTCACTTTTATCTTATAAAATAAGAGTTATATTTCGATTTCTGGATTGTATTTTTCAAGCCACATATTAACTTGGCATAAATAAGCGATAAGTTGAGGTCCAGTCATTAATTGACCAAACCAAGGCCTTGTGAAAGCTTTACCATCTGTTTTTAAAATATCTAAAATATATTGTCTATTTAATAAATTATTAATTGGAGCTGATTTGTTTTCCATAATTTTTGTAAGCATATCTTTTACTTTTTTTAGATATGTTGGATTCCAAGTTTTTGGGTAAGGACTTTTCTTTCTATCTACAATTTCTTCTGGTAACATATCTTTCATTACATAACGAAGTAATCCTTTTTCACGGCCATTAAATGCTTTTATTTCCCAAGGAATATTCCATACATATTGAGCCAAACGGTAATCACAAAAAGGAACTCTTATTTCAAAACCATTATACATAGACATACGGTCAGATCTATCTAAAAGTGTTTGCATAAACCAGTTTAGAGTTAAATGAGATATTTTTCTTTTTTCTTTTGTTTCTTTAGAATCTTCATCTAATACTACTACTTCATTTAAACTTTCATTATATCTATAATCTATATAATCTTTTAAATTAATCTTTTTAGCAAGTAAAGGATTTAATAAAGTTTGACGCTCACTAATTGCTATAGACCAAGGAAATGTATTACTATCTAAACAGTCTTTTCTAAAAAACCATGGGTATCCTCCAAATATTTCATCTGAGCATTCACCAGTTAAAGTTACTGTAGCATCTTTTTTTACATTTTTGCAAAATAGTAATAAAGAAGAATCTACATCAGCCATTCCAGGATAATCTCTTGCAATCATAGCATCTTCTAATGCATCTGCAAGTTCTGGAGTATCTAAAACAATGTTATGGTGATTAGTATTTAATTTTTTTTGCATTAAACTAATAAAATAGTTGTCAGAATTTGGCTGAAAATCAGTTTTAACGAAGTTTTTATCATTATCTACATAATCTACTGAATAAGTATTTAAAGGTGGTAATCCTTTTTCCTTGCAATAATTTGCAGCATATAAAGTAATAATACTAGAGTCCAATCCTCCAGATAAAAATGTACATAAAGGAACATCAGATACAAGTTGTCTTCTTATAGAGTCTTCTAATAAAAAGCGAACTTTATCACATGTAGTTCCAAAACTATCAGTATGTGGCATACTAACTAAAGACCAATATTTATTAATATGCAATCCAGATGAATTAAATACAGCATAATTAGCAGGCTTTAATTCGTAAATATTTTTAAAGATTCCGGTTACCGAGGAGTATGACTAGGTCCGAAGTCCAAATAATTCAGCGATTCCTTCACTATCAATTTTGGCTTTTATTCCAGGATATTTAAATAAAGCTTTTACCTCAGAAGCAAATACTAAAGTTTCATCAATAATAGAATAGTAAAAAGGTTTAACTCCAAAATGATCTCTTGCCATAAATAATTCTTTTTTATTTGAATCCCATATAGCAAATGAAAATATACCATTTAATTTATTTACAACATTATATCCAAATTTAATATAACTTTTTAATAAAACTTCAGTATCAGAGTAACTTTCAAATGTAAAGTTATCGGCTTCAAGTTCTTCTCTTAATTCTTTTGTATTATATAATTGACCATTATAAACTATAACATAAGTATTAGAATCTTTTTTACAAATCATTGGCTGTTTACCACCGATTTATATCAACTATAGCAAGTCTTTTGTGACCAAGACAAATATTTTTATCTATATAAAATCCGATCTTCATCAGGTCCTCTTCTAGAAATAGAATTATTCATATCAGATAAAACATTTCTAAAACTAGAAACATCTTTTTTTGTATTAACAAAACCAACTAATCCACACATATTTTACCTCCACATCTTTTTTATTTAGTATATGCAAAAAAAATTAAATATTTACAAAAATAAAAGGAAAAAGGCAACACAATTATTCGTGCTGCCTTTTGGGGGGATAATTAATTAGTAATTGTTTTTTACAGAATTTAAGATTAACCCTTTCTGCAAGTTGATGCTAACGACTTCTGCAAAGATAGCAGAACCCTCGATAAGATTTGTATCTTTTGGTACATTTACAATACCCCGAATCCTTGGGGTTACTTGACACTGATAGCCATATGGGTTTAACTTCATTCCTATTCTTACAGGAATAATGCTTCCGATTTGGTACTGGCTTTTTGAATTTGCAAGTAAAGGAAAGGTGAGTTTGTGCGAGATTCTAAAAGGTACTCCCTGAATTATGCTAAACTTTTTGGTTATTTTACATCTAAGCTTAGTTCCAGGAAAGATCCAGTTATCAAGGTTTTCGATAAAACAGGAGGAATAATCTTCTTGTTTTAGTTTACCTTTTACACCATTTCCAATATCGAAAAATGCGACCTTCTGAAAAACAGTAGTTGCAACTCCGAGTATGGTAGAACCTTCTTCTAGTAAATTGTATGTCTTCAGGATGTTACTTTTCCTAGAAAGAATTACGAAATCACTAGAAATTGCAATCACTTCAGCTGTTATCTTGGTACCCAGAAAATACTTGATATCAGTTGGAGTTGCAAAGTAGGAAAAATCGTTAAGATCAATTTTCCCAAGACCACAATCGTTAAGATCAACTAGACAATATCCATCTTTACACTCAAGAAGTCTTCCGGTGACTACATCACCAATGGAAAGCTTGTCTCTTGAAGGAAGTTGGATAAAAGAATTGAACCGTTCTGGTAAAATAATTCCCATTAAACAATACCTCCTAAAAAGAAATTTTAAGTTATATTATAGTATGCTTTTGCAAAATAGTAAATAGAAGTTTTAAAATAAAAGAAAAATTATTGAAATAAAAAACATGTGAAAATAGAAGATGATAAGATTTTTTTTTGAAAATAGAAATTTGTGAAAAAATAATAAAAAGTGATATTAAAAAGTAACCAAACACTTAAAATAGTTGATGTTGCTTATACTTTTTATGTTGACAACTACTATTAACAGGGTGTACAATTTTAAAAGGCAAAAAAGAGAAAAACATATAAATTAAGCAATAGTTTTAGAAAAAAATAAATAGAAATGGAAGAGGAATAAAATGTTAAATCAATTTTCAAGAACAGAATTATTAATAGGAAAAGATGGAATAGAAAAATTAAAAAATGCAAAAGTTGCTATTTTTGGAATAGGGGGAGTAGGTTCTTTTGTAGCAGAGGGATTAGTAAGAGCAGGAGTAGGAAATTTTGTATTAATAGATGACGATAAAATATGTTTAACTAATATAAATAGACAAATAATTGCAACAAGAAAAACAGTTGGAAAATATAAAGTTGATGTAATGAAAGAAAGAATATTAGAAATTAATCCAAATGCAACAGTAGAGACTGTTCAAGAATTTTTCATGCCAAATTCAGAAACTAATATTATAAATAAAGAATTATCATATGTAGTAGATTGCATTGATACAGTTACTGCTAAAATAGAAATTATCATGCAATGTAAAAAGTTGAATATTCCTGTAATATCTGCACTTGGAACAGGAAATAAACTAGATCCATCAAGATTTGAAATTACAGATATTTATAAAACAAATATCTGTCCATTAGCTAAAGTAATGAGAAAAGAATTAAGAAAAAGAAATGTGGATAGTTTAAAAGTTATTTATTCAGAAGAAGAACCAATAAAGCCAGATGAAACATTAGAGTGTAGTTGTAAAACAAATTGTATATGTCCTCCTGGAACAAAAAGAAAATGTTCTAAAAGAAATCAAGTACCAGGAAGTATATCATTTGTTCCATCTGTTGCAGGATTAATGCTAGCAGGAGAAGTAGTTAAAGATATTATTAAGAAAGTGTGATAAAAAATGAATGAAGAATATATCTATTTAGATTATGCATCAAATACTCCAGTAGATAAAGATGTATTAAATACATTTAATGAAATAACATTAAAGTATTTTGCAAATCCAAATTCAACACATATTTTAGGAAAAGTAACAAATAAAAAAATACAAGAAACAACAGAAAATATAATTAAAGAATTATCTAAAAAAGCAAATTTAGATGAAAATATGGAAATTATATATACATCAGGTTCAAGTGAATCTAATAATTTAGCAATAAAAGGAATTGCAAAAAGCTATAAAGAAAATGGTAAGCATATAATTTCAACTTTTTTGGAACATTCATCTGTCAGTAGTCCTCTTACATATTTAAAAGAACAGGGATATGAAATAGATATTGTAAATATTACAAATGAAGGTAAAGTTGATTTAGAACACTTAAAGAGTTTAATTAGAAAAGATACTATATTAGTTTCTATTTGCTATGTAGATAGTGAAGTTGGAATTGTACAACCTATTGAAGAAATTGCTAAAATAGTAAAAGAATATCCAAATTGTTTTTTTCATGTTGATTGTACACAAGCAGTTGGAAAAATAAATATAGATTTAAAAAATATAGATTTAATATCTTTTGCACCACATAAATTTTATGGCTTAAATGGTTTTGGAGCATTAATAAAAAACAAAGAAATAGTATTAGAACCATTAATAAATGGTGGGGCAAGTACGACTATTTATAGGAGTGGAACACCAGTTATAGGTCAAATATGTGCTTTAGAAAAAGCTTTAGAGATTTCATTTAATAATTTGGAAGAAAGAAAAAAATACGTAAAAAATATAAACAAAAAGCTAAGAGCAAATTTATCAAAATATAAAGATGTTAAAATTAATACAATCTCTGATGAAAATCCTTTTATTTTAAATATAAGTGTTAATGGAGTAAAAGCAACAGAGTTTAAAAACAAATTAGAAGAATATGGTGTATGTATTTCTATAAAATCTGCATGTACTATAACAATAACACCATCAAGAATTGTTATGGCAATGACACATGATAGAAAAAGAGCATTAGATTCTTTTAGAATAAGTTTAAGTCACTTAGTAAAAGAGAGTGAGATAAATAAATTTTTAGAAATATTTGATAAATGTTATAAGTATTTTAAAGAGGTATAAAAATGGAAAGATATGAAGAAATAGAGAAGAGTATAGTTACTACATATCGTAAAAGAATATGGAGTAAATTCATAAAAGGAATAAAAGAATTTGAAATGATAAAAGAGGGAGACAAGATTGCAGTTTGTATTTCAGGAGGAAAAGATTCTATGCTACTTGCAAAATGTATGCAAGAATTGAAAAGACATAGACAAATGAATTTTGAACTTGTATTTCTTGTAATGGACCCAGGGTACAATAAAATTAATAGACAGAAGGTAATTAATAATGCAAAATTATTAAATGTGCCAATAACAATTTTTGAAACTAATATTTTTGAAGCTGTTGAGCAAATAGATGATCATCCATGTTATATTTGTGCAAGAATGAGAAGAGGATATTTATATAAGAAAGCACAAGAACTTGGATGTAATAAAATTGCATTAGGTCATCATTTTGATGATGTTGTAGAAACGATTTTAATGGGTATGTTATATGGAGCACAGATGCAAACAATGATGCCAAAATTACATAGTACATATCATGAAGGTATGGAGCTTATAAGACCTTTATATTATGTAAAAGAAGCGGATATTATAAGATGGAAAGAAAGGAACGATTTACAATTTATACAATGTGCTTGTAGATTTACTGAACATTGTACAATGTGTGATAATGGTGGTGGAGGCTCTAAAAGAGAAGAAATGAAGAAACTATTAAAACAATTGAGAAATGTTTATGACAAAGTAGATATGAATATTTATAATAGTACAAAAAATGTAAATCTAAATACAATTATTTCTTATGTTAAAGATGGAGAAACACATCATTTTATGGATGAATATGATAAGAAAAATTAAAACTTATAAAGGGATAAAAAAGATAAAGTAAGTTGATATTCAAAATAAAAAGTAAAATTTAATTCTAAAAAAATAATGATTTAATTAAATTAAAAATGAAATATAATTTTTTGCAAGACTAAAATAAATTGTAGATAATAATTTAATTAAATAATGTTTTGCAAGCTATTGACAAAAATAAAAAAAACTAGTATACTTTTAAAGTGACGTGAAAATAAGTTAAAAATTAGAATATATACATAATTCTATACATATGCAAAGGGAGGGAATATAAAATGGCACAACCAAAAAGAAGATGGTCAAAAGCTAGAACACACTTAAAAAGATCTACATGGAAATTAGAAAATCAAAATTTAGTAGAATGTCCACATTGTCATGAAAAAATGATGCAACATAGAGTTTGTCCAAGTTGCGGATACTATAATGGAAAACAAGTGGTAGCAAAAAAAGAAGCTTAGTTTATAAGTAAAATAAGAGAAAGGCAGCATTAAAGGCTGTTTTTTTTATTATCCACAAAAAACATAATGAGTTGACATGCAAAGAAATTATTTTGGCTTTATGTTAAACTTAGAGCTGAATTTATATTAAAAAGCTAAATAAAACAAAAGGTTACTAAAAAACAAAATAAGCAAGTAATAAAAGAAATAACAAATTTATAATAGACTGAAAAAGTTAAATATAGAAAGTGGAATTTTGAAAATTAAAATAACTAAAAAGTAATTTTTTTTTTTTATTAGATATGATAAAATAAAAAAGGTGATGAAAATGAGTTTTTTTGGAGTATTAATATTCTTTGTTGTTATAATAGTAATTTTAACAAGTAATAAAACAGGACAAGTAAGAAAAAATAATTTAGTAAGAAGTAGTATAAAAATTGAAGAAGAGTACTTAAAAAGTGAAAATGAAATAGTAGAAGATATAATAAAAGCTGAGCTACAAAAAAAATAATTATAATGGAAAAAGTATAGTAGAAGTAGAAAGAAAAAAATTTAGAGTTACTACTATTTTTTCTGTTTTAAATTTTATTCTAATATCATTAGTTTTTTTTCATTTACCAATATACTGGTATTTATTAGAAATTGTAAATATTGCTGTTTATATGATTTTCATTAAAAGATATAATATAATAAAATACTTAAAAAGAGAAATAAAAGCAAGACCAGATGATAATATTTCAGATATTATATCAAGTGTATTAACATCAGGTGTTGTAAATAAAAATAAAGTTGTTTTAAAAGAAATTGTAACAATTTCAATAGCTTTTATTCTTCCTCTAATAATTTTTATTAAGCCAATAACCTTTTACGAGAAGAGTGATGATGGATATTATTTAAGATTTTATACAACTGGATTAATACATTCAAGTGAAATTACAATTCCAGAAGCACATAAAAATAATAAGGTAGTAGGAATACGTGGAGATGTATTTGCAAATATTAGATATGTAAAAAAGATTAATTTACCAAATAGTATAAATACAATTAGGGGAAAGGCTTTTGAGAATGACTCTAAATTAGAAGAAATAAGTTTACCAGAAAATCTTACATATCTTGGAGGAGGAGCTTTTAGAAATTGTAAGTCTTTAAAAAGTATAACGATTCCAAGTGGAGTTACAGTTATAAATGGTGGTACGTTTGAAAATTGTACATCTTTAGAACAAATTAATCTACATGATGAAATAACTGAAATACATGGTGAGACTTTTAAAAATTGTAAATCATTGGTTAGTATAAAATTACCTACTAAAATAACAGAAATAAAAGGAAATACATTTGAAAATTGTACATCTATAAAGAATATAGATATACCAGACGGTGTAACTAGAATAGGTGGGCATGCTTTTTATGGGTGTACATCTTTAGAAAGTGTTGCTATCCCAACTTCGCTAAAAGAAATAGGAAGTTCTGCATTTAGAATGTGTAATTCGCTATTAGGTATAATGCTTCCAAAAGGTACAAAAGTAAAAGAAAATAGCTTTAAGGAAAGTCCTACAAAGGTGATATTTGTTAATGTTGATGGAGAAGAAGTAGTAGAAGAAAATGATGATCCGGCTACAAATCTAAATAAAATAGTAGACAATTTAACCAATAATGTAATAACAAATAATGAAAAGATTACTAATATTACTAATGCTAGAAATACCACTAATGAAAATGGTATAAAAAAGCAACCACTTTTAGTAAATCCAATACCAATACAAAAATAGCTAAAATACGAATAAATGAAAAACAAGTAAAGTTTTAGGAGGAATGTATGGAAGATCTAAAATTTATTCATTTACTATATGTACCAACTATGGCATGCAATATGCGGTTGTAAGTATTGCTATTTGGAAGATAATACAATAGATGAAAAAACGGAATATAAAGCAATAGATACATTAAAATATGCAGTAGATAAATTAAAAAGTAAAAACATAATACCATTTAATATTTCTCTTCATGGAGGAGAAGTAACAGTACTTAGTAAAGAAGAGTTTAGAGATTTAATAAAATATGTTTCAGAGTATTATGATAAAAATAAAAAAATAATTACAGAAAATGGATTTAAAATAGGCAATCCACACATAAAAACTAATTTATATAATTTAGAAAAACATATTCAAACAATAAAAGAGTATAATGTTTCAATAAGTGGAAGTATAGATTTACCATTTTTGCTACATGATAAATTTAGAACAACTAAAGACAATAAAAAAACTATGAAAAAAATATTAGATAATATAAATCTATTAAAAGACTTGCCAAATAATAAAAAAGTTTCTGCAACAGTATTTAAAGAACATTATTTAGAAATAGATAAGATAATAGAAGATATTAAGTTTTTACATAAAAATACATGTCTAGATATGAATGATTTTAATTTTATGATAGGATTTGACTATAATTCAAATGGATTGCTAACACCACTAACTGAAGAAGAACAAGTTGATTTCTTTAAAAGAATGCATAAAGAATTTGATAATACAGATTTAGCATCAGGGGTAAATGGTGCATGGTTTAATGAATTTGGTCCAGAATATTGTACAAATTGCGATAACTGTGGTGAAAAATTTTTCTTGCTTGAAAAAAATGGTGATATATATTCGTGTGTAAGAGGGCAAAAACACGAAGAATTTTATTATGGAAATATATACAAAGATTCAGTAGAAAAGATAATGGATACAGCAAAAGCGAAGATTTTTAAAAATCATAATAAAAATCAATTTAATGAGGATTGCGCTAAATGTGGATATTTATATATATGTAAAACAGGATGTCCTTTTGTAAAAAATATATATAATTCAAATAAGTCATATACTTGCAAATTACAACAAGAATTATATAAACTAAGAAATTATGAAAAAAATGAGAATGAAGAATTAGTATATATATATGTATCTAAAATGCATCCAGATATAATGGAAAAATATGTTCCAGAGGCTAAGATAGATGATGAAAATAATTTAATAAACTTAATTAAGCAAGATAAAAAATTAAAGTACATATATGATGCAGATACATTTATATTAAAAGTAGATAATAATGAATATAAATTACAATCACAAATATTAAGAAAAGCTAGAGAAATTGTATATATAACTGAAGATATAGATGTTAAGATATATATAAAATCTAATCTTTTGGATGAAGAAAGCTTGTATCCTCAAAACAATTCATTGTATATAATGCTATTAAGTGGAGATTTAATAACATATGGTGATGAGGGAAGAACAAAACAAAAGCATATTATGTCACATCAGGTTTATAAAAATGTATTAGAAAAAATTAAGAGTGACAAAAAAGGTTTTTATTGCTACGATTTAAAAGAATTATTGTTTCTATATAGGAAGTTTTTATCAGTAGAAAAACCAAATAATTTATTTTTTACAACAAATGATCTAAGAGATTATCATTATACAAAACAAAAGAATAATGCATATTATCATATACAAGCAATTAATTTACCTTTTCAAAATATTGAATTTTACTATATATGTAAGGAGGATGAAGATGAAAAGTAGAATACCAAAAACATATAATGAAGTAATAAGGAAAAAAAGATGTTATGAATTAGCAAAATATTTTGACGTAACTAATGAATTGTTAGTAGATATTTATGACTTCTTAGGTGCAAATAAACAAAATAGAATTGTTACAACACAAAATATGATAACATTTTATACTGGAAACAATATGATAAAAAATATATCAGTAAGTCCGATAAATAATACATTTGATGGAATAACGATGTCTGATAATAAATTTGTTATAATCCCACATTATACGCCATCAGATTCTAGTGGAAGTAGTGGAGGATCATCTTCAAATAACAATAATAATAACAACAATAATAATAATAGCTAAGCTTAAATAAAATTACATAAAAAAATAATAATATTTTAAAATATTGATATAGCTTAGTATTAGTAAAAAATATTAAAAGTAAGGAATAAAAATATGATAGTAGAGCAATTACATTTAAAAAGATTAAAAGAGCTTGGTATAAATATTTGTACAAAGTATAAAAAAGACGATAAAATCTTACAAAGAGATACAAATAACACTAAAAATGATAATATAAAAGATGCAATATGTTTAGAAAAAAACTATTATAAAGATGGTTTATATTTAGATAAAGTAACAGGGTTTGATCCAAGAATTAATTATACATATATTAGTAATGGTGATGGAGAAAACGAAGTAGTTTGTCCAAATTGTGGTAAAATTAGTAAACAAAAAGAAATTGGTGATTTTTGTCCATATTGTAAAACAAATTACAACATGGAATATAATGATAAAGACTTAGGAACAAAATATCATTATGATAGAGTAGTTCAAGGGGTTAATTACAGAAAAATTACTTTGATAGTAGATGTATTAATTAGTGCCATTATAGTATATCTATATATAGCTACTAATTCTAGAACATTTAATATATATGATATTTCAAAAATATTGGTTGGAACAGTTATATTAAGTCTTATATTATATTATTTCTTTTACATAATAGATGCGTCTATTATTGTTTTGCCAATAAAAATATACAAAGATAAAATTAATAAAAATCAAATGAAATTTTGGTCTATGATGGAACAAAAAAATGTTACTAAAAAAAATTTTTATAATAATGTAAATTATGAATTACAAAAATATTATTATGGAGAAGATAGCAATAATAAAAATATAATAGATTATGATATCATAGACTATATTTCAATAAAAGAAGAATCTTTGAAAAGTGATAAAATAATTATTAAAGCAAAGATTAGAATAAGAGAAATAGAGTTAAAAGAAAATAAAATAAACAAAAAAGTAGTAGTAAAAAGTTTTTATTTTGAGAAAAATAATGGAGAAATAATAAAAACTAAAGAGGGAAGTAATATAATAAAATGCAATAATTGTCGGAGCATCTGTAGATATAGTAAAAGGAAGATGTGATTATTGTGGTACAAAAATAAACAGCTATCAAGAATGGTATATAGTAAAAGTTGATTAATTAAAATAAAAAAAAGAAGTATGTTTGTTTATAAATAGCAAAAATGAAATAAAATTAGATTTTAGTTTTGCAAGATAAATAGTATAAACAAAGAATACTTCTTTTTTATGAGCTTTATAATAATTATTAATTATTTTTCTTGTTGTTTATTTTCAAGATTTCTATTTTCATCATTCATATTATAACATTCAGAAGGACTTTGGAAGCTTAAATACCAATTCATTCCATTTCTATTTTGAGAAATTTCTTTATTCCTTGTTTGTAAATCACAAAAAGTTTTGGGTGCAGGAACAATAACGGGATTACAAGGTATCCAATTAGCAGGAGTAGACATATTATTAGCATCTGCTACTTGAAGTGCTTGAACTGTTCTTAAAATTTCAGGGATACATCTTCCAACGTTCATTGGATAAATTAATATTGTACGAACAACTCCTTTATTATCAATAATAAATACATTTCGAACAGTTTCAGAATTACTAATATCACTTGAAATCATACCATATTTTCTGGCAATTTGCCCATTTCTATCAGCAATAATAGGGAAGGGAACACATATGCCTGTTTTACAATATATATCATAAAGCCATGCAAGATGAGATGAATTACTATCTACACTAAGTCCAATTAAACAAGTATTTAATTTTTCAAAATATGTATTAGATTTAGCAAATGCTATTATTTCAGTTGTGCAAACAGGAGTAAAATCACCAGGGTGAGAAAATAAAACAATCCATTTACCTTTATAATCACTAAGTTTAATATTTCCCATAGTAGTTTGAGCTTCAAAGTCTGGAGCATACATACCAATTCTAACATTTCCATTCATCATTATTTCATAATCCATAAAAATACCTCCAATCATTTTTTATATAATATGAATTTAAATTAATATTGTGAAAAAAATAAAAAAGCAAAAGAAAGGTACCATAACAAGTTGACACGCATGGAAATTATTTTTCAGTTATGTTAAGTTTAGTGCCAATGTCTAAACTATTAATTAGTAAAAGAACAGTGCTACGTGTACTGAAATCATAAGAAAAAATAGAATAGTATAAAAATGTTTATAAATACTCACTAGAAAAGAAAAAACAAAAAAGAAATTATAATTGTATTATTTTTAGATAAGCGTAAAAAAATAAGAAATGGTTATAATAAATGATTGAAAGGAGGTAAAAAAATGAATTTAAATCAAAAAATTAATTGTACAGTAGGAAGCTGTAAATATAATAATCAAAAAAATCAAATATGTGAGTTACAGCAAATAGTTGTTACACCAAGCAATAATTGTAAAACTAAAAAGCCAGATGAGTCTATGTGCAGTAGTTACGAAAATGATAATTAAATAAAAGATAAAAAAGATCAAAATAAAAAACATAATAACTTGACTTACACTAGAATATGATATAAAATATTTAGCAATAAAGGTTTTAAGATTTTTCATCTTTTTGGGAGATCTGAAGCTTTTAAATAAAATTAAGGAGGTCAAGGAAACATGACCAAAACGTTCGTGCTACGGCCAAATGCACTTTTGTCATCACCAAACAGTACGCAAAAGTTCGGAGAAGACAATATTGTCGTAATACCGAGATCTGTGCTGGACGAAGTGCAAACTCGTAGAAACATGTCAAACGAAAAGGCGAAAGTTCGCAGAAGGATTCTGGAATATATCAGATCTTTCGATTACAATGAACTGACGTCTACCGGCGTAAGGCAGTCCAACGGCTCAATCCTGAAGATTTGCAAAAATTACAAGGATATCAAGTTGGGCGACGTAGAAAACGAAACTACAGAATTCCAGAGACGAACCCTGCAAGTCTGCAAAGGGCTTATGCGAGATGGAAATAATGTGGTTTTGGTAACCAACAATCTTTTGCTGCAAATGACTGCGGCAGGACTCGGTATTCGCGCGGAAAGTTTCCGTGATGAAGTTTTTCCGAAGTTCGAAGACCAATACACCGGAAGAGTGAGCATTGAGGTTAGTGAACCTGATTTCAATTCTTTCTGGAATAATGGTTTAAGTCTTGCATCCATTCCGCAAGTAGCCCAAAAAGAATGGTGTCAAAACCAATTCGTGGTGGTAAAGTGCTGGAACAAGCAGACTGTGGATGGTCAGATTGACTACAGTAAAGCTTATGGCAAAGTAGTTGGAGACAAAATCATCGCAATTAACATGTTTGAGCGCAATCCATACGGAGTTAAGCCGTTAAATGACGGTCAAAGATTTTTAATCGAAGCTCTGTATAGCGATTCACCCTTAGTTGTAGTAAAAGGCGATGCCGGAACTGGTAAAACTTTTTGCACACTAGCGGTTGCTCTTGATGAACTGGAAAAAGGCAAGAAATATAGCCGAATCCTAGTCACAAGAAAAGCAGATTTTTCGTCTATTGGATATTTACCCGGAGAGATTGAAAACAAAATGTCTCCGTATCTTGCGGGCATTAAAGACAATTTGGCGATTCTAATCAACTCTGATGGTCAAAGGAAGAAGGGGAGCACCTATGAGGATGGTGAATATTACTTTGAGTCTGGAATGATTCAGGTTCAAGCAATTGACTTACTCAGAGGTCGCTCGATCGTCGATACTCTTTTTATCATTGATGAAACTCAAAACATTGAGCCTGAAATGATAAAGACTATCGTAACAAGAGCAGCTAAAGGGTCGAAGTTCGTCTTCTTGGGAGATCCAACACAGGTTGATAACCCGAACTTAAACGAGAGATACAACGGCTTAGTTTATCTTTCGGAAAAGATGAAGGGCATACCTGGATGCGACCAGATCACTTTACTGGAGGATGAATCAGTTAGATCTGAACTTGCGAGAATAGCAGCGAAAATTTTGTGATTTCTAGCAAGGTCAAGCTCTTTTGGTTTTAGTTTTCAGACAATCAATCTTTTTTTTATTTTTAGCTAGCCCTGCGGAATTTTCTGCGGGGCTATATTTTTTTATGTTGGGGACGGGGCAAATTTATCAAATTTTTATATGTAACTTTAATTTATAAATCACTAGTCATACCTAGTTATACTAAGGGATAATTATATGTAATAGATATCAACAAAATACAAAACGTAAAAACGTTTTTAAAAAAGAGCTTTTAAAAAAATTATATACAAATAGATAATTAGATTGGGGTTTTCTATTGACATCAAACTAAAATAGAAATAAAATGAAAAAGAATTGATAAGTAATTATCAGAAAGATAACGCAAGGGAGGAATTTTTATGCCATTAGTAACAACTAAGGAAATGTTTGAAAAATCAATGAAAGAAAAGTTTGCAATAGGAGCTTTTAATGTAAATAATATGGAAATAATCCAAGGAATTGTAGACGCAGCAGCAGAGCAAAAATCACCAGTAATATTACAAGCATCATCAAGTGCAATAAAATATGCTAGAATTAATTATTTAATGAAAATGGTAGAAGCAGCCATGGAAGAACATCCAGAAGTACCAGTTGCTATACATTTAGATCATGGACCTGATTTTGAAACAGCTAAAATGTGTATAGATAATGGTTTTACATCTGTTATGATAGATGGATCAAAATATGATTTTGAAGAAAATGTAGCTTTAACAAAAAAAGTAGTAGATTATGCACATAGTAAAGGTGTTGTTGTTGAAGCAGAACTTGGAAAATTAGCAGGTATAGAAGATGAAGTAAATGTAAGTGAAAAAGATGCTATGTATACAGATCCAGAACAAGCAAAAGAATTTGTAGAAAGAACAGGATGCGACTCTTTAGCAATTGCAATTGGAACAAGCCATGGAGCATATAAATTTAAAGGAGAAGCTAAATTAAGATTTGATATATTAGCAAAAATAAAAGAATTAATACCAAATACTCCAATTGTATTACATGGTGCATCTACAGTTATACCAGAACTTGTAGATATGTGTAATAAATATGGTGGAAATATACCAGGAGCAAAAGGTGTTCCAGATGAAATGTTACATGAAGCAAGTTTGTCTGGTGTATCAAAAATAAATGTAGATACAGATTTAAGACTTGCTATGACATCAGAAATTAGAAAAGTATTCGCAGAAGAACCAGGAGTATTTGATCCAAGAAAATATTTGGCACCAGCAAGAGAATCTATAAAGAAAACTGTTGAACATAAAATAAGAGATGTATTTGGTTCAAGTAATAAAATATAATTTAATATAGAGAAATAAAAAAGTCACCTAAAGTACGTAGTATAAGGTGGCTTTTTATAATGAAAGATATTTATTTTTTAGTAGAGAATATATAACAGCATGTTATTAGATATTACTCAGAAATTAAATTGAACTTGTATACTTCACTTTTTTAATTAAAAATTCCCAAGTAAAAAACTTGGGAAAAATTTATTATTTATAATTTTCTTTCATTGCTCTTCTAATTTTCATTTCAGCATCTTTTTTTGCTATATCTTGTCTTTTATCATAAAGTTTCTTTCCTTTTCCAATACCTAATTCTAATTTAACTAAACTTCCTTTAAAGTATAAGCTAACAGGAACTAAAGTATAACCTTTTTGATTAATAAGTCCAATTATTTTATTTATTTCACGTCTATTTAATAATAGTTTTCGTGCACGTAATGGATCTTTATTAAATATATTTCCATGTTCATATGGACTTATATGCATTGAATATATATATACTTCACCATTTTTATTAATAGATGCATAACTATCTTTTAAATTTACTTTTCCTGCTCTTATAGATTTTATTTCAGTTCCTGTAAGTACGATTCCTGATTCTAATGTATCTATAATTGTATAATTGTGTTTTGCAGTTGGATTTTTTGCAATTAGTTTACCCATAACATTAACCTCTTTTTTCATAATTAAAAAATATTATATCATGAAAAAATCAATAAAGGAAGAGCTAAAAATATTAATTTAGTAAAAACTATATTTTATTTAAATTTAAATTATTCATCATTATGATTATTATAGTTATTTTGTTTTGTTGAATAATACCAAATTAGAGCAATAATAGCTAGTACAATTATAGCAGTAACTATCCAAGTCCAAGCATTGTTTCCAAATGAACTAAAGAAATTACCACTAGCTGTAGTTCCTTCAGTAGAAGTTTTAGTTGCTTTATAATTATTGCTTTTATCCATATTAGTATCATGTTTCATTGTATTTACAGTGTTTTCAGTAGCATTGCCAGCAGTATTAATGCCAGATCTTACAGCACCGGTAGCATCTTTAACAGCATCTTCTACAACATTTTCTGCACCACCAACTACATTTCTTACGTCATTTGCAGCATTATTCATTGTATTTGCAAATACATTAGAAAATGAAAATAGTAAAGAAATGCATAATATTAAGAATGATGATATTACTATTTTTTTCATAATTAACCTCCTTATAAAATTTGAGTTTAAAAATATTCTCACATTATTATTATGAAATTAAGAAATGTAAAATATACATAAAAAAAAACTCTATTTTGTAAAAAAATAGAGTTTTTAGAAATATATAGAAAATTATTTTAAACGTATTAAAATTGCAATTGCTAAAAAAATAATAACAACACCAACGGCAATTAGTAAAATATTTAATGTATTAGTAAGTGATGAGCTTCCGAGACCTTCTTCTGAATCATCAAAACTTGTAGTAACAGATGAAGTGTTTGAATTTTCAGTACTTACAGAGTTAGTTTGTGTTGTAGTAGAATTTTTTGAAGTATTTGCTGTATTTGAAGTATTAGTTTTATTATTTGTGTTAGTATTTTGAGTTGTATTTGCAGCAAATACATTATTTATACAAAAACATGATAAAAATATAGATATTATTAAAAATATTTTTAAAAATTTTGACATTTTTTTGCCCTCCTAAAACAATTGAACTATTAAAATAGTTTTTCATCTATAGTATGTAAATATAATATCATAATAAAATATGAAAAGTCTAGTAATTTATAAAAAAATATCAAATAAATTGATAACATAATATATATTTCTAGTATTGTAAGGTATTACGAATTTATACTAAGTAAAAAATATATTGCATAAAATTTATTGATTTAAAAGTTATATATTATTTTTAAAAAATAAATTTGAATTATAAATTTAATAAAATAGGCAGAAATTAGTATATTTATGAAGAATATGTTTACATAACCTCAAAAATGTGCTAAAATTAATTATATTTTTTTATTAGGGGATGATGTAAGCATGGAAGCAAAAAAACAAATATCACCAGATGAAGTAGCAAATTCTGCAGAAAGCCAACTTTTAAACTTAAAAAAGGCAGGAGATGCTAAACAAAAAGAAGTAAGTGATGAAAGAAAAAGAATTTTAGAATTTAAGAAAATGGTATCTTGTTTAATATATGCAACAGCAAGTACATACAAAAATGTTTATCCTGGAGCAAAAGGATTTGTAGAAGGTAGGGTAAAATCTCCTAATAGTATAGAAACTAAAATTATAAATGAAATTACAGAAAAATTAAATCAAATTAAAGAAGATCCAAATATAAATCAAGAGGAAATTATTAAAAAAATATTAGAAATTGATTTTAAAGATATATTAGCACTTAGTGTAATAACAACAGTTCCACCCAAAAAGTTTAGAACAGGTAGTGATGAAGTAAATAAAAAACTAAATAGTATGAGCGAAAACTTACAAATAACAACAAAAAGACTAGAAGAACATAGTAGTTTTATATCAACAAATGATGAAAGAGCTACTGTTTTATCTAATCAACTATATGAGCTAAAAAAGAAAATGCAAAGTGCAAGTTCAAAACAAGAAAAAATCGAATTAGTAAAAGAGCAAGAACAAAGATTACTTCAAATATACCAAAATCAAGAATTAACACCAGAAGAATTTATGGAGCAAATTAAAATATTAACTAAGCTTATAGTATCTTTAGAAAAAGAAGATTTACAAAAAGTAATAGAAGAAAAAAGTGCAGAACTTGAATTAGTTATGGAAAATATGGAATATGGAAAAAGAAATGAAGATAGAACTCAAGATGTATATGATTCAACTTTAAGAGATTTACAATATCAAATGAGTTTATATTATGTTTCAAATTTAGAAAAATTTTCTACATTTAAATATTGGGGAACTGAAGCAATAAGAGTTCCAAAGCAAATAGAAAAGAATGGCTTTAGAGCAGTTAATACAGGATATAGTGTTGCTTTTTCAGATTTGGACGAAAAAGATAAAAAATATACTATGAAATTTGAAGCTCAAGGAAAGGGAAAGATGGATTATGACGAAGCAGAGTTTTCTTGGCTTGGGGCTTCGTACCATGAAGAACAAAAAACAAAAGATGGTATTATTTCAAAAAGAACAGAAGATTTAGATTTTACAATTATAGGGAGAGAACTAACAGAAAAAATAGAGAAAAGAGTAAGAAGACAATATACAGATATTAGTTCTATATATGACTTAGAAGAATATATAGAAGAAAATCCAGAAGACTTAGAGGTACAAACTTTATATACTCAATTAATGTCTTATGAACAAGAACTAAAAAATCAAGGAGCAGATAAAAAAGATATAAAAAGAAAAATTAAAGAAGTTTTTAGTTCGTCAAAAGAATTACTTATTCAAACAAAAATAGAATCTATAATTGACGAAATTATTGGTAATATAGCAGATGGCGATAATTTTTTACAAAAAATAGAAGAAAATGAAGAATTAAAAAGTTTCTTTGAAGATGAAAAAGGAAAAATAGCAGAAAAAGAAGCAGATTTATCTGAAGATGAAATTGAACATCGTGCAAGAGTAAGAACTTTATATCGAATAAAAGAAAGAGAAATTCGAAATGTGGCATCTAAATCTGTACCACCATTTTTTAGAACAAATATTGATAATAATGAACCAATAGTATATTGGTTTTCAATGGGAGAATCTATATATAGATATTACTACAATAGATTAAATGGACTTAAAGATGAAAATGGTATATATAAGTATAAACCTCAAGAACAACAAAAAAGAGCCTTGTTAAAATTAAGTGGACTTTTTGAAATAGAGGATGGAGCTTTTTATACATATAACGATATAACTGAAAGTTTTGGTGGATTATCAAGTAAAGGATTTGATATAGAACTTTAAAAAAATATATAGAAAAAAATAATTATTAAAATAACATTATATAAATAAAACATTTGAAATAAAAAGTAAAATATTATAAATAATAATGTTTTACTTTTTTTATATTAGTGTTATAATACCAACGAAGAAAGGTGAGTGATATAAATGAAAGAAAGTATAAAAGAAGTATTATTAATGGGATTAGGAGCTATATCTCTTACAGGAGAAAAAGCAAATGAATTAAAAAAAGAATTGTTAGAAAAAGGTGAATCTTTATATAAAGAAGGTTCTATTAAAAATGAAGAATTAAAAAGAGATATTAAAGAAAAAATAAAAGAAAATACAAATATAAAAGTTACTACAGCAAGCAAAGAAGAACTTGTAGAAATAATAAATAATTTAAGTGATGAAGAAAAAGAAGAAATAAAAGAATTATTAAAAACAGAAAAAGAATCATCAAAAGAAAATACAGATGACGAAGATGGTAAAGAATAAGAAACTAATGATAAAATAGAAAAGGTAGATAATTATGAACGAGAAAATGAGATTAAAAGAGATCATTACTATATTAAAAGATAGTGATCTAATAAGTGGAATTACTCCTCAGAAATTATGTAATACTATATCTAATTTAGGACCAACATATATAAAAATAGGACAAATTTTATCAAGTAGATATGATTTATTACCAAAGGAATATTGTGACGCCTTAGCAAATTTAAGAGCAAAAGTAACACCAATGAGTTTTGAAGAAGTTTCTGAAATTTTAAAAGAAGAATATGGAGATATAAATGAGATTTTCGAAAGTATTTCTCATGAATGTATTGGTTCCGCTTCTATTGCACAAGTACATAAAGCTAAATTAAAAAATGGTGAAAATGTTGTAATAAAAGTTCAAAGAAAAAATGTATATGAAACAATGACAACAGACATTAAACTTATAAAGAAAGCAATATTACTATTACGTTTAAATTCGCTTGTAAAGGTAATAGATTTAAATAGTGTAATAGATGAAATATACTATATAGCTAAAGAAGAAATGAATTTCCAAATAGAAGCAAAATATCTTGAAGAATTTAAAGAAAATAATAGGGATATAGTTTATGTAGATGTCCCAAAAGTATATAATGAATTAGTTACTAAAAAAGTTTTGGTAATGGAAAATATAGATGGAATAAATTTAAATAATAAAGAAGCTTTAATAAAACAAGGATATGATGTAGAAGAAATAGGCTTGAAACTTGCAAACAACTATATTAAACAAGCTTTGGATGATGGACTTTTCCATGCAGACCCACATCCAGATAATATTTTTGTACGTGATGGAAAAATAATATTTTTAGATTTAGGAATGATGGGAAGAATTAGTTCAAGGAATAAAAAATTATTAAAAGACGCTATGAAAGCAATAGCAAAAAATGATGTAAATGAGCTTGAGCATGTACTACTTAGTATTTCTACAACAAAAGAACCAGTAAATCATATAAAATTAAGATCAGAGATTCAAAATATATTAGACAAAAATGTAAATGAAGACATAAAAAATATTAATGTAATGGAATTTATGAATAGTGTTAATACAGTTTTAAAAGAAAACGGTATCAAATTAGATAAAAATATTACATTGTTAATTAGAGGAATCTGTGTTATAGAAGGAACACTTGAGGGAATTAGTCCAGATATAAATTTATTAATGGTATTTAATAATAAAATAAAAGAAGATAGCCTAAATGAAGTATTCTCAAAAGAAATGCTATTAAACACTGGAAGGAATGTTGTAACAGGTGCAAATAGTTTAAGTATGCTTCCAAACGAATTACTAAATTTTATAAGGGATATAAATCGTGGGGAAACAAAAATAGATATAGAAATGGCAAACTCTGCAAAGCAAGTAGATAAACTAGAAAAAATGCTTCATCAACTAATTATTGGATTGTTGGATGCAGCAATACTTTTAGGTGCAACAATGGTAAACAACAAAATTCTAAGATATATATATTTAGCTTTTGCGATAGTATTTACTATATGGCTATTTATACAAATGGCAAAAGATCATTTTCATAAAGGATATTAGTAATAAAAAAGACGGGGTAAAATTTAAAGTTTATATATAAAATTATATACAAAATTACTTTAAAATTTTTACCTCGTTTTTAACAGAAAGGGGATAAGAAGATAATGTTTAAGCTTCATTCACCATATAAACCAACAGGTGACCAACCAAAGGCAATTGAATATTTATCAAATGGAATAGAAGAAGGAAAAAAATTTCAAACACTTCTAGGTGTTACAGGATCTGGAAAAACCTTCACAATGGCCAATATTATTCAAACGGTTCAAAAACCAACATTAGTACTTGCTCATAATAAAACATTAGCAGGACAACTATATTCAGAATTTAAAGAATTTTTTCCAGAAAACGCAGTTGAATATTTTGTATCATATTACGATTATTACCAACCTGAAAGCTATTTACCCGCTTCTGACACTTATATAGAGAAAGATGCATCAATAAATGATGAAATAGATAAATTAAGACACTCAGCAACAGCATCTCTTTTTGAAACGAGGGATGTAATTATTGTAGCATCAGTATCTTGTATATATGGACTTCGGAGACCCTATCGATTACGAACATATGATTGTTTCACTAAGACCAGGAATGAAGAAAGAAAGAAATGAAATACTTAAAAAATTAGTTACAATGCAATATACAAGAAATGAATTAGATTTTAAACGTGGTACTTTTAGAGCAAAAGGAGATATTGTAGAAATATATCCATCAGATCAAAATGAATCTGCAATAAGAGTAGAATTTTGGGATGATGAAATAGAAAAAATATCAGAAATAAACCCGCTAACAGGAAAAGTAATAGCTACAAGAAATCATGTTATGATATTTCCTAATTCTCACTATGTAACAACTAGTGACAAAATGGAAAGAGCAATAAAAACAATAGAAGAGGAATTAGAAAATAGGGTTAAATATTTCAAAGATAATGGTAAGTTAATAGAAGCACAAAGAATAGAAGAAAGAACTAATTTTGATATAGAGATGATGAAAGAAACAGGTTTTTGCCAAGGAATAGAAAACTATTCTAGACATATTAGCGGTAGGGAAGCGGGGAGTCCGCCTTTTACTTTATTTGATTATTTTCCAAAAGATTTTTTGTTATTAATAGATGAATCACATGCTACAATACCACAAGTAAGAGCAATGTATAATGGTGATAGAGCAAGAAAAGAATCTTTAGTAAATTATGGATTTAGACTTCCATCAGCATTTGATAATAGACCTTTGAAATTTGAAGAATTTGAAAAAAGAATAAATCAAGTTGTTTTTGTTAGTGCAACACCGGCAGATTACGAAAAAGAGCATTCTAAAAATAATGTAGTAGAACAAATTATAAGACCTACTGGACTTCTAGATCCTAAAATAGAAGTAAAACCTGTTACAAATCAAGTAGATGATTTAATAGAACAAATCAGAGAAAGAGTGGCAAAAAAAGAAAGAGTATTAGTAACTACTCTTACAAAAAAAATGGCCGAAGATTTAACATCATATTTAGCAAGTTTAGATATAAAGGTTAGATATATGCATTCAGAAATAAAAGCATTAGAGAGAATGGAGATTATAAGAGATTTAAGATTGGGTGAATTTGATGTTTTAGTTGGAATAAATCTTTTAAGAGAAGGATTAGATATTCCAGAAGTATCACTTGTTGCAATACTTGATGCAGATAAAGAAGGCTTTTTACGTTCTGAAAGAAGTTTGATACAAACAATTGGTCGTGCAGCAAGAAATACAGAAGGAAAAGTAATAATGTATGCAGATGAACTAACAGAAAGTATGGAAAAAGCAATAAGTGAAACAAATAGAAGACGTAAAATTCAAATGGAATACAATAAAGAACATGGAATAACGCCTAAAACAATAAAAAAATCGGTTAGAGATGTAATAAAAGCTAGTGTTATAGAAGATATGAAAAATGAGTATAAACTAGATAAAAATGCCGATATAGATATAAAAGATTTAATTGCAAAATTAACAGATGAAATGTTAGCACATGCCGCTTCTATGGAATTTGAAAAAGCAGCAGAATTAAGAGATAAAATAAAAGAATTAGAAAATATGAATTCGTAAATATTGGAATAAAATTTATATAAGCAATTCTTTATAACAATATATATTAAAAATTGGAACAAAACATCTTAAATATATATATATCCAGTATTGACAAACATATGTAAGCATTATAAAATGATTAAATCAAACAGAAAAGGAGGAATATCCATGGTTGAATCTGTATCCTTGGGATTTGTTATGCCAAATGGCAAAACTTATGATCAGGAGAATCAGTCAGAAGGGCATATTGAGATTGCTCGGAGAGTGATTGAAGCAGAAAATTTGGTCGAAAAATACCAAAACAGCAAATGGAATGACCCTGTTGATTTTCTACTCTTTGTTGAAGGAGCTTTAAAGGTGGGAAATCGATGGGGAAAACGAGTTGTTTCGTACTATCCCAATATGCTAACTTCTACGATTCAAAAGCATTTAGAGAGCTATAAAAATCGGTGCTACGCAGAAGATAAGGTTTATACGACCGGTGAAAATTGTGGGGAATCACTGATCTCATTTTTCCACATGAAGTAATCAAGTAAAAGGGAAATGTCATGGCTTGTGTATTTTTAACAAGCTATGGCATTTTTCTTTTTATATTCGTTTTCTTTTATATTTATGGTAGTAAATTTTTCAGATTTTTTATTAATATTAAGCGCTTTGTTAAACTTAGATGCAGAAAAAGTTTTGCTCAAAATTATTTTAATCTCTTGTTTATCAATGAATTTTATGTTAATATAATAATTAGTACGCAAATCCGCATTTTTTACATTTGAAAGAGGTGAAAGTTATGGTAGTACCTGTAACAGTTATTATCCCAGTATATCGGGCTAATAAGATGAAATTTTGGGAGTGCTTAAACAGTTTGTTAGAACAGACTGTATCTCCTGAGAAAGTAATCATTGTTGATGATGGAAATACCAAACAAGAAAAAGCAAAACTTCAAGAGGTCATAAAAAAGGTTACAAGCACACGTAAGATAGAGCTTGTATTACTTCAAAATGATACAAATGAAGGAGTTTCTACAGCAAGAAACAAGGCCATTTCTGAAGCGTCGACAAAGTGGATAACTTTTCTGGACTGTGATGACAAATTGTCACCACAATTTCTTGAAAGGCTCTACGAAGCAACATATCTTTATGAAAATATTGATATAGTTGCTTGTGGCTGTATAGCTGACGATGGAATGGAATATCATCCAAACCACTTTTTCATGAAAGAAGAAGTCTTTTCTGGAGAAAATTTGATTGAGGTTGAAAAAGCTTTAATCAATCAGTTCTACCGGAGAATTGGTTACATCGACACAGCTTTTGGCGTCCCTTGGGGAAAATTATATAGCCTTAAGACTGTAAATGGCATCTGGTTCGATCCGCTATTAAAGCGCATGGAAGATTCAATTTGGAATCACCAAATCCTTATTGAAAGAAAGCCTAAAATTCTGTATATTGACGAGATGTTATATATCTATAATACTGAGCACATTGCAAAGTATAGTCAAGAATATGCAGAAGATCTTTCTGATTGGACGAAGGTTATTAATTCAAGAAAAAGACTTGTAAGCAGTCATCTTGGAACAGGAGACCAGATTGAAGAATTCTTTTTTGAAGAAGTTGTGAGGATTTTAGTTCTCATGCTTGAAAAAAAGTATTTTCACAAAGAGAACAAAAACAAAAAGCAAACCTTTTTAGAGCTTAAGCAGTTACTGGAAAATAAAACAGTAAATACAAGTTTAAAATATGTTTGCAAAAGGACACCATTTTATCGGCAAATAATGCTAAAGTTACTGGCTGCTGGAAATTTAAAACTGGCATATGCCATGTACATTGCAAGAAACCTGAAAAAGTAAAATGGAAGCGCGGGAATGAATGTTCCTGCGCTTTTTTTATATTTATAATAAAAACTACAAATAAAAATAAGATAAATAAAAAATAGAAAACTGTGATTTTTTATTTTAATATGTATAAAAGTTAAATTTACTATATATTTGCATGTGATATAAAAAGATGTTATAATGTGTTTATTCTTTTGTTAAAGGAGGGATATAATGAAATATCCAAGAGGATTTATAGATCCTCACCGTCAGCACTTCTACAGCAATGGTGGTAAAAGCCATCGAAAGAATGCTGAAGAGGTAATCGAAAAAAGAGGCTGGAAGTCAGAGTGGGAAAAAGATACTATTACCTGTAATGAAGCTCCAGACTTTTTGATCTTCCGAAAAGGATTTATCCAAATTGGAAGTGGCAACAGCAAGATTATTGCTGTGTCAGATCAGCTCTATGGAGTAGACTTTCATAATACACGCATTTGGCGGGCAATTCGTAAGTCATTAACTGTAGAAGAGGCGGTAGCAGTAGACAAGGAATATATCATCATAAAGATGACTACTCCAAAGTTCTAACATTAAAAAAGAGAGTTATGAAAGGCTATTTTTCTAACTCTCTTCTGCTTTATATATTTTTATAAAAATATTAAACAGTTAACAAATATTATATCTATAAATAGGCAAAACAAAATCAAAACAAACTCTTGTTTTGTATAAAAAAATATAGTATAATAAGACTGTTTAAAATAAATTAGGGGGCCTATTTATGAATGATAAAATTATAATAAAAGGAGCAAAAGAACATAATCTAAAAAATATAAATATAGAAATACCAAAGAATAAATTAGTAGTAATTACAGGTTTATCAGGTTCTGGTAAATCTTCACTTGCATTTGATACTCTATATGCAGAAGGACAAAGACGATATGTAGAAAGTCTTTCTTCATATGCACGTCAATTTTTAGGGTTAATGGAAAAACCAAATGTAGAATCTATAGATGGACTCTCACCAGCAATTTCAATAGATCAAAAAACTACTTCTAAGAATCCACGTTCTACTGTTGGAACTGTTACAGAAATATATGATTATATTCGTCTATTATATGCAAGAATAGGAACGCCCTATTGTCCAAATTGTGGCAAAAAAATAGAAAAACAATCTATAGATCAAATATTAGATAGTATAATGAGTTTAGAAACGGGAAGCAAAATACAAATATTAGCACCAATCGTGAGAGGTAGAAAAGGAGAATTTACAAAAGTATTAGAGAAATATCAAAAAGAAGGTTTTGTAAGAGCAATAATAGATAACGAACTAATAGAACTCTCAGATGATTTAAAAATAGACAGAAAGAAAAAACACAATGTAGATATTGTTGTAGATAGATTAGTTATAAAAGAAGGAATTAGAAGTAGACTGGCTGAGTCTGTAGAAGTAGCATTAAAAAATGCAGATGGATTAGTTAAAGTAGATGTTGTAGGAAAAGAAGAACTTTTGTTTAGTGAAAATTATGCATGTCCAGATTGTGGATTTAGTTTTCCAGAGTTAACTCCAAGTATGTTTTCTTTTAATAATCCTTTTGGTGCATGTCCTAGTTGTACAGGTATAGGGTATTTAATGAAAATAGATGAAGACTTAATTATTCCAGATAAAAATAAAACATTATATGATGGAGTTAAAGCTTTTGGTGCAAGCACAATGAAAAAAGGTGACACTATGGCAAAAATGTATTTTGAAAGTATAGCTAAGCATTATAATGTAGATATAAAAAAACCAATAAAAAAACTTCCTCGTGAATTTCTAGAAAAGATATTATATGGTACTGGTGATGAGGAAATAGATTTTGAATATGAATCAGCAGCAGGAGTTAGAAAATATAGAGCACCTTTTGAAGGTGTTATTCCAACATTAACTAGAAGACATAACGAAACAAAATCACAAGGAATGAGAGACTTTTACGAAATGTATATGAGTAACTCAGATTGTGATAAATGTCATGGGGCAAGATTAAAAGAAGAAGTATTAGCTGTTAAAATAGGAGATAAAAATATTAATGAATTAACTAATATGCCTATAAATAAAATAAAAGAGTATATAAACAATATACAATTAACTAAAACAGAAAAAATGATATCAGAACAAATTTTAAAGGAAATGAATAAAAGACTTCAATTTTTAATGGATGTAGGATTAGAATATTTAACATTATCTAGAAGTGCAGGAACTTTGTCTGGAGGAGAAGCACAGCGTATTCGTTTAGCTACTCAAATAGGTTCAGGATTATCTGGAGTACTTTATATATTAGATGAACCAAGCATTGGATTACATCAAAGAGATAATGATAAACTTTTAGCAACATTAAAAAAACTAAGAGATTTAGGAAATACACTTATAGTAGTAGAACATGATGAAGATACTATGTATGCAGCAGATCAGATTATAGATATAGGTCCTGGTGCTGGAGTACATGGGGGAAATGTAATGGCACAAGGAACAGCAGAAGAAATAAAACTTATTGATGGTTCTATTACAGGAGATTATTTAAGTGGAAGAAAGCAAATAGAGGTTCCTAAAAAAAGAAGAAAGCCAGTAAAAGGAAAATATATAGAAGTAGTAGGAGCAACAGAACACAATTTAAAAAATATAAATGTAAAATTTCCATTGGGATTATTTACATGTGTTACAGGTGTATCTGGTTCTGGTAAAAGTACACTTGTAAATGAAATTTTATATAAAACAATAGCAAAAGAAATAAATAAATCAAATGAAAAACCTGGAAAATGCAAGAATATAAAGGGAATAGAAAATATAGATAAAATTATAAATATAGACCAATCACCAATTGGTAGGACACCACGTTCTAATCCTGCAACATATACAGGAGTATTCGATATTATTCGTGATATTTTTGCAGGAACTAATGAAGCAAAAATGAGAGGCTATCAAAAAGGTAGATTTAGTTTTAATGTACCAGGAGGAAGATGTGAAAGCTGTTCTGGAGATGGTTTATTAAAAATAGAAATGCACTTTTTACCAGATATTTATGTTCCTTGTGAGGTTTGTAATGGAAAAAGATATAATCACGAAACACTAGAAGTAAAATATAAAGGAAAAACTATAGCAGATGTATTAGATATGACTGTTGAAGAAGCTTTAGTATTTTTTGAAAATATTCCTAAGATAAAACAAAAAATTCAAACTTTATATGATGTTGGGTTAGGATATATAAAACTTGGACAACCTTCTACAACATTATCTGGAGGAGAAGCACAGCGTGTAAAATTAGCTACAGAACTTTCAAAAAGAGCTACTGGAAAAACTTTATATATATTAGATGAACCAACAACAGGACTTCATATAGCAGATGTTCATAAATTAGTTAATATTTTACAAAGATTAGTAGATACAGGTAATAGTATTATAGTAATAGAACATAATTTAGATTTAATAAAAACTTGTGATCATATAATTGATTTAGGCCCAGAAGGAGGAGACGGAGGAGGAGAAGTTATAGCAATTGGTACTCCTGAACAAATTGTTAAAAATGAAAAAAGTTATACAGGTAAGTTTTTAAAAAAGTATTTAGAAAAATAAAAATTTTTAAATATTTTGAAAACTAAATAAAAGCAATATCACAACAATAAATATAAATAGTAGAAGCGGAAAAAGTACTAATATTAAGCTAAAGATTTAATATTAGTACTTTTTGAATTAATACAAATAAATGATTGTGTTTTACATAAAGCTATAGTATAATAATCTTCAGATATGGCTGAATGTCATATTTTGAAGCATAGGTCAAAAGAGTATTAAGCAAGAGAAGAAAAGGAGGAAAAATGAAACTTGTAGATCTTTGTCGGGATAACAGTTTGGATTCTATTAAGTCTGTAAACCCAACTTTCTACCAGTGTATGGTTCGGTTAGAAAAAGAATCAAACTATTGGACATATCCAATTTTCGATATCTTTGTTGTGTCGGAGTTTGGAGATGTGCTTCCTGCCCTTTGCAAACTAGAATATATTACTACAGAGAGTTATTACTTTGTAGCCAAACAATATATTTCTTATTTGCAGCATTGCAAGATTATTCAAAAGGAAACTGCTAACAGACTTCAAAACTTGAATGCACTGATGACTGAAAAGCGGATTCCAGCCAGAAGATTTTCGGCAAACTGGAAAAATTATTCAATTTCTTACCATGTGAGCATTGCAGATAAGAAAAAGGCCATTGAGGCTCTTTTGAAATTTGAAGTGTAACACCATAGGAAAGAAAAGAAAGAAAGACTCAAAAAGTTATAAAACTAAAGGAAGCCATAAAAAGCTTTTTATAGATTTATAAAAATATGAGTCTTTTTTCTTTATTAAAATACTTGAATTAAAGGATTATAAATAATTACAATTATTCACAATCTTTATTACTTTTTTGTTCATTATTTCTATTACCATTTTTATTACCTTTTTTGTTTTGCTTATTCTTTTCTGACATATCAAAGCACCTCCATTCTAGTGATACTTATATTGTGTATATTTTTTAAAAATTTATACATGATAAATTAACAGTTGTTAAAATTTTTATTTTGGTATATAATATAGCACGAATTATTAACTAATGAAATAAAAATTACATATTATAAAAGAAAAGAGCTTTTGGAGGTAAAATAAATTGGAAGAAATCAATGAAAAATTACAAGAATTTAATAACTACATTGTAAATAAAAAAGTAGCAATAATTGGAATGGGAGTTAGTAACATTCCTTTATTAGATTATTTTTATAAAAAAAATGCAAATGTAACAATATTTGATAAAAGAAATATTGAAGATTTAGATAAAAATGTTATAGAAAAAGTATCTAGATATAATATGGGAATGTTTCTTGGAGAGAATCATTTATCTAACTTAAAAGGATTTGATATTATATTTCGTTCACCAAGTTGTAGACCAGATACTAAAGAAATTGTAGAAGAAGTAAAAAGAGGAGCTATTTTAACATCTGAAATTGAAATGTTAATGGAACTATGTCCTGGTAAAATAATTGGGATAACAGGAAGTGATGGAAAAACAACAACAACAAGTTTAATATATGAAATTATAAAGAAAAAAGGATATAACTGTTATTTAGGTGGTAATATAGGAATTCCATTATTTACAAAAGTTGACGAAATGACTAAAAATGATATTGTTATATTAGAATTAAGTAGTTTTCAATTAATGAATATGAAAATAAGTCCAGATATATCAGTTATTACTAATATAACACCAAATCACTTAGATATTCATAAATCATATGAAGAATATATAGATAGCAAAAAAAATATATTTAAATATCAAAGTAAAGATGGAATATTAATATTAAACTATGATAATAATATTACTAGAGAATTTGAAAAAGAAGCTAAAGGTAAAGTAATATTTTTTAGTAGTAAAACAAAATTAGAAAATGGAATCATATATGATGACGGAAAAATAAAATCTTGTGAAAATAGCATAAGAAGACATATTCTAAATACAAAAAACATATATCTAAAGGGAGTACATAATTTTGAAAACATTTGTGCGGCAATAGCGGCAACAGCTCCATTAGTAGATATAGATACACAAGTTAAAGTTATAAGTGAATTTAAAGGTGTTCATCATAGGTTAGAATATGTAAGAGATGTAAATGGTGTGAAATGGTATAATGATTCAGCAAGTTCATCACCTACAAGAACTATTGCTGGAATAAATGCTTTTGAAGAAGGTCTTACATTAATAACAGGAGGTTATGATAAAAATTTAGATTATACTCCTATGGCAAAACCTATTGTAGATAAGGTAAAAACATTACTTCTAATTGGGCAAACTTCAGAAAAAATATATAATGCAGTAAAACAAGAAATGCAAAAACAAAATAAGACTATAGAAATATATAAATGTGATAGTTTACAAGAATGTATAGATATTGCAAATGAAACTACAAAATCTGGAGATATAGTATTATTCTCACCAGGTAGTGCTAGTTTTGATATGTTTAAGAATGCTTATCAAAGAGGAGATATATTTAAAGAATTAGTAAATAAACTAGAAGAATAAATAAAAAGCAAAAAGTTGGTATATAAGTTTAGCCAACTTTTTTTGTTAAAGTTAAAACTTGTATTAAATATTTTTTATAGTAATAAGTGTTAATATAAGTTAAAGTAGTTAGTATTTTGATAAGTAAAATTTTAATAGAAATAATCTTTTTTAAAAATAATAAATTGTAACATATATACTCAAAATGCATATTATAAAATTAGAACAATAAATTTAGGAGGTAAAATTTATGCATAATGAATATGAAGAGTATATGATGAGTGTTCTTGGATATAATAATAGAAACAATACAGATCTTTATAATGAAAATTATGAGCCAAATTATTATTTTACACCTACATATAACAACTATACTAGAATGGAAGATAATGTAGAAGATTTGTTTCCAGATATTTATAAGATAATTAATCCAATGGTATGTAAAATTTGCAGCAATAATACAAAACCAATCACAGACGAATTATTAAATCAAATGACAATGGAAATATATAATAATATACAAGTTGATGATTTAAATGTAGTAAATGTAAATGTTCAAACGAGAAATGTAGAAAGTAAAGCTATAAATTCAAATCAGATTGAAAATAGGGACGCTAAAGAAATTAAAAGAAAAGAAGTAGTAGAAAATAGAGAAGGAAAAGAAATAAGAAGTCCAAGACCAAGTAATCCGTTATTAAGAGATTTAATAAGAATATTAATATTAAATCAATTATTAGGAGGAGGGGCTTTTCCACGGAAGACCACCTATGAGACCACCATTTCCAGGTCCAGGACCTTATGGAAGACCACCTTTCCCAGGACAAAGACCTCGGAAGTAGAGAATATGATTATGAAAATTATTTAAATTTTTAAAAAATTTACAAGATATGCAAAATATAACTTGCATATCTTTTTTATTATATGCAAAAAATAATAATATATTTTTAAATTTGTTTCGTTTTTTATATAAATTTAAAAATATATAAGTTCTAAAATGAACTGAAAATAAAATAAAAAGGTAGGGTTTGTTATGAAAGTAAAAGATTGTATGTGCAGTGATGTAAAATTTGTTACTCCTGATACTACTTTATGTGATTGTGCAAAACTAATGTGTAATAGTCACATAGGTTGTGTTCCTGTATGTGATGATTCTAAAAATGTTGTAGGAGTGGTTACTGATAGAGATGTAATACTTCGTGCAGTAGCTTGTGATAAAGATTATAAAAATACAGCAGTAAGTGATATTATGACTTGCAATGTATGCTGTTTAGATGGAAATTCAGATATACAAGAAGCGGAAAAGTTAATGTCTGAAAATGCAGTTAGAAGATTACCAGTTGTAGAGAATAATAAAATTATAGGTATTTTAACAATAGGAGATTTAGCTAAAAATGATAATGTTAATCCAGAATGTATATGTAATACGTTAGAAAATATATGTAACTGTAAAAGTAAAAATGCTGAATAATAGATTATTTGGCAATAGATGTTATTTTAAATAAGATTATAAATAAAGAATAAGTGCATACCAAACATTTATTCTTTATTTGTGTTTGTAATAAAAATTAATGGAATAAAAAGTAAAAAAAAACATAAAATATAAATAAGGAGTAATACATATATGGTTATAGATATGAATTATTGGACAAAGGTCTTAAGAAAAATAATTATTTTAATATTAATGATAATTCGGAGTATATTTGGGATTTAAATTAGCAATTTTTTATATGCCTTTTTTAATTGCATTTATACTATCGTTATTAATAGAACCTATAATACGTTTTTTGATGAAAAAGGTTAAATTAAAAAGAAGGACAAGCGCTATAATTGTTTTTGTATTAGTAATTTCGATAATTGTAGGACTTGCTTTTTGGGGAATTACTACATTAATACAAGAAGCTTCTAATATGTTAACCCGGTTTAAATAGTCATTTCGAAAAAGCATATATACAAATTCAAAAAATAACTTCTATATCGGAATTTAATAAGATAAAAGTTCCAGAAGAAGTTCAAAAAATAATTCAAAATTCAACAGGGGATTTTTTAGAAACTATATCTGTTTGGTTAAAACAAGGTTTAACTAAAACAGTAAATACATTAACTTCACTTCCAACAATAGGTTTTTATATAGTAATTTGTATATTGTCTTTATATTTTATTTGTACAGATAAAATATATATGTTAGATCAATTAGAACACCATTTACCAGAAACGTGGGTGAAGAGATTAATAAAACATATAAAGGAAATAGCTAAAGCATTAGGATGTTATTTAAAAGCAGAAGCGGTTTTAATATTAATTTCTTTTATTATTTCTTTAATAGGTTTATATATTTTTAAAATAATAGGTCTTAATGTACAATATCCATTAATGGCTGCACTTGGAATAGGATTTGTAGATGCTCTTCCTATATTTGGTTCTGGAACAGTTATGCTTCCATGGGCTTTAATAACAGCATGCAATGGAGATTTTACTTTGAGTTTATCAATCCTAGGATTATGGGCATTAATGAGTATAGTAAGACAGGTAATAGAACCAAAAGTTGTTAGTGGACAAATAGGAATTCATCCGATTTTTACGTTAATAGCAATGTATACAGGTTTTAGAGCTATAGGAGTTCTTGGAATGCTGGTAGGACCAATTATTTTAATTATATTAAAAAATATATTCTCTACCATAATAGATAAAGGAATTATGAAATCTATATTTGATAGAGAATAAAAAATTAAAATATATTAGAAGTAGGTATATATGAATCATCAGGAGGGTAAACATATTCATCATTTGGTTTATCTACTTCTTTTATACTAGTAACTTCTATAATTGGAATTTCACCATGATAAGAGCCTTTTGTAATTTTACCTTCTAGTTCTACCCAAGTATTATCAGTAAACTTTTTAGAATCATTAAAATGACATAAAAAACCGACAACAACAGTTTGAAAATCAGAACTAATAATCATGTTTCTTCCTAAAACAAATTGTTCATCTGATAAATCATAAACTCTATAAACAAAACCAATAAACTTTATTTTTTGACCTTGATAAATGTCTAAGTTGTTATGTACTTCATTTAATACATTTGTATAATTTTTACTATTCAACTCATTTGTTTTACTTTGTGGGAATTCATCATTTATAGTTATTTTTCCAATATTAGAACCAAATATTCTGTATGTAATAATTCCACATATAATAAGAATTATTACAAGTAGAATAACAAAAAAATTCTTAGCCAATTTATTTCCGTTTAATTTTAAATTATATATAAACATAGAAAAACCCTTCTTTCTTAGCATTATTAAAAGAATTTATTAATAAATAATATTCTACAAAAAATAATTTATGCCAATAAAGATATAACTGTTTTATGGATTTATTTATAAATAGTTATATTTAGTAAAATTTATAATAATTTTTACTTGCTAAAAATTATAAAGAGTGGTATATTACTATGGAAGTAGTAAAATTACATATTTACATAAGATAGAAAGGGAGAAAATAAATGGGTATATTGAGCAAAGTATTTAAATCTTATAGTGAAAAAGAAGTTAAAAGAGTTATGCCAATAGTTGATAGCATTAATGAATTAGAAGAATCTATAAGTAAATTATCTGATGAAGAATTAAAAAACAAAACTACAGAGTTTAAGGCTCAGTTAAAAGAAGGAAAAACATTAGATGATATATTACCAGAAGCATTTGCAGTAGTAAGAGAGGCATCTAAAAGAGTTCTAGGAATGAGACATTTTGATGTTCAATTAATTGGTGGTATTATTTTACATCAAGGTAGAATTGCTGAAATGAAAACAGGTGAAGGAAAAACTTTAGTTGCTACACTTCCAGCGTATTTAAATGCTTTAACAGGAGAAGGAGTTCATGTAATTACAGTAAATGATTACCTAGCTAAAAGAGATAGCGAATGGATGGGTAAAGTATATAGATTTTTAGGACTATCTGTTGGACTTATTATAAATGGAATGAATCCAAAAGAAAAACAAGAAGCATATAGTTGTGATATTACATATGGAACAAATAATGAATTTGGTTTTGATTACTTAAGAGATAATATGGTTATCTATAAAAATCAATTAGTACAAAGAAAATTAGCATATGCAATAGTAGACGAAATTGATAGTATTTTGATTGATGAAGCTCGTACACCACTTATTATTTCTGGTAGAGCAAGTGAATCTTCAAATCTTTATAAAAAGGCTGATAGTTTTGTTAGAAAACTAACTCCAAAAATAATAGTAGAAGAAGATGTAAAAGATTACGAACAAGCAGAAGATAATGAAAAATATGATTATATAGTAGATTTAAAAGCAAAATCTGCAACATTAACAGGAAAAGGTATTAAAAAAGCTGAACAAGAATTTGGTCTTGCAAATTTCAATGATTTAGATAATTCAGAATTAGTTCATAATGTAAATCAAGCATTAAGAGCATATGGAATCATGAAAAAAGATGTAGACTATATTGTTAAAGATGGAGAAGTTTTAATTGTAGATGAATTTACAGGAAGAATTATGTATGGAAGAAGATACAACAATGGATTACATCAAGCAATTGAAGCAAAAGAAAGAGTTAAGATTGCAGATGAATCAAAAACTTTAGCAACAATTACATTCCAAAATTACTTTAGAATGTATGGCAAATTATCAGGTATGACTGGTACAGCTATGACAGAAGAAAACGAATTCCAAGAAATATATAAATTGGACGTTATAGAAATACCAACAAATAAACCAATGATAAGAAAAGATAATCCAGATATAGTATATAAAAATGAAGATGCTAAATTTAGAGCTGTTATAAAAGATATAAAAGCAAGTCACGAGAAAGGACAACCAGTTCTAGTTGGTACAGTATCTATTAGTAAATCTGAAAAACTAAGTAAATTATTAGATAAAGAAGGAATTCCTCATGTTGTATTAAATGCAAAATACCATGAAAAAGAAGCTGAAATAGTAGCACAAGCAGGTAAATTTGGTGCAGTTACAATTGCTACTAACATGGCAGGACGTGGTACTGATATTATGCTTGGAGGAAATAGTGAATATTTAGCAAAACAAGAAATGAAGAAACTAAATTATTCTCAAGAACAAATAGAACAAGCTACAGCATTTAATGAAACAGATGATAAAGATATATTATCTGCAAGAGAAAAATTTAGAGAATTAGAAAAGAAATATGACGAACAAATAAAAGAAGAAAAAGAAAAAGTAACAGAAGCTGGAGGATTAAAAATCATTGGTACAGAAAGACATGAATCAAGAAGAATTGATAATCAGCTTCGTGGACGTAGTGGACGTCAAGGAGATCCAGGAGAATCAAGATTCTATATAGGACTTGATGATGATTTAATGAAAATATTTGGTGGAAATGCAATTTCTAAAGTTTACAATACTTTAGGTGCAGATGAAGATATGCCAATAGAATCAAGAATTATATCAAAATCTGTGGAGGCTGCTCAAAAGAAAGTAGAAGATAGAAACTTTAGTATAAGAAAGCATGTTCTTCAATATGATGATGTTATGAACACTCAAAGAGAGATTATATACAAACAAAGAAGAGAAGTTTTGGATGGAGAAAATCTAAAAGACAGTATATTAAAAATGATGGATTCTTCAGTAGAAAATTTAGTTGCAGTATATACAGCAGATATAGAAAATGTAAATAAAGAAGCATTTATTCAAGACATAAAAATGTCATTTGATATTGACGAAGTAGAATCATTAAATAAAGAAACAATAAATCCAGAAGATATAATAAATGAATTAAAAGAAAAAATTCATTCAATGTATGAAGCAAAAGAAAAAGAATTTGGTGATGAAGATTCAAGAGAGCTTGAAAGAGTTGTAATGTTAAAAGTAGTAGATCAAAAATGGATGGATCATATAGACAATATGGATGAGTTAAAAAATGGTATTGGACTTCGTGCATATGGTCAAAAAGATCCAGTTGTTCAATATAGAATTGAAGGATTTGACATGTTTGATGAAATGATTAACGATATAAAAGACGAAGTAACAAAAATCTTATTACACATTCAAAAGAAAGAAGGAGTAACAAGAAAAGAAACAGCTCAAATTACAAATGCAAGTTTAGAAGATACAGCTATTAACTTAGTAGATGGTAACCTTTCAGAAAAAGAAGGTGGAATGAATAAAACAGTAGTTAATAAAGAACCAAAAGTTGGAAGAAATGATCCATGTCCTTGTGGAAGTGGCAAAAAGTACAAAAACTGTTGTGGTAAAAACCAGTAATATCAAGAGTTACAGAAATCGACAAAGTAAACATAAATTTGTAAACACAGCGATTTGTTTGCAAATTGTTTGCAAAATATTTTTGTAGGTTTATATTTAATCTCTGAAATACTTGAAAATAAAGGATTATGAGATTGCAAACAAAGTGAATATAAAGTAAAGAAATGTTATCATTCTTGGTAGCATTTCTTTTTTAGTATGTTTACATTCGAATTTTGAAAGGAGAATGTAAAAAATGGCAAATGTAACAATTCAAAAGAGAGGTAAATTCTATCAATACAAAGAGGACAGGAGAAGTATGTGGCCTAACATGGGAAGATATTGATTTTAAAAACAGAATTATAAATGTAAAATATACAGTATATGATAAGCCAAGAGATGAAAAAGGCAGATGGTATATTGAAATAACAGAAAACTTTTATATTTCAAGTACAAAAGAAAATAAAAAGAATGTAAGTGATATTTTTGATAAAGAGATGAATTCTGATATTATACAGGATATTGTAAAATATGAAATTGGGTAAGTATATTACGAAATAGAAAAATGTTGATTTATTTGTTAAAATACAAGATTTTTTTATTTTTTTATGATATACTAATACCAGAAATTTATAACTATTAAATTTAAAATGAAAGAAGTTTTGTAATGAAATTTAGAAAAATAAGTAAAGAAGAATTTGATAAATTAAAAAGCTTATTTCCAGGTGATGATGCATTATGGGAAAAATATAAAAAACAAAGAATGAACGAATTTAACAAAAATGAAATTGATGTATTTGTAGTCGAAGATAATGATGTGTTTATTGGAGAACTTACAATAAACTATGTTAATCATGATTTACAAACTGAAACAATTCCAAATCAAAGAGTATATTTAGAAGCATTTCGTATAGATAAGTCATATCAAGGAAATGGATTAGGTCAAGAATTATTAAATTATTGTATAAAAACACTTCTCGATAATGGATATTCAGAATTTACAATAGGTGTTGAAGATGAAAATGAAAGAGCAAAACATATTTATTTTAAATATGGATTTACAAAAGCTATTGATAAAGGTTTAGGAGATGAATTTGATCCTAGCATATATACATTATATTTAAAAAGAGTTGAAAAAGTTGATGTTTACAACAGAAATAAAGAAAAGACGGGGAAGATAATATATAGAGAAAAAGGTGCTTCTTTAAATAGAGATGAATTTATTATTTCAATTACTGCATGGATTGTAAATTCTACTGGAAAAATCTTAATGACGCAAAGAAGATTAGACAAAGATAAGGGTGGCATGTGGGAACCTACAACAGGATTAATTCAAAGTGGAGAAACAAGTACCAATGGAGCATTAAGAGAATTAAAAGAAGAGATAGGTATTGAACTTAATGTAGAAGATATTAAATTAGTTCAAGAATTTGTAGAAGAAATAACTGATTTGAATTTCTTTAGAGATATTTATCTTGTTAATAAAGAAATTCCACTAGAACAAATTAAATTTATTGATGGTGAAGTAATAAATGCAAAATATGTAACTATTGATGAATTTAATGAAATGATAAAAAATGGAGAAGCACATAGCTGGCTTAATTATTTTAACAATATTTATAAAAAATATTGTTTTATATAAGGTAGTGTCAAAATGTAAGCTAGGAAGAATCTATGTATTTTTTTGAAAAACAGCTCTAACGAAAAGTTTTACATAATATTATTGACAAAAGACAAATTTGTGTGTTATACTAGAAACATATTTTAAGAGTATATCTAAAACAAAAAGTTTGAGCGATATAGAATAACTTGATAAAAAAGTTATTTACACGGTGCAATAGATTAGAGTCTTGCAAAGGAGTCTTAAAGAGATTTCTTTGTGAGGCTTTTTTTGAATTTATGAAAGGAGATGTAAAATATGGATTTTATAATTAGAAATACAACAATTAAAGACATTCCAGCAATTTCAACGATAAAGGTTAAAGGATGGCAAACAGCATATAAAGGAATGATAGATGACGACTATCTAAACAATATGAACATAAATCGTACAATAGAAAAGAATACTAAATCTTTTGATAGATATCCATTTGTAGTTGCTGAATCTAACAATGAAATAATTGGTTTTTGTGGTTTTGATTATGGAAATATAGAAGATTTAGATGATAATTGTGATTGTGAATTACGAGGCATATATGTTAGACCTGATTTAAAAAGAAATGGAATAGGTAAAAAATTAAAAGGAAATAAAGACAAATTAGAAAAATTTACTAATAGATATTTAAAGGATTTGGAAGTGATAATATGATAATTGAAAGTTCAAGACTAATATTAAGGCTGTGGCAAGAAAGTGACATAAATGATTTAATAGAAGGTCTAAACAACATAAATGTATCAAAATGGATGGCTAGTATTCCATTTCCATATACTCAAAAAGATGCAATTGACTTTATAAAATATGTCAGAAATGAAGATGTAAATGAACATATACATTTTGCAATTGTATTAAAAGAAGATAACAAAGTAATAGGTGGAACAGAAATTAGAAATATAGATAAAAGAAATGGTACAGCAGGTGGAGGTATATGGATTAATGAAAATTATCAAAAAAATGGATATGGAACAGAGGCATTTTGCATAAGAAATAGATATATTTTCAATGAGTTAAATTTGCGAAGAATTGAAAACGGATATTTTCCAAACAACGAAAAATCTCATAATATGCAATTAAAACTAGGCTATAAGGATGAAGGAATAAAAAGAAAGAGATTCATATGTATGGCAACAAATGAATATGTAGATGAATGTATAACTGGATTATTAAAAGAAGAATTTATAGATAAATATTTAGATGAAATGGGGGAATAATAATGCCAAAATTCATACAAATAATTGGGCCACAAGCTGTTGGAAAGATGACTGTAGGCCAAGAATTAGCAAAAATAACAGGTTATAAATTGTTATATAATCACATGACCATAGAGATGGTTAGACTAATATTCGATTATGATAAGGAAGCATTTAGAAAAATGAATAGTATAATTAGATATGAAATATTTAAAGAATTTTCAAAAAGTAATGAGAAGGGTATAATTTTTACAGGATGTTTTGATTTTGAAAATGATTTTAAAGAAGAAAAAGAAGAAACAGACAAATGGATGAGTTTATTTGATGAAACTTATACTATTGAATTAGAAACTACATTAGAAGAAAGATTACGTAGAAACAAAACAGCAAATAGATTAGAACATAAAGCATCAAAAAGAGATTTAGAATGGAGTGAAAATGATATATATAGATCTCTAAAAAAACATAGATTAAATTCTAAACCAGGAGAAGGTGAGAAAATCTTCGAAAATTTTTATAAAATAGACAATACAAATATCTCGGCAGAAGACGTTGCAAAAATGATAAAAGAAAAATTTAATTTATAGAAAGAAGAAATAATAATGTATAAAAAAATGGAAAGAGATAATAAAATATTTAAATGTTAGCATTTATTTGCTAGCATTTTTTGTTAGATTAGCTCATTTATAAATTATGTAAGAAGAAATTTGACATAGTTTTATATCGTGGTATAATACGTGTGAATTAATAAAAAATATTACTACATTCGAAAGGAAATTAAGATTTTATGAAATATACTTTTTGTGAAAAAATAATATGGTATGCTATGAATGGGACTATTGTAGATTTTTTAAATATAAAGCATCCTAATTGGAATATAAAATTGATAAAAAGTAAAGCAAAAAAGCGTTATAAGCAAATAATAGAAGAATCACCAGATATTGGGAGCATAACAAAAAATTCATTAAGAACTTGCTTAAGCAGTGGAGCTCTTTGGTTAGCTTTTTATGAAACTTGTGAAGAAAAAATTAAAGACGAGGAATTTGGAGAGATGGTAAAAGCAACAATAAAATCTCCTATAATAGCAAAAGCTTTTTCGTCTAAAAATCCATTTACAAAAAAAGCACAATTAAAAAAGGAAAAATCTGTTAAAAAGGCTAATGAAGCAAGTAATAGTGAATTCAATTGGAAAGCTGAATTTATTAAGGGAAGAGATGAGGAAGAATATACTATAATTTATAAGCAATGTGGTATATGTGCTTTAGCTAAAAAAGAAAATCATCCTGAATTGGTAAAATATATGTGCGTTTTAGATACTTTATCTGTTGATATGTTTGGTGGAGTATTGTATAGAACCAAAACTTTGGCAGAGGGAAAAGATTGTTGTGATTTCTATATTTGCAAAAAAGATTCTCACTGGAATTTGCAAAAAGAAAAAAATAAATGTAGTCACATACCAAACAATACCAAAAAAGAATGATGAAAATGTTAATATACTTAAAATTTATACAAAATGAGTCTTGTATAAATATGATATTTAGTATATGAGAAAAATAAATAGTAATTTATGGAGAAGCTTTATGAAGAAAGTATTAATATATGGAATAATAATTATTGCTATATTAATGATAATTGTTTTAGGGATAAATTTATATGTAAAAGCATCTACAAATAAACAAATTCTTGGAGAAAATGATTATACCAAATTATCAGATATAGATTGCATAATTATATTAGGAGCAGGAGTATGGGGAGATAAACCTAGTCCCATACTAGAAGATAGGTTATTAGAAGGTATAAAATTATATCAAAATAATGTGTCAGATAAAATAATAATGAGTGGTGACCATGGAAGAGAAAGTTATGATGAAGTAAATATAATGAAAAACTATGCAATAGAAAAAGGCATACCTTCAGAGAATATTTTTATGGACCATGCAGGATTTTCTACTTATGAAAGCATATATAGAGCAAGAGATATTTTTAAGGCAAAGAAAATAGTAATAGTTACTCAAAAATATCATTTGTATAGGGCTCTATATGCTGCAAATTGTTTAGGATTGGAAGCCTATGGAGTAGGCGCAGATCCAAGACAATATTCTGGAGCAACTTTTAGAGAATTAAGAGAAATATTAGCACGAGATAAAGATTTTATAAAATGTATATTTAAACCCAAACCTACTTATTTAGGTGATACAATTCCTGTAAGTGGTAATGGAGATGTTACAAATGATGATAAAAAAGATATTTAGAAATGCTTAAACTAATAAAAAGTTATTTAATATAAATATAAAACTAAAATAATAATTTAAGTTTACAAGATATCAAAGTATTAGGAGGCAAAAATGAAAGAAATATTATTTGCAACAGGGAATGCATCAAAGGTTGCTAGATTTTACGAAAAGTTATTAGAAAAAGGGATATTGTTAAAATCATTAAAAGATATAGACATTAGTTTAGAGATAGAAGAAAACGGGAAAACAGCAATCGAAAATGCCAAAATAAAAGCAAAAGCATATTATGAAGCAACTAAAATGATAACAATGGCAATGGATGACACTATGTATATAGATGATATTCCAGAAGATAAGCAACCTGGCGTTTTTGTAAGAAGAATAAATGGAAAAAGATTAAATGATGAAGAAATGATTAATTATTATACTAATCTTGTAAAAACATATGGAAAAAATGGAAAATTAAATACAAAGTGGATATTAGGAATGGCAATTATAAAAGATGGTAAAATTTCAACATATACAAACATAACAGAGGAATATTATTTAGTTGATACACCTGCAAAAAAAATGAAAGAAGGTTACCCATTGAGTTCAATATTAATTAACAAAAAACTAAATAAATATGATGTTTATCTAACAGAAGAAGATAAAAAAATAGGACAGGCAGATGATAGTGAATTTATTAATTTTATTGAAGAGAATGTTAATTAATAACATAAAACAAATACATAAAAAATTAAGTGATAATAAATTTTATATTATAAACAAGGTGATAATATGAATATTATAGAATATGAGAAAAGTTATTTAGAAGATGTGAAAAATTTATTAGTTGAACTTGAAGAGTATATAATATCAATTGATAAAGATAATTTGGACCAAGTTCATCCTGAATACAGAGATAAAATGGCTGTAATAGATTTAGAAAAGATAAATAATTATAATGGCAAATGCTATTTAGCAATTGAGAATAATAGCGTTGTTGGTTTAATAATGGGATGTATCCATCCATATGATGAGTATGATTATTTAGACTACAAATGTCCGAAAGCAGGAGAAGTAACAGAATTAATTGTTAGTCAGGATGCTAGAAGTAAAGGTATAGGGCAACTACTATTAAATAGTATAGAAAAATATTTTAAAAAAGTAGGTTGTGAGTATGTTTTAATAGATGTATTTGCATATAATGAAAAAGCAATTAATTTTTATGAAAAACATGATTATCATGCAAGAATGTATACTGATATAAAAAAATTATAAAAAAGATGCTATAATAAGAATAATTTTGAAAAGAATTAAATTATAAAATAAAAAGAGCTAAATTACTTGAAGAATTTTTTGAAATTTCCTTCAAATCGTTTAGCTCTTTTTTTTATTTTACTTTTATTATCTGGGCAAAAGGAAGAAAATCTTTCTTCAAATAGGTAGCAAGCAAAATTGAGTGTGCGACAATCAGAATGTTCTTTTCAGAATAATCTGATATAACAGATTGCAATCTGTTAATCATAGACTCTTTGCTTTCGTACTGAACATTGGAATTTGGCTTACCACCAATAAACTCCATATAGGAATTCCAGTAGGACTCCCAGTTAGATGCTCCTGAATCCCAAGGATGAAGTCTTTCATCCACAATAGCTGGAATAGAAAGATTATTTTCTTCGAGCAGTATTTCAACTGTTTGCTTTGTTCTGAGCGAATCAGACAAAATAATGCAGTCTAAGTTAAGTGGAAGAACCACCTTACGTACTTGCTCTTTGCCAAGGTCGGAGAGCGAAATTAATCGCGAAGCTTCAATTACGGACATGTTTTTATTTTCTTTTTTAGAGAAAGTATCTCCATGCCGCATGAAATATAATGACATACAATACACTCCTTTATATGTGTTAGTAATATTATTATAACATAATTTACATAATTTTGAAAGTGTATATTTTATAATTCAATAAACATAAAATTATATATATTGATACTAAAAAAAAATAGGAGTATAATATACCTGCAAAAGATAAAAATAAATAGTATAAAGCATATAATAACATACTATAAAAACTTATATTATGAAATAGGAGGAGAAGATTATGAATATTCAAAAATTCACACAAAAATCAGTAGAAGCAATACAAAATGCTCAGAGTATAGCAGTTCAAAATCAGAATCCGCAAATAGAAGAAGAACATTTATTACTTGCGTTATTAGAACAAAATAGTAGTTTAATAAAAGAACTATTAAAAAAAATGGGAATACCTCAAACTTTTGAAAACACATTAAAAAATGAAATTAATAAAAAACCGAAAGTAACAGGTGGAGCAAGACCAAGTGATAGTATATATATATCACAAGAAGTTGAAATAGTTTTAGCAAATTCTGAAAAGCTTGCAGATAAAATGCAAGACGAATATGTCTCTGTAGAACATATAATGTTATCATTAATTGATAATGCAAATAGTAATTTAAATGATTTATTTAGAAAATATAACATAACAAAGAATGAATTTTTAAAAGCTCTATCGAGTGTTAGAGGAAATACAAGAGTTACAACAGATAATCCAGAAGAAACATATAATGTTTTAAAAAAATATGGTCAAGATTTAGTAAAATTAGCAAAAGAGCAAAAGCTAGATCCAGTTATAGGAAGAGATACAGAAATTAGAAATGTTATAAGAATTTTATCAAGAAAAACTAAAAACAATCCTTGTTTAATAGGTGAACCAGGTGTTGGAAAAACAGCAATTGCAGAAGGATTAGCACTTAGAATTGTTAGAGGTGATGTGCCAGAAGGATTAAAAGAATGTACAATTTTTTCGTTGGATATGGGATTACTTATAGCTGGAGCAAAATATAGAGGAGAATTTGAGGAAAGATTAAAAGCTGTTTTACAAGAAGTGAAAAAAAGTGAAGGAAAAATAATTTTATTTATTGATGAGATTCATACAATTGTTGGCGCTGGAAAAACAGATGGAGCAATGGATGCAGGAAATTTATTAAAACCAATGCTTGCAAGAGGAGAATTACATTGTATTGGAGCAACAACATTAAATGAATATCGTCAATATATTGAAAAAGACCAAGCTCTAGAAAGACGTTTCCAACCAGTAATGGTTGATGAACCATCTGTGGAAGATACAATATCAATATTAAGAGGATTAAAAGAAAGATATGAAGTTTTTCATGGTGTAAAAATTGCAGATAATGCATTAATTGCAGCAGCAACATTATCACATAGATATATATCAGATAGATTTTTACCAGATAAAGCAATAGATTTAATAGATGAGGCTTGTAGTATGATAAAAACAGAAATGGAGTCAATGCCTACAGAATTAGATGAAATTTCTAGAAAGATTATGCAATTAGAAATTGAAGAAACAGCTTTATCCAAAGAAAAAGATGAAATATCAAAGCAGAGATTACAAGATATTCAAAAGGAAAAAGCAGAGTTAAAAACTAAATTTGATTCTATGAAAGCAAAATGGGATAATGAAAAAGCATCAATAGTAAAAGTACAAAAATTAAGAGAAGATATAGAAAAAGTAAATAGTCAAATAGAACAAGCAGAAAGAAATTATGAATTAAACAAAGCAGCAGAATTGAAATATGGTAAATTACCAGAATTACAAAAACAATTAAAAATAGAAGAGGAAAAGGCAGAAAAAGAAAAAAGTGCAGATGATAACTTACTACGTAACAAAGTTACTGAAGATGAAATAGCCAAAATAATATCAAGATGGACAGGAATTCCAGTTGCTAAATTAATTGAAGGAGAAAGAGAAAAATTATTACATTTAAGTGAAATTTTACACAAAAGGGTAATAGGACAAGATGAAGCAGTAGAGAAAGTGTCTGAGGCAATTATACGTTCAAGAGCTGGAATTAGTGACCCTAAAAAACCAATTGGCTCATTCTTATTTTTAGGACCAACTGGTGTTGGAAAAACAGAACTTGCAAAAGCACTAGCGGAAAGTTTATTTGACGATGAACATAATATTGTAAGAATTGATATGACTGAGTATATGGAAAAATATTCGGTATCTAGATTAATAGGTGCACCCCCAGGATATGTAGGATATGAGGAAGGTGGACAATTAACCGAAGCTGTTAGAAGAAAACCATATTCTGTTGTATTGTTTGACGAAATAGAAAAAGCTCATCCAGATGTATTTAATATATTATTGCAAGTGTTAGATGATGGTCGTATAACAGACTCTCAAGGAAGAACGGTAGATTTTAAAAATACAATAATAATACTAACATCCAACTTAGGCTCTGAATATATTTTAGAGGGAATAGGGGCAAACGGTGAAATTTCTGAGGAAGCAAAAAATAAAGTAAATTCATTGTTAAAGAAAAGTTTTCGTCCAGAATTTTTAAATCGTTTAGATGAAATTATATTCTATAAGCCATTAAGGAAAGATGAAATTTCTAAAATTTTAGAATTATTAATTCAAGATTTAGAGAAAAGATTAGAAGATAAACATATTAATTTAGAATTGACTAAATCTGCAAAAGATTATTTAATTGATAATGGTTATGATGAAATATATGGGGCAAGACCTTTAAAAAGATTTGTTCAGAAAAAATTAGAAACATTAATAGCAAAAAAAATTCTATCACAAGAAATATTACCAAATACTACAGTTGCAATCGACTGCATAAATAATGAATTAGAATTAAAAAAATAAATTTTATAAGATAAGAAAGGACAAATATTAGTGGACGAAAAGTTTGATGTATTAAATGAATTAGGAGAATTCACAGGACAAGTTGCTTCAAGAGAAGATTGTCATAAAAAAGGATTATGGCATAGAGCTGTATATGCTTTTATAATAGATAAAAATTCAAATGTGTTACTACAAAAAAGAAGTAAAGAAAAAAAACTTTGGCCTAATTTATGGGATGTAACTTTAGGAGGACATGTTGATTCAGGAGAATTTGGAAGACAAGCTCTGATAAGAGAAGCAAAAGAAGAACTTGGTTTAGATTTAAATGATGATGATATAAAATATTTAGTTGGATCTACTTCGATAAATATAAAAGGAAATATAATTAATAAACATTATAATGAATGTTACTTAATAAAAAAAGATATAGATGTATCAAAAATAAAATTACAAAAAGAAGAAGTTTCAGAGGTGAAATATTTTTCAAAAGAAGATATATTAAATAGAATATCTAATAATTTTGAAGGGCTTACAGAGAAAACAGGACCATGGAATTTTTTAAAAAGAATATTAGAAAGTAAATTATATTAATTATTAATCAAAACGTGGAAATTTTTATTTTCAAATTAATTTACAACATTTTAAAACAAAATATAGAAAGGAAACTATATAATGAAAGCTTTAATAACTGGTGCATCTTCTGGCATAGGAAGAGATATTGCAAAAGAATTAAGTAAAAGAGGATATGATTTAGTCTTAGTTGCAAGAGATTTGGAAAAGCTAAATAAAGTAAAATCAGAAATAAAAAATACTAATATAGAAATAGTAGGATTAGATATATCAACAGTAGAAAATTGTAAAGAATTATATAAAAATTATAAAGATATAGATATATTAGTAAATAATGCAGGATTTGGAGATTGTGGTTATTTTATAAGCACCAATCTTGAAAAAGAAGTCCAAATGATAAATACAAATATAGTTGCATACCATGTATTAACTAAGTTATACCTTAAAAATATGCAGGAAAAAAATAAAGGAAAAATATTAAATGTAGCTTCTATTGCAGGTTTTATGCCTGGTCCATTAATGGCAACATATTATTCTACGAAAGCTTATGTTGTAAGGCTTTCAGAATCAATTAGAGAAGAACTAAGAAAAGAAAAATCAAAAGTACAAATAAGTATTTTATGTCCAGGCCCTGTTGATACTAATTTTAACAAAGTGGCAAATGTAGAATTTGCACTAAAAGGTTTAAGTAGTCAATATGTTGCAAAATATGCTATACAAAAGTTCTTAAAAGGAAAATTTTATATAGTACCCGGAATAAAAATAAAACTTGCTAAATTTGCCAGTAAAATGTTTCCAAGCAATTTAGTTGCAAAAGTTTCATATAATATGCAAAGAAAGAAAATAAAAAAATAATTTTTTTAAATTTAGCTATTACATTAAAATTTTGAATTATGTTATAATAAATAATTGCAAAGTAAGTAATTCTTTATTGTTTTACTTTGAAAATTTATTATAAGATAAGGAGAGAATAACTAGATGAAAGAACAAAGATTACCACAAAATGGAAAAGAAGGATTTTTATATGGAGGAACAATTTGTTTAATAACAGTTATTGTAATGCTAATTTTAAATATTTCTACGAGTTTAAATAAGTTTGATTTAGAAACATTAATAATTGTTGCAAAAATGCTTCCTATTATTTGGATTGTAGCAATGTTAGTAGAAAATTTTATAGTTGGAAAAATTTCATTTATATTAGTTTCAAAATTCTTAGGTGAAAGTGACGGATTTAATGCTAAAATATTATTTAACATTTTGTTTTGTGTAACTGGAATGTCTGCAATTATGACAATATTGGGAGGAATGATAGGCATGCGGAAAATTAAGCTTAAAACCAATTATTACATTTGCTGATCATTGGCCAAGAAATTTTTGCGTAGCATTTTGGTGTGAAATATTACTTGCTCAGCCAATCGCAAGATTTGTAATGAAACAAATACATAAAACAAAAAAAGATAATGCAGAACTAGAAGAAATAAAAAAATCAACTGAAATTAATCAAGAAAATACTGAAAGTATATAAATAGAAGGGTACAAAATATATTTTGTACTCTTTTTACATTTTTAAGATTGAAAAAGATAATTGCTTATGATACACTAAAAACATAGAGAAAGGGGAGAGAGAAATGATTGAATTAGAAGAAAATAAAAGATATTTACAATCCTTAAAATCTAGATTAGAAAGCATTGGTGAGTCCCTTTGACATATCTAAAATAGAAAAAGAATTAGAAAAATTGGAAAATAAAACATTAGAACAAAACTTCTGGACTGATTCAAAAAATTCAAAAATAGTTTTATCAAAAATAAAAATTTTAAAAGATAAAAAAGATAATTTTACAAAAATAGAAAAAGAATTAAAAAATTTAGAAGAAATGAATGAAATGCTACTAGTAGAAAACGATGAATCTTTAATAAATGACATTTTGGTTGGTACAAAAAAAATAGAAAAAGATATAGAAAATTTGGAAATAAAAACACTTCTATCTGGAAAATATGATCAAAATAATGCTATTATAACACTTCATCCTGGAGCAGGTGGAACAGAATCTCAAGATTGGGCAGAAATGTTATACAGGATGTATACTAGGTGGGCAACAAGTCATGGATATATAGTAAAAGAATTAGATTATTTAGAAGGTGATGAAGCTGGTATAAAAAGTGTTACAGCTCTTATTGAGGGGGAATATGCATATGGTTACTTAAAAGCTGAAAAAGGTGTTCATAGATTAGTAAGAATATCACCTTTTGATGCAGGCGGAAGAAGACATACATCTTTTGCATCATTAGAAGTTCTACCAGAAATAACAGATGACATTGAAATAGAAATAAATCCGGATGATTTAAGAGTAGACACGTATAGAGCTTCTGGAGCAGGAGGACAGCATATAAATAAGACATCATCTGCTGTAAGAATAACTCATATTCCAACAAACACAGTAGTAGCTTGTCAATCTGAACGTTCTCAAATTCAAAACAGAGAAACAGCAATGAAAATGCTTAAATCTAAATTGTTAGATTTAAAAGAACGTGAACATAAAGAAAAAATAGAGGATTTAAAAGGCGAGCAAAGAGATATTGCGTGGGGAAGCCAAATAAGATCTTATGTTTTTTGCCCATATACGCTAGTAAAAGATCATCGAACAGGATATGAAATTCGGAAATGTTCAAGATGTTATGGACGGAAATATAGATGGATTCATTGAAGAATATCTTAAGAAAAATAGTAAAATAGATAAAGAAGAGGTATAAATATGAAAACTAAAGATATATATAAAGAAAATAAAGAAAGAAAGTATTGTCAAATAGTAGATATAAAAAATGAAAATGTAGAAGTTGAGTCTGCTCCTATAAAGGTAATAAAAGAAAATTGGAAAAAATATTTAGCAGCTACGTTAATTATATTAGCAATAATAATTTTTACATTTTATAAAGATTTAAAAGTATTATTCTCTGTAATAGCATTTTTTGCTTTTATTGCATTATTATCTATTGTATCAAACATATATAGTATGAAATGCAAGGAAAACTCTTTATCACTTAAATTCAATTTTCAAAAGTTTGAATTACCATATAGTAGAATTGCTAATATATATTTATCAAAAGATTTTACTGCAAATGATTTAATTCCAATGATTAATTACAATTTGGTTATTCGATACGTAGATAACATGAACTTTTTAAAAGAACTATCTTTTTCAACTATGTTTTTGAAAGAAGAAAAATTAAAAGAATTTTTAGATAATTTTGTGATAAGTAATGAAGAACAAGCAAAATGTGTTAAATATGAAAAATATAAACTATTCAAGAAGATATTAAAAAGTTCAGCTTTTATAATATTTATCATTGCTTTAATAGTAGTTGTATGTTTAAAAATAAAATAATCACATTTTAGAATAAATATAAATATAATAAAATATAATTAGAATTATAATTAACTCTAATTATCAATTTTATAAAAAAGAAGGTGCCTAGAATATGGACACGATAGTATTAAAATTTGGTGGAAGCTCTGTAGCAGACAATATTAAATTAAACATAGTGGCTGATAAAATAATAGAACTATATAACCAAAAGAACAACATAGTAGTTATAGTTTCGGCACAGGGAAAAACAACAGATAAATTATTAAAAGAAGCTTACGAATTATCTAGTATTCCAAATGATAGAGAATTAGATGTTTTACTTAGTACTGGAGAACAAGTATCAATTTCAAAACTAAGTATATTATTAAACAGATTAGGATATCCATGTATATCATTAACTGGATGGCAAGCAGGAATTTTTACTAACAATACAAATCAAAATGCTATTATTCAAAATATTGATACAAATAGAATAACAGATGAATTAAGCAAAAGAAAAATTGTTGTTATTGCAGGTTTTCAAGGAATAAATGAAAATATGGATATAACAACATTTGGTAGAGGCGGATCTGATACAACAGCAGTAGCAGTTGCAAGTGCTTTAAATGCAAAACATTGCTATATTTTTTCTGATGTAGATGGAATATATACTACAGATCCAAATAAAGTAACTGTAGCAAAAAAATTAGAAACATTATCTTATGTAGAGATGCTAGACATTGCAAGTGAAGGTGCAAAAGTCCTACATAATAGGTGTATAGAAGTAGGACAGAAATTTAAAATACCAATTATTACAAAATCTACATTTAATAATAAAGCTGGAACTATAATACAAGATAAAATTATTGAAGATACAAAAGTTAAAAGTATAGTAAAAAATGATGATATTATATTAGTAAATTTAAAATATGAAAATTATTCTATTCAATTATTTAATCAAATTTATAATTGTTTATTGGATAATGGAATTATTTTAGCAAACTTCATCAATTCTAGTATTCATAGTTTAGATGTAAGCTTTACTATGAAATCAGTGTATTTAAATAAGTTTCAGAATATATTAGAAACCGAATTTAAAATGTTTAATTCTACCTTTTCGAATATATCAAGAATAGCAATTATTGGTCATGGAATAATGCATGATGATAAAATTTTAAGACAAACATTAGATATATTAAAAATAAATGAATTGGAACCTATTAGCTTAGAAACAAATGAATCAAAAATAGCAATAACTTTTAAAGAAAAAATAAGCAATTCAATATTAGAACAATTGCATACAAAATTAATAGTTTAAAACGAAATCTATGACAAAGAATTGAGCATCCTTATTTGTCACATTTGTTAAAGTTAATTAGTTTTATCATAACTAATTAGGATAGAAAATTATATTTTTAGCAATAAATAGAGATAAAAAGTTATCTCTATTTATTTTTTTAGTTCTAAAATAGACAAACTTTGAATATATATATTTTAGGAAAAAAAGTAAGGAGTGATAAAAATGGCTATAGATGAAAGGAAAGCATTATCTTCTAATGTAATACAAAATATAGTTTTAGAAAATAGAGAAAAATTAAGTATCTCAGGAGTACTTGATGTTCTCAGTTTTGATGATCAAATAGTAATTGTAGAAACAGAACTTGGATTGTTAACTATAAAAGGAGAAAATTTAAAAATAAATAAATTAAGTATAGATACTGAAGAAGTAATTGTAGAAGGAGAAATAATCAATCTTGGATATAGCGAAAAAGATGATGAAAAAAAAGGCGGTAGTTTTTTAAATAAGATTTTTAAATAGTAAGTAGGTGTTTTTTAAATGGAGAATTCTATAAACCAATTATATACATTGTTTGTATTTATATTAAGTGGAGCTGTAATTGGAATTCTATTTGATTTATTTAGAATACTCAGAAAGTCATTTAAAACTCCTGATATCATAACATATATAGAAGATATTTTATTTTGGATACTAACAGGGTTATTTTTATTGTATATAATATTTAAATATAGTTTTGGCCAGTTACGTATATATATGTTTGTTAGCCTAATTATAGGAATTGTTATTTATTTTCTTACAATAAGTAAATATTTTATAAAATTAAATGTAAAAACAATTCGGATTTATAAAATTTATTATATTAAAAATTTTATACGTAGTATTTTACCCTATAAAAATAATATTTAAAATTTTACAAAAGACACTTTTAAAACCTTTTTCTTTTATTACTATAAATATTCGCAAATTTTGTTTAAGTTTTTTGAAAAATTTGACAAAAATATTAAAAAGTGTTAATATATCAAAGAAAAAAAGAAAAAATTATAAAGAAAAGAAGGATTTTACTTTATAATGTAGAAAAATATTATTAAGATATTATTTATATTAAAATTGGAGAGAAGTCTTACATATGAAGAAATTAAAAAAACCATATAAAAAAATGTTTATATTGTGTATAAGTATATATGTAATATATACACTCATAACGCAGCAAAAAACATTAAATACATATAAAAAAGAAGAAGAAACTTATACAAAACAAATTGCACAAGAACAAGAAACTAATCAAGAACTTAATCAAGTAAAAGAAAATGTTGATTCAACCGAATATATAGAAGATGTAGCAAGAGAAAAACTAGGAATGTACTTACCAAATGAGAGAATTTTTTATGATATTGGTAATTAGTTTACAAGAGACTAAAAGTCTCTTGTAAATAAAATTTTTTCTATTAATTTAATTCTTAATAAATTTCCAAAAATGTAATAATAAAAATTAAATATTAATTATGTGAGGGGGCCTATTTATGGATTTCGAAAAATGCACTTTAGTAGAATTACGTCAATTAGCAAAAGAAAAAGGTGTTAAAAATGTATCAAAATTAAAAAAAGAAGATTTAATTGATATATTATCTGACTTAAATCCAAAAGAAGAAAAAGAAAATTCAAAAGTAAATAATCTATCAAATGATTCGAGTGCATACAAAATAACAAATGCAGATGATGAAATTGTTGAAGGAATATTAGAAGTATTACCAGATGGTTACGGATTTTTGAGAGGAGAGAACTATTTATCTAGTCCTAAAGATGTATATATTTCTCCTGTTCAAATTAGACGTTTTAGATTAGACAAAGGTGATAAAATAAAAGGAATTGCAAGACAACCTAAAGAAGGAGAAAAATTTCCAGCTTTAATATATGTAGGAGAAGTTAATGGACAAGCTCCAGAAATGGCATATAAAAGAAAAAAATTTGATGACCTTATACCTATATACCCTAACGAAAGATTAAAATTAGAAACCAATCCTACAGATTTTGCAATGCGACTTATAGATTTAGTATGCCCTGTTGGAAAAGGTCAAAGAGGAATGATTGTTGCACCACCAAAAGTTGGAAAAACTACTCTTTTAAAGAAAATTGCTAACAGTATTTCAGCTAATAATCCAGAAGTTGAACTAATAGTACTATTAATAGATGAACGTCCAGAAGAAGTAACAGATATGAAACGTTCTATAAAAGGCGATGTAATATATTCCACTTTTGATGAATTGCCTGAACATCATGTGAAAGTTGCAGAAATGGTATTAGAAAGAGCAAAAAGATTAACTGAGCAAAATAAAGATGTAGTAATTTTGCTAGATAGTATTACAAGACTTGCAAGAGCATATAATTTGGTTATTCCATCATCAGGAAGAACTCTATCTGGAGGATTTGATCCAGCAGCACTACATAAACCAAAGAAATTCTTTGGTGCAGCTAGAAATATAGAAAACGGCGGAAGTTTAACTATTCTTGCTACAGCCTTAATAGAAACAGGAAGTAGAATGGATGAAGTTATATTTGAAGAATTTAAAGGTACAGGAAATATGGAGGTTGTACTTGATAAAAAGTTATCTGAAAAAAGAATTTTTCCTGCTATTGATATCAATAAATCTGGAACAAGAAGAGAAGATTTATTGCAAACTCCAAAAGAACTAGAAACAGTTTATGCATTAAGAAAAGCTATGAATAGCTTACCTGTTGCAGATGTTACAGATCAATTAATTAGTCAAATGGTCTCAACTAAAACAAATGAAGAATTCATTGATAAAATAGATTTGTATTTAAAAAGATTTAAATAGAAAATTTTTAAAACGCATACACTTGTTTTATATTCAATATGAGTAAACTTTTAAAATATGTCTGATAATATAGTAATATAGACTAATATAGAAGATAAACTTACTTGATCGCTTGCGTTTTATGTAAATTTGTTATATAATATATTTATACAAACTGTATAAATTCACTTAGAGGAACTTTAACCAATAAAAAAGGTTTTCAATCCTACTCTTTGTGAATTCGCCAATGGATTGATTTTCCAGAGGAGGAAAAACAATGAAAAAATTCACAAACTTAGACGATTTCGGAGTTAGCGATAAGAAGAGTTTTTTTCAAACATTCGAAGCTCCCAATGTGATGGAACTCGAAGAACAACTTGCAAACTTCGAAAAGTCTAACAACTGCACCGAAATTAACAGAAGTGCACCTGCCGCAGCCTGCTTTGATGGCTACTTTAGAGTATATGTAACCTCAGAGTTTAAGGAAAACTCAAAAGGATAACTTCGGCAATTAAGTTTCGGGAATGCAAGAATGCTCAAGATCCGGATTCGGAGTCTTGGGCATTTCTTTTATAAAAATCAAAAGTAAAGCATATATACACTACAAAAACTCTTGTCATATACAGTAAATCTTTAAAAAAGCTGTTTTCTCATATTTATTTTCCGATGTTTAAATATAAGAATAAAAGTAAATTGTTCTGTATTTGACTTGCTAGATAATAGGATTATATTATAAAATATAAAAAAAGTGTGGAGGTAAATAAATATGGCAAAATTTTATTTTATAAGACATGGAAAACCAGATTATACATATGGAGATACTCATGGCTTTATTGGACAAGGTCATGACTTTGCACCTTTAAAAACTGAAAAAATTGAAGAAGTTATAGAAACTGCAAAAGACAAGCGATTAAAAGATGCACAAATTATCATATCTTCTCCATATACCAGAGCATTGCAAACAGCAAGTATTATATCAAAAGAGACTGGGATTGATATTGTGGTGGAATCAGATATCATGGAATGGCAACCAGATCTTACATATCAATATAAACGGTTCTGATGAGATGATAGAATACTACAAAGAGTATGTTGAAAATAATGGGAAGTATCCTAATAATGAACCCAAAAAATGGGAAACCAAAGAACACTTAAGAACCAGAGTTATGTCTGTAATTGATAAGTATAAAGATACATATGACACAGTTATCATAGTAGCACATAAAATAGCATTTCAATCTATTTGTAATTGTGGAGATATGAAACCTGCACAAATTTTTGAAACAGAATTTTAAATAATAAAAGAGGTGAAAAATTTATGACTAAAAAAATAGTCGCAGTAGGTGGGGGAGAAAACGGTAGATTAAAAAGTGATGGAACAAGAACTATGTATCCCTATGAGTTAGAAAAAATGGATAAAGAAATAATAAAATTAACTAAAAAGGAACATCCTAACTTTCTTTTAATTGCTCATTCACAACCATTAGAAAGACAAGAAGTATATTTTCAAACGATGGTTGATATATATAGAAAATTATATAACTGTCATTGCAAAGACTTAAAAAGTAATGAGCTTAATGACAAAAATAAAGTTAAGGAATTGATTGATTGGGCAGATATCATATATGAAGGTGGAGGAGATACTTTTAATATGATTAAGTTATGGAAAGAAACAGGCTTTGATAAAGTATTGAGAAATGCTTGGGAAAAAGGAAAGGTAATGTGTGGTATATCTGCAGGAGCTAATTGTTGGTTTTCGTTATGTAATTCGGATTCATTAAAGATACAAAATGGTAACAATCAACCATTTATAGATGTAGAGTGTTTAGGGTTTATTGATGGATACCTTGTGCCACATTGTGATGAAAGAGGAAGAGCAGAATCCGCAAAAGAGTTATTGAAAAACAACAAAAAAGTAGGATTGTTACTGTCAAATTGTACAGCATTAGAAATAATTGATAATAAATATAGATTAATAACAAGCGATGCTTCATATCATAACATAAATGCTTATGGGTTAAAATGTTACTGGAAAGATAATAAATATTATGAAGAAAAAATTGATGATTCAGAGGAATTTAAAGAATTAAATGATTTGTTAAAGATTTAATATAGTAAAAAATATATTTTTATTTTAATAATAAAGAAGCTTAATTATATTATCAGATTAAATATAAAAGTCATTGCCTATGAAGAAATTTTCTAGGCAATTTTTAGTATAGGAGAGGATAGGAAATATAACCTTAGGTACTCAAAAAACGAAATATTAAACATTGCACAAAATCAAAGTATTGTTGCCCAAAATCATAACATTTTCATAAAAGGTACTTGCTAATTACTTTAAAATATGCTATTATATATATGAGCGGTATCCAAGAAACTTTCGAAGCCTTGGGTCATTTTTTTTACTATAAAAGCAAGGAGAGTTTAACTATTTAATGAAAGAATATAGAACTAACGAAGAATTAATAGATTATTTGGAATCAAAAGGCGTAAGTATTCCAAATAAAAAAGATGCTATAGAAAAAATTGAAAGATATACATATTATTCAATTGTAAATACATATAAATCAATTTTCAAAGATAATGAAGGAAATTATATAGATAATGTATCTTTTGATGAAATATATACTATATTTGAATTTGATAAAGAATTAAAAAATATCATTTTAAAATACTGTTTAGAAATAGAAACAGTAATAAAATCAATTATGGCAAATCAGATTTCAAAAATATATGGAATAAAAGATTATTTAAATATTGCTAATTGGGATAATACAATAAATAATAATATAAAAGAAAATTTGTTTAATAAAATTAATGCAGAAATTGAAAAGGATTATAATACTCATACTGCAGTAACACATTACATAGACAAATATGGATTTGTACCACCATTTGTTCTAACAAAAGTTCTTACATTTGGAGTAGCAAGTAGTTATTATGGACTTTTAAAACAAAGTGATAGACAAGCTGTTGCAAAGTATTTTAAAATATCAGATAAGTTATTAAAACAAATACTAAAAAACTTATCTACTGTAAGAAATATTGCAGCACACTCTGATAGATTATATAGTTATACTAGTAAATTTTATCTTTCATTTAAACTTATTGATAAGGACTATGAAAAATCAGATAATATAACTAACTTATATATGGTAATTAGATGTATGGAAAAGCTACTAACAAAGGATCAATATAAAGATTTATACAATTCTATAAATGATGAAATAGATAAACTTAAAGAAAATTTACATTCTATAAAAATAGATGCAATTTTATCTGTAATGGGTTTTCCTTTGAATAATAATTAAAAACTAGAATATAATAATAATGAACGGTACTTAGAAAACTTTAGAAGCTCTAAGTCATTCTGAAGCCTGAAATATATAAAATTTTAGGCTTTTTTATTTTATTAATAAAATCATTAATCTTTTGTCGGAAATTCCGATAAAAGTCAAAAAAACGAAATACAAAAGATTCTTGTTGGTAAGAGAACAATAGGAAAATTGACATTCTACATAAAAGATGATAATATAAATCCATAAATTCCAGGCAAACAGCCTGTTTACATATAGTAAGCGTTAGTGGAATAATGCAGAATTTGCAGATATTCGTGTTCAGCACTAACAAAGCCATAGCAAGTAAGAAGGTCAGCTTACTTGTACAAACTAAATTTAGGAGGAAATATGACATGAAGCCTATTGATTCTAAAGAAATTGAAAGAGTAAAGACAGAATTAGCTGTAAAACGGAATGAATTCGAACAGATAAACTTCAATAGCTTAGACGAAAAACTCAAATGGATTGAAGATTTTTTCAATAGCTACGTTCCAATGTTAGAAGAGAGGTATCTTTCTGAAGAAGAGCGTAAGGGCTCGATATTTTTGCCAAATGAGCTGAGAATACACTTTTATATGTATTTCCCAGAACATGGTTTAAACCAGGCAAATAATTGTCAGGAGCTTGCAGGTGAATTAGCAAAAATTGCTAATAGTAGATCATATGCAAATAGATTTGCTTTCAGTCATTGGGACTAATTTTTAATATTGAAGGGAGCTATCTATGTCTATAGTAATTCGTTGGCTTATTATTTTTTCACTAATTGCAATTTGGTTTGCAGTAGGCATTAAAATTTGCAGCTCAAATTCAAACGTGAAAAAATGAAATTGGTAAATACAAGAGAATACAAAAGAGTTGAACAGGAAAGAGCTCAGCAGTTCGAAACATTTATTCATTCTAATGGTTATAAAAGAATTATGAGCCTTGAACCAATTCCGTATTCTCCTGAACCACATGATTCTGATTGTGGTGGAGAAGATGGTTGTTGAATCAAAAAAAAGTACTTACTTATTGTAGGTACTCTTTTTTCGATAGTCTGTTTTTTTGTTTAAAATACGTTTTGATAAAAACGAAAATGGATTTTTAGCCATTTTTATAAAAAAGATATATAACTTGTTGTTTTATAATTATTTCAAAATTTAACAAATCTGAGAAGTAGGGGAGAAAAATAATAATTTTTAGTATAAAGATTAATTTTTTATAAATTAAAAATAAACTTTATAAAAATAATTTTTAAAAAGTAAAAATAAGTTTTGAAAAGAAAATCTAATATAGAAAATATAATTAGTAAAAATAAAATAATAAATTTAGATTAATGAAAAAATAATTTATGACAATCACATATAGATATATAATAACAGTAGAAGAGAGGTAGGAAAAATTTTAAAATTATCTCAATATAGGGTACCAAAAACCGAAATACAACATTGCACAAAATCAAAGTTTTGTGCAAAAAGGAATAGGAACAAAATATAAAACCATACATATATGGTCCTACCCGCAAAATCTTGCTAGTCCTTGTTATTACTACTATTTAAGCTATTTATTTTAACAACAAACTATATTACTTTCTTATAAAACTCTCTTAAATTTGATTCTGAAGCCTCATTATTTTTAATTATTCTTGGTTGGATTTTTTTTCATTAAAATCGATTCTCGTGCGTCGTTTTTTTAGCCTTTTTCAGCTATTTATATAGGTTTCCAGGATTTTATAAAAATCACTAATATAAGTTATAATTTTCAAAATAAAATTTCTTTAAATAACAATTTTTATATTATATATGATTAACTCTATTACTAAATTATAAAAACGTCTTAAAAACAATTTTGAAGCTTCATAAATATAAACTAATATATAAGATTATATATAATAATATTTAACAAGTAATAATTGTATAGATATGAAATTAATAATCTATATAAAGTATAATAATTATAGTTTAAAACATCTTAAAAAGTATAATAATTATAGCTTAAAACATCTTAAAATGAGTTTTAAGCAATTTTTAATATTAATTAGTAAAATTACAAATTAAAATCAAAAATCTAAATTTAATTCAATTTTAATCAAAAAATTTCATAATTAACAAATGTTCGGTTTTTAAATTTAATTGTTCGTAAATTAAAAATTTTTATCATATTTTTTTTAAATTCTATAAAATAATTTCTAAATATTTTTTGAGTTTCCGCTTCTTGAATTATTTATTATTTGAATATCTTATTTTTTTATAATTTTAAATTTGACTATTCAAAAAATGAGCCTACTCCCCTCTCTCTCACTGATTTTTGTAATATTAGCTTACCAAAAGCAGGAACATTATCTTCATTATCATATATACATGGAATAATTTCTTTTCCAGATAAGTCTACATAACCATATTTTTGATTTCTACACACTCTAGCCAATCCTTCTGAGAAATTTCCAGCTGAATAATAGTCAAATGGTGTATAATTAGGTGAAACCTCCTCTAATCTATCTATTATTAATCTTCCATTTTTATCTATGTATCCTAAATCAACTCGACACATACTTTCTTTACAGGTATATTTATACTATATAAACCGCTCTCTGCAAAAGCATAGTTTTCGATATTTTTTATGCTATTAGGTAATTTTACATGGTATAATTTTTCACATCCATAAAATGCTTTTTCGCCTATTGAAGTTACTTTATAAATTGATATAATAAATGCTTTCCACTTTTTCTTTTTAAATAATAATAAAATTTCTATGAATTCCATTATAGCAAATATGATAATTGTCAAATCTCCATTTAACCATTTTCCGTCTATAATTACATAAATAACATGAGCTATTAAAATTCCAAAAATTCCTATTAAAATTGATACAACAGAATTAAACATGGATTTGTCTCTTTTTAAATTAATGAAAAACGAACAAATCCATGTTATAAAAATTATCGCATCAAATATGTATATATATTTTTTTCCAACATATATTTCAAACTCCTTTTTTACAAATTTATTTCTTATTTTTTTATTATTCTAGTTGTTATTTCGGGCTCATCTACAATATAAATATCTTTAATATTGTAAATTTCCTTCATTCTTCGTGAAAACTCTGTTATCCAGTCTTTTAATAGCGGTTTACATTCATCATCCGTATGATTATCGCATGAATAAATTACTTTTATTATTTGGGTATTTTCAACATCTTCAAACTGTATATCTCCAACCTTTCCATATTGATTTTCAATTACAGTTTTAATTGCATTTGAATTTATTAATTCTTCGTATGTATTAAGAAGATTTTTATTATGTTTCAATTCTGTTGTAGATATTGTCTGCTTTTTATTCTGATTTTCATTTTCGTTTTCAATAATTATAGTGGCATATACAATTCTTTCTTCTGTTTTCTTTCCACAACCTGTAATTACAAACATTGAAATAGCCAATATTCCCAATATCATCACTAAAGTAAACAGCTTCTTTTTCATTACTACATTTCCTCCTTACTTTTATATGTTAGTACATATATATATGATAAAACCTATAACCAAAACAATTGCTAGAAAATTAGCAAATATTGTACCAATTTTGTGCCTTCCTTATATATTATCATATTTATATTACACCAATATTTGTCTCTTTGTAAAGTGCACTGACTGATTTTTTTGAACTTTTAGTACGAATTGTAATATTACATAAGAAATTTCAAATAATATTTTTAGGTAAACCATTGATTATGCAGAAAAAAGAAGTATAACAAAATCAAGAAAACGTATGTGTCAAGTAAATATAGGCAATTTTTTTATCTTTTTTCTAATCCTCAAATGCTATTACACTTTATTTAATTTTTTGTTCATTTAATAAACATAGTCTAAAAACTACATTTCATCTCACTAAATTCTATTAATTTTGCAATCTCCTTCATGAATTTTAATTCTGAATGTCCTATTACTACTCCTGTTCCATTACTTTCTTGGACTTTTTCTTTTGCACAATGATTTTTCTTATTTATTTTTACCTTTTTTTCAATTTCTTTTATCCAGTCTTGAACACTTGTATCTATTGGTATTGGTTTCTCTAAGTCTTCTAATTTAAATTTCTCGCTTAATACACATACTTTACTTAATGCATTCGCTCCTCGTATTCCAAACGCTTTTCTTCCACTACAAAATCTTTTCTTCAACTTGCTAAATATCTGACTTTCCTGTGTTCCCATATTTCTATATTCTATTCCTTCTGGTGCCTCTGGTACTTCTAATACATCTTGATATCTCTCTAAATCATTACTTAAATAACTTTCTAATTTATTAAGTTTTTTCATTGCCTGATATTCGCCACCTAATTCATATCTTAACCCATTTATTACTGTCTTTATTTTTTCATATTCTTTTTTATTTATTAGCTCTGTTACTAAATTTCTATATTTTTCTGGCACATCTCTTGTTATCTCTTGCATTATATGAAATTCATCTTTCTGATAAAATCCTCCTTTTGCTGTCGTTCCTTTTGTCCATTTTGCTCCATCTCCATTTGTTACTCTTATCTTTATCTTACTTACATCATACTGCCTAAATACTCTCACATCTCTTAATTTTGCTATTTCTTTTGGTTTCATTATTTCTGCTATATATTGTTTATTTACTAAACTATGTCTTGGATCTTCTTTTTTCCATCCCTCATACATTACATGCAACTTAAGCTCTGTTTTTATTTTCATCTTTGGATTAAATTCCTTATTTTCTTTTTCTGCTTTCTTTTCTATCTTTTCCTTGCAAATTAATCCATATTCCATCTGCTTCTTCAAACAATGCTCTTATTTCTTTTAATCCTGCTATTAACTGGTTTTTATCAAATAATTTTCTTTCTTCTTTTTCCTTATTGGTACTACTCCAACTACTTTCTCTACTAAATTACTTGATACATTTCCTTCTGCATTTATATTTAATTTTTCATCTAACAAGTATACGGTTTTTGCTTACTCCTTTTATCCATTATTCATAAATTAACATTATTTTGTTGTTAATTATCAGAAATAATGAAATCTCCCCAAAAACAACAAACCATTTGCTTTTCTAACATATACTTTTTTGGGACATAAGGCTTAGGTAAAAATTTTAAAAAAAGTTCTATATTTTCTTTTGAGTTTGATACAACTATTTCATAAAAATTAGCTGAATTCCATATAAGTGCTCCATATTTGTAAAATTTTGAAGTAGCATTTATTAATTGATTTTTAGTAACTTGTCCTCTTTCCATTGTATCTAATATATTCTCTTTTTTCTTTTTAATTTGTATTATATACTTCGATACTGGTTATCGGTCAAGAGTTTTTAGGAATTTTTTACAAATTCTTATTTTCGATATTTTAAATAAAACTACTCTGCTTTTTTCTTGAATCTTAATTTCATAAAACGATGCTAAATATAACTTATCAAAATTATATTCTTCCATAAGTTGTTCCAATATACTTAATTTATAATGCAAAAGACAGCCCACATTAGATGTGAACCGTCTTCTGTCCAAACATGATTAAAGAATTACTGATTTACAATGCTGCGAGTTGCTCTTCTCAGTTCATCCATTGCATCGAGTTCCTGCCTCATCTTACTTGCCATCTGCTGGAACTGTTCAGCAAGTCTAAGATTACCTGCTTCGGATGCCATGTTAGCCAATCTTCTGAAACGAGTCTGTTCGTCCTGCATGGACTGAATCATCTGATTCATCTGGCTTGCCATCTGCAGATAAACTTCTTTCTGCTTGCGATTAGTACCTGCATTTCTTGTTCTTTTCAGTGTCCGAGCTACTTCATCTGCCAAGTTCATGTTCATAATTGTTTTACCTCCAAATAATTTTTTTCCATGAATGTTGTTGCCAAGAAGCAAACACGAGTGTTGATAATATCTCCTTATTAGGAATATATCTTAATTAATTATAGCATAATTTTACATAAGTAGCAAATTTCTACTCACCTGTTAAGCAGCAAACTTATCAATTAAATCATGAAATAAGGAAATTTTTCTTTATTGTTAAAAATACTATATGCTCCTCCAAATCCTATTTCTTCATCATATGTAAAATATACTTTATCCCATTTTTTATTTTACTTAGATTAGTTTCGGATAACGCACATCTATAATTGCTGCAATTCCGCCTTTTTCATATCGCATGCACCAAGTCCATATAATTTATTATCATTCTCCGTTAATACAAATGGGTCTGTATTCCATCCATCAGTGACCTCTCCTTTATTAAAGTGTAATTTCATTTGTATACTTTTTTTGGCTCATTATATATGTTTACGTTTATAAATTCAATATATACTTTATTTATATTTTAAATTTAAAATTACAAAAAAGAGAAGTTAAACTTGCTTAAGATTATTTTTTAAGTTAAATTCTCTTAAACTTTCCAAATGATTCATTAAAAAATATTCCTCGTAATCAATATTATATGTTTATATTTCTATATTTCAAAATTAATATTTATTTTTTAGAGATTGTTGCATAGATAATATATGTTTTTTTATTCTTATCAACTCATTATCAATATTTTTTATATCATTTTTAAAATATTCTGTCATCTCATCTACTTCATTTTCATTCAAATCGCTTACGCCTATTTCTCCATATAAAAGTTTTTTAGCCATATCTTGTTTCATATTTTCTTCCGAAAATTTGTTTCTTATGGAATTCTTGAAATTTGAATTTGGTAAATTATTATTTGAGTTTTCATTTGAAATTTTTAACTTATTTTTTTTATAAAATAAAAACTTCTTAAAAAAATTTTTTATTTTGTACCAAAGGCCATCTGTTGTAATTAATTTATTCTCCATTAAAATCAACTCCATTTTTTTTATCTTTAGTATCAGCTACAAGTT